>ERZ887851.2078-NODE-2078-length-16127-cov-8.664572_pt1 | contig 16127 bp, 15 predicted proteins | sample MGYA00521100_ERZ887851 | MGnify/ENA primary metagenome ERZ887851 (study PRJEB32303, sample SAMEA104408602) | aquatic metagenome | biome: Brackish water; feature: Pelagic; material: water | place: Baltic Sea | collected 2014-06-06T16:11:00 | depth 11,444 m ...
GAATAAAAAAATAGAAGCTAGTATCACAATCTTTGTATTTTTACAAAAATTTAAAAAAAACTAAATGCAAGCCATCCATATAATTTTACTGATAGCAGTTTATTTTGGAGTATTAATTTTAATTTCTTATTTAACTGGTAAAGATGACTCTAACGAAGCGTTTTTTAAAGCTAACAAATCTGCTCCGTGGTATTTAGTTGCTTTTGGGATGATTGGCGCCTCCTTATCTGGGGTCACTTTTATATCGGTTCCGGGTGCAGTTGAAGCAAAGCAATTTGGATATTTACAGGTAGTATTTGGATATTTTTTTGGATATCTAATTATTGCATACGTTTTACTTCCTATTTATTATAAATTAAATCTGACTTCCATTTACACTTATTTAAGAGATCGATTTGGAAATACAAGTTATAAAACAGGGTCCATTGCTTTCTTAATATCAAGAGTTGTAGGTGCAGCATTTCGGTTATTTTTAGTTGCAAAAGTGTTGCAGCTCTTAATTTTTGACTCTTTAGGAGTCCCTTTTTCAGTTACCGTTATTATCACTGTTGCTTTAATTTGGCTTTATACATTTAGAGGAGGTATAAAAACCATCATTTACACAGATATATTACAAACATTTTTTATGCTTGTTGCTGTAATTGTAACCATTACTTTTTTAGCAAATGCATTGGATCTTAATAGTTTTTCTGAAGTATATATTAATGTTAAAGAAAGTGCTATGAGTAAAGTATTCTTTTTAGACTCTATAAATGACTCTCAGTATTTTATAAAAAGTTTTTTAGCTGGAATGTTTATAGCTATAACTATGACAGGCTTAGACCAAGACATGATGCAAAAAAACCTAACCTGTAAAAATCTTAAAGAAGCTCAAAAAAACATGGTTTCTTTTAGTGTAGTGCTTATTTTCGTTAATATATTATTTCTAGCTTTAGGTTTGTTACTTACTCAATATGCTACACAAAATGGAATAACTGCAACTAAAGATGATTTATTCCCAACGATAGCTATGCTTCCTGAAATAGGAATTATGACCTCTGCTTTCTTTTTGTTAGGGCTAATAGCTGCTGCGTATTCAAGTGCAGATTCTGCACTTACTTCATTAACAACTTCTTTTTGTATTGATATTATCGAGCTAGACAAAAAACCCAAGGAACAACAGAAAAAAGTTAGGAAGAAGGTTCATGTATTAATTAGTCTGATTTTGATTTTAGTAATTATTTTATTTAATTTTATTTTTAAAGATGTTTCTGTAATTTGGGAATTATTTAAAGCGGCTGGCTATACCTATGGACCATTACTTGGATTGTTTGCATTTGGTATTTTAACAAAATCGCAAATCAAAGATAAATATGTATGGATAATTGCTGTTATAGCACCTATTGTTTCGTTTACAATTAACCAATACTCTGCAGATTTATTAAATGGCTATCAAATAGGATTCGAAATATTAATCATTAATGGATTATTAACTTTCTTAGGATTAGTATTGATTCGTAGACAATAAAACTAAAGTGCAAGCTTCTTCAAATTCAATATTATTTTCTTTTAAAATAGTGTAAAATTCTGGATTTTCAGTTCCAGGATTAAATAGTACTCGTTTCGGTTTCAGTAAAACTATATAATCATAAAATGCTACTTGGCGTTGGGGGTTTAAATATAAACTAATTGTATTGATGTTTTCAAATGATTTATTATTCTTTATAATTTCTACTCCAGCTACTTCTCCAATCCTTAATCCAATAGCTAAAACTGGATGTCCTTTATCTACTAATTTATGAATCGCTTTATAAGAGTATCTTAAGGGATTTAAACTAGCACCAATTACAAGTGTTTTCTTCATTTTTATAAGCTTAGATATAATGCGATGTTAAAAATATAACAATACCTATTTACTAGGCATATAAAGTAGAAATTTTTCTCTCTTCCTTGCCTGTTTTTTTTATCTGATAGTTCGTGTTAATACCCAAAGTAAAGTAACAAGCACAAAAACAATCTTATTTAAGATTTATTTGAATTAACCACTAGTAATAAGCTCTAAACAGTATTAAAAAAGACTATTATATCAATGATTTTTTTAGATTTTACATTACCATCTAATAATAGCACTTGCCCAAGTAAAACCAGAACCAAATGCTGCTAACACTACTAAATCTCCTTTATTTACCTTTCCTTCTTCCCAAGCTTCCGACAAAGCTATTACAATAGAAGCTGCGGTTGTATTACCGTATTTTTGAATATTATTATAAACCTGATCATCTCTTAATTTAAATTTTTTCTGAACGAATTGAGAGATCCTTAAATTGGCCTGATGTGGAATAAACATATTGATATCTGCAGGGGTTAAACCATTAGTTAATAAGCCTTCCATTATCACTTCAGAAAAACGAACTACTGCATTCTTAAATACAAAAGTTCCATTCATATAAGGATAATAAGAAATATCATCTGGATTACTTAAAATTTCTGGAACCCAATGAGCGATACTTGGCCCTTCTACTGTTAATTCTTTTGCATGCTTTCCTTCACTGTGCAAGTGAGTAGATAAAATTCCTCTTTTTTCATCATCGCTTCTTGTTAAAATTACAGCTCCAGCTCCATCACCAAAAATAACAGAAACTCCTCGACCACGATCTGAAATATCCAATCCTCCTGAATGAAATTCAGAACCAATCACCAAAATGTTTTTATACATTCCTGTTTTTATAAATTGATCGGCCACTGATAATGCATATACAAAACCAGAGCATTGGTTCCTTACGTCTAAAGCTCCAATAGTTGGCAAATCCAACATGTCCTGTATTTGAACACCACAACCTGGAAAATACATATCGGGACTTAGGGTCGCAAAAATGATAAAATCAATCTCGTCCTTGTCGATACCAGCTTTTGCAATGGCAATTCTAGCAGCTTTTGCACCCATAGAAGCAGAAGTTTCATCACTTCCTTTTTTAATCCATCTTCGTTCTTTTATACCAGTTCTTTCTTGAATCCACTCATCATTAGTGTCCATCAATTTTGAAAGATCCTCGTTGGTAACTATATTTTCTGGAACAAAATGTCCCAATCCTGAAATTCTTGATGTGTACATATATTTTATGGGATTAAATCAAAATTACCAATTTAATATTGGAAATGGAAAGATAAGTATTAACTCAAAAATTCCGAACTAATTTCAAAACAGAAGTTATGCGTGCATAGTATTTTAAAATTTTATTCTTTTGTCAAGTTGTCAGATACTCAATTTTGGTACTTTTTTTGAATAGTGTGTTTATATAAAATAATTTAAATATCATAAAAATGAGTAAAGGAACTATTAACGTATCGGTTGACAATATTTTTCCGCTAATTAAGAAGTTTTTATATAGCGATCATGAAATTTTTCTAAGAGAATTAATTTCAAACGCCACAGATGCTACCGTAAAACTTAAGTATCTAACCAACATAGGTGAAGCCAAAGTAGAATATGGCAATCCAATGATTGAAATAAAAATTGACAAAGAAAATAAGAAACTTCACATCATCGACCAAGGAATTGGTATGACAAAAGATGAAATTGAAAAATACATCAATGAAATAGCATTTTCTGGAGCTGAAGAGTTTTTAGAAAAATACAAAGATGAATCTGGAGATGACAAAGGTATAATCGGTCATTTTGGATTGGGTTTTTATTCTGCTTTTATGGTAGCAGAGAAGGTTGAAATTATTTCAAAAAGTTTTAAAGACGAACCTGCTGTTCATTGGGAATGTGATGGATCTCCAGAATACGTTACCAAAGCGTCAGACAAAACAGACAGAGGTACAGAAATTATTCTTCATATCGCAGACGATTCTTTAGAGTTTTTAGAAGATGCGCGTATTACAGAACTTCTTACTAAGTATAACAAATTTATGCCGATTCCGATTAAATTTGGAACCAAGGAAGTAAATGACCCTGACCACACACCAAAAACAACTAAGGATAAAGACGGAAAAGAAACTACCGAGCCACAAAAAATGATTACGGTAGACAATCTAATCAATAATCCTACCCCTGCTTGGACCAAACAACCTGCTGAACTCAAAGCGGAAGACTATAAAAGCTTTTACAGAGAATTGTATCCTATGCAATTTGAAGAGCCTCTTTTTAACATACACCTTAATGTAGATTATCCTTTTAATCTTACCGGAATTTTATACTTCCCAAAGATGACGAATGATATGAATTCGCAAAAAGATAAAATTCAGTTATATCAAAATCAAGTTTTTGTAACTGATAATGTGGAAGGAATTGTTCCAGAATTTCTAACGATGCTTCGTGGAGTTATTGATTCACCAGACATCCCTTTAAATGTTTCTAGAAGTTACCTTCAAGCAGACGGTGCTGTAAAAAAGATTTCAAGTTATATCACTCGTAAAGTAGCTGATAAACTAAAGAGCTTATTTAATAGCAATAGAGAAGAATTTGAGCAAAAATGGAATGATATTAAAATTGTTATTGAATATGGAATGCTTTCTGAAGATAAATTTTTTGAAAAAGCACAAGCTTTTGCTTTATTCCCAACAGTAGATAATACCTACTTTACGATTGAAGAATTAAAAGAAAAAATCAAACCGCTACAAACCGATAAGGATGATAAGTTAGTGGTTTTATATGCTTCAAATAAAGACGAACAACACGCTTATATTGATGCAGCAAAAGAAAAAGGATATCAAGTATTGTTTCTAGACTCTCCTATCGTTTCACATTTAATTCAAAAATTAGAATCTACGGAAGAAAATGTAACCTTTGTAAGAGTAGATGGAGATCATATCGACAATTTAATTAAGAAGGATGAGGAACAAATATCTAAGTTAAACGAAGATGAGAAAAAGACTTTAACCACTATTTTAACTGAGATCATTCCTCAAGATAAATTTACAGTTCAGTTAGAGGCTATGGATAGTAAAGCCAATCCATTTATCATCACACAACCAGAATTTATGCGTCGCATGAAAGAGATGCAACAGTCAGGTGGCGGTGGCGGTATGTTTGGGATGGGTAATATGCCAGATATGTATAATTTAGTAGTCAACACTAACAATGAGTTAATTGGTGAAATACTAAGTACTAAAACTGCAAAAAAGAAAGAGCGTTTGGTGAACCAAGCATTAGATTTAGCACGTTTATCGCAAAACCTTTTAAAAGGTGAAGAATTAACCACCTTTATAAAACGAAGTTTTGATATGATTAAATAATCATTTTAAAACTTAAAATCCAAACCTCTTTTTCTTAATTGAAAAGGAGGTTTTTTTTGTATTTTTAAAGAAAATATATATTATGTTTCCATGGCATCAATACGTATTAGCTTTATTATTTATTCTTGGTGGAGTTAATCATTTTAGAAAACCAAAACTATACGAAAGAATAATGCCTTCCTACATTCCAGCTCATAGTAGCTTGGTAGTAATAAGTGGTATAATTGAAATGATTTTTGGGTTTATGTTGATCACGCAAGAAAGCCAGAAAATTGGTGCAACAGGTATCATAGTTTTATTAATACTATTTATACCAATACATATCAATATGCTTAATAATAAAGAGGCTTCCTTAAAACTCCCTAGATGGGTTCTAATCTTAAGAATTCCTCTTCAAATACTAATGATATATTGGGCTTATTTATATATTTAATTAACTATAAATATCATTTAGAATACTAGCCAATCTAATTCCTCCTTTTTGTAATTGCAGCAATACAGTATTCATATAATCGTAAGAATACCTATATTTTAGTTTTGCTCCTGGCTCAATATTAATATAAACCTCTTTACAAAGCGCTCTGCTGTCATACATCCAATCGATTACAGTCCCTCCTGCTATATCCTTTATTTCTTCTTTAGATAAACTATTTTCATTAACTGCTATTTCGGTATAGGTCATTCCGTAGCTATCAATCATTTTTGAATCCCAAACCACATGTAAATTAGTTCCATTATTAAACCACTTTACTTTTAAATCATTTCCTCCTTTATCATCTGCCATTCCAACATGCAGGGGCTGGTGCAAATCACCCATAAAATGAATTAACATTTTTAAATAAAATACTTTATCCTCTTTTGATGAATCACTGTTTTTTAAAACTTCAATGCAGGTATTTATTCCAACTATTAAATCTCCTTTATGATTTTTGGGATGAACTTCGTAACTGCTATCGAAAGGAAAATTTACATAATGCCAAGGACTAAATTTTCTATAATTTTTATCGCTTTTTATTTCATCACCATAATTAGAAACATAGGCAATTGAGTGCCCATCTAATAATTTATTAATTTCTTTTCTTGCCTTTCTTGAAAGGTATTTTTCAGCAATTTCACCGGTAGCTCTATGTCCTGTTTTACCCCAATCATCTGAAGAATGTGATACATAAGAGTTCAGAAAAATGAATAATAATAAGATAGCCGTTTTTTTCATGGTGAATTATTTTAACACAAAGATACTATTACAGTTATTAATAACATATTATAAAAAACAATTGAATGTTAAAATTGAAAAAAGTTATATATTGAAATTTATAAAATTCATCATTAAAATGAAGTTAAATTTTGTTTTGTTATTCTTGTTTTTTTTCGAAATAATCCCTGCTCAAAACACAACTTTTAATTCAGAAGATTTAAGTATTCAGTCATCCATCCAAGGAACGTTACTAATTCCATCAAATAAAAACAAAATTCCTTTAGCAATTATAATTCAAGGATCTGGCCCTACCGACAGAAACGGAAATCAAAAAAATTTAAAAAACAATTCTTTAAAATATTTAGCGGAAGGACTTTATCATAAAAATATTGCAACTTTTAGATATGATAAGGGATTTTTTAAACAAGTATTAGATGGAACTTTTGATGAAAGAGAAGTCGATTTTAATGATTTTATTAAAGACGCCATTAATGTGGTTGATTATTTTAAAGAAGATCAACGATTCTCAGAACTAATAATTATCGGTCATAGTCAAGGTTCTTTAGTAGGAATGATAGCTGCTCAAGAAAAAAGTGTTTCAAAATTTATTTCATTAGCAGGCGCTGGTCAGGAGATTGACGATGTAGTTATAGATCAATTAAAAAAACAATCACCTGCTTTGGTAGAAAATGCACGAAAATCTTTTGATGATCTACGTGTAAATGGACTTGCTCAAAACTACAGCCCTTTCCTTGCTGCTATATTTAGGCCTTCACTCCAACCATTTATGATTAGTTGGATGAATTATGATCCTCAAATAGAAATTGCAAAACTTACCATTCCAGTCCTTATCATTAATGGAAATAATGATTTGCAAGTTCAAGTGTCAGAAGCAGAAAAATTAAAAAATGCAAAACCAGATGCAAAATTGGTAATCATACCAAATATGAATCATCTATTTAAAGAAATAAAAGATGGTTTAATAGAAAATCAAAAATCATATAATGATGAAGGTTTACCTATCATGAAAAAACTAGTTAAAACAATAAAATTATTTATTTTAAAATAAAAAAAATGCAAGAAACCACAGAAATAATATTAGATACCACACCCTTATTTACGAATGATACCATTGTTTTTGGACTCTTAATGCTCGCTTTGGGTTTTATTTTTTACACAGAAGCTAAAACCTCGGGGTTTTGGCATAAATTTTATAAAATTGTACCGGGATTATTTTTAGCATATATGGTTCCAGCGTTATTTACAACCGTTGGACTTATAGCTCCAGAATGGATTACAATAAAAGAAAATGGTGATGTTATAGAAGGAGGCACTAATTTGTATTTTGTTGCAAGCAGGTATTTACTTCCAGCAGCATTGGTTTTAATGACATTGAGTATCGATTTAAAAGCAGTATTTAATTTAGGTTGGAAAGCATTGGTTATGTTTTTTACGGGAACTATTGGTATTATCATTGGAGGTCCAATTGCTATTTTATTAATTTCAACTTTTTCACCAGAAACCGTTGGAGGAGTTGGACCAGATGCAGTATGGAGAGGACTATCTACACTGGCTGGAAGCTGGATAGGTGGAGGTGCTAACCAAACCGCAATGTTAGAGATTTATGGTTATAACCAAAAATTATATGGCGGAATGGTTTTTGTCGATATCGTGGTAGCTAATATCTGGATGGCAATATTACTTATTGGTATTGGTAAGCGAAAAAGAATAAACAAGTGGCTTAAAGCAGATACTTCAGCTATTGATAATTTAAAAGAAAAAGTTTCAACATTTACCGAAAAAATAAAACGAAACCCTTCCTTAACAGACTTAATGATTATTGCAGCGATTGCATTTGGATCTGTCAGTATTGCTCACTTATTTGCTAGTTTTTTAGCTCCATTTTTTAATGATTTTGTTGCTAATATAGAAAACCCAACAAACAGAAATATATTTACCTTTTTGGGTTCGAAATTTTTCTGGATGATAAGTATCGCAACCCTTATAGCTATACTTTTATCGTTTACCAAAGCTAAAAATTATGAAGGAGCAGGTGCTAGCAAATTTGGTAGTGTATTTATATACATCCTGGTGGCTAGTATTGGTATGAAAATGGATTTAAGCTTAATATTAGACAATACCGGATTAATTCTAATTGGTATTGTCTGGATGAGTATTCATGCAGGATTGCTTATTTTAATTGCAAAAATCATTAAGGCACCCTACTTCTTTTTAGCATTGGGTAGTCAAGCCAATGTGGGAGGGGCAGCTTCTGCTCCTATTGTCGCATCTGCTTTTCATCCATCACTTGCAACCGTAGGTGTTTTATTAGCTGTTTTTGGTTATGCGGTGGGAACTTTAGGGGCAATTATTTGTACTATCTTAATGCAACTGGCAGCAGTTTCATAATGAATTCATTAACAATTAATGGATCTTTGTCTTTCTTAAAATTGATTTAAAATGAATAAATATTTAACAATCTTAACAGTTTTGATTCTATTTATTGCTTGTTCAAGTAATGAAGATAAAATGACGCTTACAGGGAATGTTAAGGGACTTAAAAAAGGGACTTTATTACTTCAAAAAATACAAGATTCTGTATTGGTTTCTGTTGATTCTGTTTTGGTCAATGGTAGTTCTTTATTTAGTTTTAAGGAAACAATCCTAGAACCTGAAATTTATTATTTAAACGTACGTTTGGAAAATGGTATTTTAAAAGATGATCGCATTGCATTTTTTGCTGAAGCAAACCCTATCAACATTGGCACTACTTTGACGAATTTCACAATAGATGCAATGGTTACTGGATCTAATAATCAAGAAAAATATAAAACCTATAAAAAAATTATTGATCGTTATTCTGACAGAAATCTAGAGCTAATTGAACAAATTTTTGAAGCAACAAAGCAAGGAAATGATTCTTTAGCAAATAAATTAGATAGTATTCAAAAATCAATTCTTGCCAAAAAATATTTAGCAACTATAAGTTTTGCTTTATCGAATAAAGATTTTGAAATATCACCATATTTAATGGTAAGTCACGTAAATGACGCTAAACTTGTTTATTTAGACTCGGTATATAACAATCTTACACCAAAAATTAAAGACTCTAAATACGGTAAGGATTTAAAGTCTTTAATAGGATCTAGAAAAAAATAGAGAATTAACTTAATGCGTTAATTTTATCTATTAATTTTCTTCCTTTTTCTTCTAATTCTTGATTAATTCCTTTAAAATGTTGTTTACTATTCTCAACATTTTTAAGGTTAATTTTAGCAATTAATTCGTCAAAAACATTAATTGCTTCATCAATAATTGCTTCAGAATTTTTAGTTTCTTTTTTTGGATTTGTTAGCTCCCATAAATAAACAGCTTCAATGATATCTCCTAAAACGTAGTTGAGGTCTTTTTTTAAATCGCGTATATTTGCCATAGTATTTTTTAATTTTTGCAAAAGTACTACATTTTCAATCCATTAGGGGATATAAATTTCTAAAAATATTGCAGATTTTGATATAATTTCAATATTCTTAATTAATGCAGGAATAAGAACCGTGTCACCTTCTTTAAACTTCTCTGAATACTGGTTAACTTTAATGGTTCCTTCTCCTTCTAAAAACATATAAACAATAAAGGAGTCAATCAAACTTAAATCGCGATGTACAGTATTTGAGATAATAAACTTGTTGGTATGAAAATATTTTGACTTGCATAAACGTACTGGAATATTAATTTCATCTTTATAATTTAATTCAGTTGTTTTGCTTTCAAAATTTATAGCATCAATTGCTAAATCGGTATGAAGCTCTCTTAACTTTCCGTCTATTCCAGGCCTATTATAATCGTAAATCCTGTAAGTTATATCAGAACTTTGTTGAATTTCCGCAAGAACTACTCCAGCACCAATTGCATGAACCGTACCCGTTTCTATAAAAAACGAATCTCCTTTCTTAACATTTTTATACTGCAATATTTCGGAAAGGGTATTCTCGCCAAGGTGTTTTTGATAAATTTCTTTATCAACTTGTTTTGAAAATCCCAAAATTAATTTAGCACCTTCTTCTATACCTAAAATATACCACATTTCTGTTTTACCAAAAGAATTGTGCTTTTTTTTAGCTAATTGATCATTAGGATGTAATTGTACTGATAAATCTTTATTTGCATCAATAAATTTAAATAACAATGGGAAATTATTCCCAAAAGATTTAAAAACTTTATGACCTAAGATAGCGTCTTCGAAGGTTGTAATTAATTCTTTTAAGGATTTCCCTTTTAGCAAACCATTACTTACAATGGAAACATTGTCTTTAACACCAGATATTTCCCAACTTTCACCAATATTATTTTTATTAGCTTTATTAAGTAATGAAGTTAATTTATTTCCCCCCCAAATTTTTTCTTTTAAAATAGGAATGAATTTTATTGGATATTTTAATTGATTTTTATTCAAATATGTTAATTAATTACCGTCATAAACCACAAAGTTTCTTGGAGTTTCAAATAAGGTGACCACAATTTTATACCTATCTGATAAAATAGTATTTAATTTTTTCCATATAAATATTGCAATATTTTCCATAGTAGGGTTCAAATCTTTAAACTCTGGAACATCTAAATTTAAATTTTTATGGTCTAAGTAGTCTTCTATTTCTTCTTTCATTATTGTTTTTAGTTCTACAATGTCAATTAAAAAACCGGTCTCTTGATCAATTTCTCCAGTGACACCTACTTCCAGTTCATAATTATGACCGTGAAAATTTGGATTACTACATTTTCCAAATACTTTTTTATTTTTATCATCATCCCAATCGGATCGGTACAAACGGTGTGCTGCATTGAAATGTGACTTTCTAAAAACTGTTAAACTCATATAGCTAAATATTTATAAAATTTATTAAAAATAATCTTAAACCAAGCGGTATATCTATTAGGATTTATTGCTATGTCTTTTTTAACATCATCTAAAAGCATCCATTTCCAAGATGCAACTTCTTCTAAATTTATAATTGGCTCACCATTAAATTTACCAACTAATATGTGGTCGTATTCATATTCTGTAAGTCCATTATCAAAGGGAGCTTTATATATAAAAGATGTGGTTTCTGAAAGTTCTGTTATAAAACCCATTTCTTCTTGCAATCTACGTTTTCCAGCACCTATGTTACTTTCTCCATTACGTTGGTGGCTACAACAAGTATTGGTCCATAAACCTGGAGAATGATATTTTTCTAATGCTCTTTGTTGAAGCATCAACTCATTTTTATCATTAAAAATAAAAACTGAAAATGCCCTATGAAGAATTGCTTTTTCATGTGCTTCTTGTTTTGGCATAAGCCCAATTTGTTCATCTTTTTCATTTACAAGTATCACTTGCTCTTCAATCACCATAACACATTTATTTTTTTCAAAAATACAAAACGAAGTGCTATAAAAAAAAGTGTTTAATAAAGATATTAAATGCTTTTTAAACTAAAGGGCAGGTTATTGTGTTTAATTTTTTGACTAAATATATTCGAAATATTAAAAATTTGCTATTTACAAACAGTAAAACAACTCGTATATTTGCCAAAATAAATTGAAAAAGTATGTCACTACCAAGTGAAATAAAAAGAAGAAGAACCTTTGGTATTATATCACATCCAGATGCTGGAAAAACGACATTAACTGAAAAACTTTTATTATTTGGGGGTGCTATTCAGGAAGCAGGTGCAGTAAAATCGAATAAAGTTAAGAAAGGGGCAACTAGTGATTTTATGGAAATTGAACGGCAAAGAGGGATCTCTGTTGCAACTTCTGTTTTAGCTTTTGAATATGAAGGAATAAAAATAAATATACTTGACACACCAGGTCACAAAGATTTTGCAGAAGATACTTTTAGAACACTAACAGCAGTAGATAGTGTTATTGTGGTTGTAGATGTTGCAAAAGGTGTAGAGGAACAAACTGTTAAGTTAGTAGAAGTTTGTAGAATGCGAAACATACCAATAATCGTTTTTATCAATAAACTAGATAGAGAAGGTAAGGATGCTTTTGAGTTATTGGATGAAATTGAACAAAAATTAAATCTAACAGTAACACCCATGAGCTTTCCAATAGGCATGGGTTACGATTTTAAAGGTATTTATAATATTTGGGAAAATAATGTTAATTTATTTAGTGGTGATAGCAGAAAAAATATTGAAGAAACTATCAGTATTGATAACATTAATGATACTCAATTAAATGAATTAATTGGAGATGATACTGCAAATTCCTTGCGGGGAGATGTTGAGTTAGCTATTGAAGTGTACCCTCCTTTTTCACAAGAAGATTATTTAAATGGAGATTTACAACCTGTGTTTTTTGGATCTGCATTAAATAATTTTGGGGTTAGAGAACTTTTAGATTGCTTTGTTGAAATTGCTCCTACACCAAGACCTAAAGAATGTGATATTCGATTAGTAAAACCTGAAGAAACTGATTTTAGCGGATTTGTATTTAAGATACACGCTAATATGGATCCAAAACATCGAGATCGCTTGGCATTTGTAAAAATTGTTTCAGGGACTTTTAATAGAAATACTCCTTACTTGCATGTAAGAAATAATAAAAAAATGAAATTTTCTAGTCCCAATGCTTTTTTTGCTGAACGCAAAGAAATTGTTGATGTTTCTTATCCTGGTGATATTGTAGGCTTGCATGATACTGGGAATTTTAAAATTGGTGATACCTTAACTCAAGGTGAACTCATAAAATACAAAGGGATTCCAAGTTTTTCACCAGAACACTTTAAATACATAAACAATGTAGATCCTTTAAAAAGCAAACAATTAGCAAAAGGAATTGACCAATTAATGGATGAGGGAGTTGCACAATTATTTATTTTAGAATTAAACGGAAGAAAAGTAATAGGTACCGTAGGTGCATTACAGTTTGAAGTTATCCAATATCGATTGGAACATGAATATTCTGCTAAATGCTCTTATGAAAATTTAAATGTTTTTAAAGCTTGTTGGGTTGAAGATAAAAATTCAGATCCTGAACAATTAAAGGAATTTAAAAGAGTAAAATCACGCTTTCTGGCAATTGATAAAAGAGGACAATTGGTTTTCTTTGCAGATTCTGCTTTTACCTTACAAATGACACAATCTAAATATCCAAAAGTAAAATTACATTTTGTAAGTGAGTTTTAAGTACAGAAAGTTTATCAAAATAGTTTGTGTTAATTTCAAGCTCATCATTACCTGAGCCTAATCATGATTTAGGGCTCCTCTTGAGTAGATTCAACTTATTGTTTTAAGCTTCACCAGTTGGTCCAAAATTTAATGGAATTGGACCTTGCTCAAAATCTTTTATTTTTCCATGAGCATTTTCAAAACGTTTCACATTATCATTTAAAGCTTTTAAAAAACGTTTCGCATGTTGTGGTGTTAATACAATTCGAGACTTTACTTTACTTTTTGGAACTCCAGGCATAATGGTAATAAAATCTACTACAAATTCAGATTGAGAATGATTGATTATAGCTAGGTTACTATAAATACCCTGTGCTACTTTTTCATCCAATTCAATATTTATTTGACCTTTCTTATTTTTAATTGAATCTGTCATCTTTATATTATTTTATTTATACAAAGGTATAAATCTGTTATTAGTTTAAACACAAAATCCCGATATAAATCGGGATTTTGAATAATATATACTATTTCAGCTTTAAAAGCTGCTTTTTATATTAATTATAATTCATTTCTTGCTTCTCACGAGTCATTTCTTCCAACTCTGATTTAGAACCTACGATAATAGTTTCATATTTACGCATTCCTGTTCCTGCTGGTATTCTATGACCTACAATAACATTTTCTTTCAATCCTTCAAGTGTATCCACTTTACCATTTACAGCTGCTTCGTTTAATACTTTAGTAGTTTCCTGGAAGGAAGCTGCAGAAATAAAAGATTTAGTTTGCAATGAAGCACGTGTAATACCCTGTAAGATTGGAGTTGCTGTAGCTGGTATTGCATCTCTAGTCAAAACAAGCTGCTTATCAGTTCTTTTAAGAATTGAATTCTCGTCACGTAAATCTCTAGACGAAATGATTTGTCCTTCTTTTAGTGTTTCAGAATCTCCAGCACTTTCAACTACTTTCATTCCATAAATTTTATCATTTTCTTCAATAAAATCAAATTTATGAGCTAATTGATTTTCTAGGAATAAAGTATCACCTGGATCAACAAGTCTAACTTTACGCATCATTTGACGTACTACTACCTCAAAGTGCTTATCGTTAATTTTCACACCCTGTAATCGATATACTTCTTGCACTTCGTTTACTAAGTATTGCTGTACAGCTGATGGCCCTTTAATATTTAGAATATCTAATGGTGTAATTGATCCGTCAGATAATGGCATTCCTGCACGTACAAAATCATTTTCTTGTACTAAAATCTGATTTGATAATTTTACTAAATATTTTTTAATATCACCAAATTTAGTTTCTACTATAATCTCACGATTACCACGCTTAATTTTACCAAATGAAACCACACCATCTACTTCACTTACTACAGCAGGATTAGAAGGGTTACGAGCTTCAAATAATTCCGTTACACGAGGTAGACCACCCGTGATATCACCTGCTTTAGATGATTTACGTGGGATCTTAACTAAAATATTACCGATTTTCACAGCTTCACCATCATCTACCATAAGGTGTGCTCCAACTGGAAGGTTATAAGAACGAATTATTTCATCATTCTTACCCATAATTAATAAGGTTGGAATTTTCTTTTTATCCCTGGATTCAGATATTACTTTTTCTTGGAAACCAGTTTGCTCATCAACTTCAACTTGATACGTAATACCTTGTTCTAAGTTTTCGTATTGAATTTTACCAGAAAATTCAGAAATAATTACACCGTTAAATGGATCCCATTGACAAACAATATCTCCATTTTTAAGATTCGAACCATTTTTAACAAAAATGTGTGAACCGTAAGGAATATTATTTGTACTAAGTGTAATACCTGTTTTCTTATCTTTTAATTTAACTTCAGAAGTTCTAGAAATTACTACATCAACGACATTACCTTCTTTATCTTTACTTTTTACAGTTTTCAGATCTTCTATTTCAGCAACTCCATCAAACTTTACTGTTAATTTATTCTCTGCCGAAATATTACTTGCAACACCACCAACGTGGAATGTACGAAGTGTTAACTGAGTACCAGGTTCTCCAATAGATTGCGCGGCTACTACACCAACAGCTTCACCCATTTGCACCATTTTATTAGTAGCTAAATTTCTACCATAACAAGTTGCGCAAATTCCTTTTTTAGCTTCACAAGTTAATGCTGAACGCACCTCTACAGATTCTATAGGTGATGCTTCAATTTTTTTAGCTATTTCATTAGTAATATGATCTCCAGTAGCTACAAATAATTCCTCTGTTAAAGGATCATACACATCATGTAAAGAAGTACGACCAACAATTCTTTCTGCTAAAGTCTCTACTACTTCTTCATTTTTCTTTAATGGAGAAACATCAATACCTCTTAGGGTACCACAGTCATGAATATTAACAATTACATCCTGCGATACATCCACCAGTCTACGAGTTAAGTATCCTGCATCGGCTGTTTTTAATGCTGTATCCGCAAGACCCTTACGAGCACCGTGAGTAGAGATAAAATATTCAAGAATTGATAATCCTTCCTTAAAGTTAGAAAGAATTGGATT
>ERZ887851.2079-NODE-2079-length-16121-cov-27.749284_pt1 | contig 16121 bp, 16 predicted proteins | sample MGYA00521100_ERZ887851 | MGnify/ENA primary metagenome ERZ887851 (study PRJEB32303, sample SAMEA104408602) | aquatic metagenome | biome: Brackish water; feature: Pelagic; material: water | place: Baltic Sea | collected 2014-06-06T16:11:00 | depth 11,444 m ...
TCTTTATTGTTGGAATTCATCACGAAGTTATCAAAGCATTCACCTTAAGCTTTGAGCTCCTTCCGATTGGAACTTTTTTTCTCCAAGCCAATCCCATGGTTGAATACGTGAGCGAAGTATCCAATGTCTTTGTTTTGGGAGTTTTAATGGCTGCACCCTTTATTGCTTTAAATTTCATCGTCAATATATCATTTGCAGTTCTTGGAAAAGCAGTACCCAAAATGAATGTTTTTATAACAAGTTTTTCCGTAAGAATTATTGCTGGCTTGGTTTTATTGGTTTCATCCATTTTACTTTTTTCGTCTTATGTGATCGAGCATAGTAGAAGATCTGTAAAGGTAATGCTGGATATCATTCAATCAGGTTGAAATTATTGAATCGTGTCAGATGTAGATAAAAGTTCAAAGACTGAACCACCGACGGAAAAAAAACTTTCCGAGGCAAGATCACGTGGACAGTTTGCAAAAGCCCCCGAAATTGGAATGACGGCCACATTACTTGCCGGTCTTTTAGTGTTATTTTTTTGGGCTCCAGCCAAGGCTGGCGAGCTTATGCTTTTTACTAAATCTATTTTTCAAAACCTAAGCAGCATTCAGGCAACACAAGAAGGAATGTCCACAATGTTTAGCCAGTCCTATTTGGCAATGGGGTTGATTGTTCTTCCAATGCTTGTTGGATGTTTTTTTGCATCTTTATTAGCCGAGGGTGTTCAAACTGGCTTTAGTCTTACCCCCAAGGCTTTAGAACCTAAGTTTAGTAAAATGAACCCCATAAGTGGGATAAAGCGAATTTGGGGTCTAAAAGCTCTTAAAACTTTTGCAGTGGATTTCCTTAAGTTTTTATCTATTGGTACCGTTGTTTGGCTTACGGTCATAATTTTTCTAAAGGATCCAATTTTCTACGCACCGATACCGATACAACATATTCCAGGATTCATTTATGAACTGCTTTTGGTCATGTTTGCCCTCCTTGTACTGATGTTGCTTGTTGTGGCAATAATCAACTTTATCATTAAGAAAAATGAACACAACGAGGAGATGAAAATGTCCAAGCAGGAGGTGAAAGAGGAGCGCAAAAGCAAAGAGGTGGCCGAGGAGGTAAAGTCTGCACAGAGGAAAAAAGCGATGGAAATGGCAATGGGGCAAAATTTACAAGATGTTTCCACCGCAGATGTTGTCGTTACCAACCCAACTCACTATGCCGTTGCCTTAAAATATGAAAAAGGCACGGATAATGCTCCAGTGGTTGTTGCGAAAGGACATGATATGATAGCCCGAAGAATAAGAGCGATTGCGAAAGAATTTGAAGTACCTATGGTTGAGGACAAACCGGTTGCTCAAATGCTTTTTGCTTTAGGTGTTGTTGGGGAGGCAATTCCATTACAATTGTATCAAGTTGTGGCCCGCATACTTGCTGATGTGTACAAGCTTAACGCCTATTATTTCCATCGCCTTAAAGCAAGAAGGTTACTTTCTAAAAGCAAACCTAAGTTTGCTATTATTTGATGGATATTATGTCCAAATTTGCTCCTTTCTTTTCTCGCTTTAAGGGAAATTCTGATCTTGGTTTCATTTTTGGGCTTTTTGCCGCTGTTTTCTTACTTGTTATTCCCATTCACAAGGACTTGTTAAGCATTTTATTGGTTTTCAGTATTGCTGTTTCTTTGTTGATTTTATTGACGGTAGTTTATGTCAAAGAACCTCCCGAATTTTCTGTTTTTCCTACCATATTGCTTGCTGTAACCCTTTACCGGCTTGGTTTAAATGTTGCTTCTACCAGGCTTATTTTAGGAGATGGAGACGCGGGCTCCGTTATCCAATCTTTCGGTACTTTCGTTGTAGGGGGAAATTATGTGGTTGGTGCGGTTATTTTCTTTATTCTAGTAATTATTAACTTCGTTGTAATTACCAAAGGTGCTGGTCGTATCGCCGAGGTTACAGCCCGTTTTACCCTAGATGCAATGCCTGGAAAACAAATGTCCATTGATGCAGAGATGAATGCAGGTATTATCACTGAAGCACAAGCACTCGATAAGAGGGCAAAAATTCAAAAAGATGCTGATTTTTACGGATCAATGGACGGTGCTAGTAAGTTTGTTCGTGGAGATGCAGTTGCAGGAATTTTCATTACGGTGGTCAATGTAATCGGAGGAATTCTTATTGGTTATTTTCAAAAGGATATGACCATGACTGATGCTTTGCAGTCTTACACTATCCTTTCAATTGGAGATGGTCTCGTGTCTCAAATTCCCGCAATTATAATTTCGATCGCAGCTGCTATATTGGTAACTCGCTCATCTGATGAAGCAAATCTTGGAGAGTTCGTTGGCAAACAACTTACCATTTATCCTCGTGCAATTGCTATATCTGGATTCATGCTTTTTCTTTTCTCGGTATTCCTCTCGGAAACTTTCTGGCCCTTTTTCTTGCTTTCTGTCGTTTGTTTTGCTCTGGCCTATTATCTCCATAATAAAGTACCCAGTGAGGCAGAAATTGAAGAACTTAGTCATCAATCACTTAACCACGCCTCAGGTGTCTCATCGAGTGCTTCCCCTAGTCAACAGACCCATGGGAGTGGACCTAGTGCGACTGAAGCCACTCCAAGTAGCAATACCTTGATGGAGAATGCCATTGAACAGGAAGTTTTTGGTCTTGAAATGGGCTACGGATTATTAGTTTTGGCAGATAAAGGTAAGGGGGGGGATCTTCTCGACAGAATTACTGGGGCTCGTACCAATTTTGCCAAAGAGATGGGTATGCTTCTTCCCACGATTGGAGTTAGGGATAACATTGAGCTTGAACCTAACGAGTACCGATTTCTTTTACGGGGTAAGGAAATCGCCCGTTCATCAATTATGCCCGATCGTTTTTTGGCAATGAACATGGGGGGAGGGAATGATGATAAGTTAAGTGGTATAGCAACCATAGAACCAGTTTTTGGAATTAAGGCACAATGGGTAACCGAAAAGGACAAGCGTAAGGCTGAGGTTGAAGGTTTTACGGTGGTTGATCCTTCTTCAGTTTTAGTAACACATCTTTCTGATACACTAAAAAAATCGGCGTATTTAATATTGGAGCGGGAGGGAACGCAAAAATTATTGGATCTAATTAAAGACAAAAACCCAACTCTAGTCAGCGAACTATTGCCTGACCTGGTAAGTGTAGGGATTATCCAAAGAACCCTACAAAATCTGCTCAGGGAGAGGATTCCAATTAAGAATCTCTCACTTGTCTTGGAAACAATTGCTGATATGGCTCCGATAACCAAAAACCCTGATGACCTCTCCGAACAGTCTAGGAAGCGATTAGGTATGTACTTCATTAAGGAATATGAAATCGAACCTAACAAGCTGCTCTCCATGACGCTAGAACCCAAGCTAGAGCAAATCCTTGTCCAACGGGTCAAAAAAAGCCAATTTGATGTTGGATTGGCTATGGATCCTGAACTTACTCAAAATTTAATTGGAGAAATAGTCCCTAAAATCGAAGAAATGACGGATCAGGGATTAACTCCTTGCCTGGTAACTACTTCAGATCTCCGGCTTGCCCTCAGGCGTTTTCTAGAACCCAGTTATCCACAGTTATCCATCTTTGCGTACCAGGAGATTCCTGCGGAAACAATGGTGGAGCCATTTGCTTCGATAACTCTTCCTCAATTTTCTATCCCAACCGCTTTTGAAACCTCTTCCACCGCAGAAGAAGGCAATGACTTGGGAACTCCAATCAATGAACCTCACTTAGTCAGTTAGTATGATCGCAGAGGAAAATAAAGTGACTGAAGATCCCACGCGGAAAAGGTATCGACTAGTCGTTCGCTCGGCTGAAGAGGCAGTCAGAATGATTCGTGATAAATTAGGAGATCACGCCAAGGTGCTTTCTGTTCGCCAAATTGGAGGGGAGGGATTGAAACGATTCATTTCATCTCCTAAGCTAGAAGTGATAGCTGAGGTTTCTAAGGACTCAAGCGATCCAATTGAAACAATTCCAGAAGTCATTTCTTCCGATTCTTTACCCTCTGAAAAAGTGGTAAAGAGCGATTCGGTTTCCGTGAATTCTGATTTGTCTAAAGAAGCTAAACTTGAACATAAATTAGAGGATGCCGGAGGAAACAAATCCAATGATGAGGTAGATCCTCTATCTATTTTGAGTAAAGCTGGTTTTGATGAGGTTCTTATATCTCAAATAAAAAGTTGGCCTGAAATTGGTAACCTCCAAGAATTATCTCTGGCCGATGCACTTCGTAAAGTTACCCTCTGCTTGACCGATCGTTATAAGGCAATATCACCAGTCTCAATTGATAGTAAAGTTGCTTTAGTTGGTTCTCCGGGGGCAGGTAAGACGACCATGTTGTGCAAACTATTAGCCCACGAGGTTTTTATTAAGAAAAGAGTGCCCATGGTACTTAAATTAGAAAACGGAGTCCCCAATCCAGATGATTCTTTAAGGATTTTCTGTGAGGTAATAGGTGTTACCTTATATCGGGAAGCTGCAAAGGTTCCACCAACAAGCTTAAATTCTCCTCTTTTTATCGATATACCAGGAGTTTCTCTTAGTGATGTCACAGAATGGTCTTTGATCAATTCATCTTTGGACGCTATCGGAGTTCACTCGCGCATCCTTGTTTTAAATGGTGCATACGATAAAAAAGTTCTGTCTAAGTGTATTCAAATTGGTTCTAACCTTTCTGCAACTCACCTTGCCATTTCACATTTTGATGAATTGTCTAATGCATCAAAGCTTTGGCCTATTATTTTTGATTCTGGTTTATCTCCTTATTGTATCTCGACAGGGCAGAATGTTACGGGTGATTTTTCCGCTAATGTACTAAATCAGATGATCGCTAAATCCTTCCCGGAGAATTTATATTCCCAATCTTTTTCATCTTATCAAAATTCTTAAACTGTGAACGACGACGCCAAATTCTTTTTTTTCCTCAGCGGATTTATTGGTTTTGTGTTTTTTTATGCCTTTTCCTTGTTTCTTTACCGAGACCTTGTCATGAGCTTGGTATTTGGTGCCATTGGTTCCTTGGTAATTTCATTCTTTGGCCGCATATTGCTAACCACAGCCCTTAGAAAAGTTCAAAGCTCACAAGCTTTGGTAAATTCTAACCCTCCGGCATCCCATGAAACTGTTGCGTCTAAAGGTAAAGTTTTGAGTGACAACAACGATTCCGTATTAAATTCCTCCGTTAAAGCTAATTTGGCCGCGGTTGCCAATGATTCTAAAAGTTTGAAACAACCAAATATTAAAAAGTGAGTGGCTCAGCTCAAAAGATTTTATCCAGCGAGGATAACCAAAAACGCTTTGAAATTGCTGCGGACAACTACCGTGAGGCAATGTCTAGCAAAAAAACTCGTGATCAATGGATCGAGGATTATCTGCCCTTAGTTAAGTCGATCGTAAATCGATTGCGTTATCATTTTCCCGAAAGTTATGAAACCGAAGATATGTATGGCATTGGTGTTCGTTCGCTTATTTTGTCTGTTAATCAATTTGATCCATCTAAGGGCAGGGCCTTTGGTAGTTATGCGGCTCTTAGGATTAAAGGTGGTTTGCTAGACGAATTGAGAAGGATTGATCATTTACCTAGGGCAAATCGGGCAAAGGCTAAATCTCTACAGTCTACAATTCTTGATTTGGAAAGAGCCTTAAAGAGGCCACCAACAAGCGATGAAATTTGTCAGGAACTTAAAATCTCTCATGCCGAATACACAAAACTTCTGGAACAAACCCAGCCCATTGTTTTTGTTCCTTTGGAGTCAAAATCCTCTTTTTCTGATTCTGACAATGAAAGCCAATCTTTAGGCGAATCTTTATACGATCCGACTGAACCCACTGCATTTGATCAAGTTGAAAGAAAGGAAAAAATCATTTCCCTTCGAGAGCACATAAAAGAATTACCCGAGCAAAGCCAAAAAATTCTGATGCTTTACTATATAGAGGAATTGAGGTTGTCTGAGATCGCACAACTCTTTAACTTGTCAGATGGAAGGATTAGTCAGATCCTTTCACATTCTATAATTTCTCTTCGTGCTAAATTTCAAACTTCCGATTAACTAACTTTTCTCACTATGCTTTTAACTGTTGGAATGATTATCGTTTTTGTCTCCTGCATCGGAGGTTTTGCGGTCGCGGGCGGAAATCCAGTTTCTTTGATTCATGCTGGAGAAATTATGATTATTTGTGGAATCGGCTTGGGGATTTTAATTGTTTCAAGTCCAAAGACGGTGCTGCTTACCCTCAAAAGCGATATCATAAAGGCTTTTAAGGGTGGTATAAGCGACCAAGGTAAATTTATTGACCTTCTCGTTATGCTATACGAACTGTTTATGCTTGGTAGAAGAAAAGGAACGCCAGCACTTGACGAGCATGTTAGCGATCCCAATAACAGTTCTATTTTTTCTAAGTATCCTTCTTTCTTAAATGATAAGGGTTTAGTTGAATTTCTATGTAATTCTCTTAGGCCCATCGTTGACGGCCGGTGTAAACCAGGGGAGATTGGAGGAATTTTAAAGTCTGAGCTAAGTAGTCGTGAGGCTGAGGCAAGTCGTTCTATCAAAGCAATTGAAATGATCTCTGATGCTCTGCCTGGAGTTGGTATTGTGGCTGCTGTTTTGGGAATTATTAATACCATGTCTAATTTGGAAGACCCAGAATCTGTCGGTTACAAGGTTGCTGCAGCGCTCAGTGGGACATTTTTGGGGATTTTCCTAGCCTACGGAATTGGTGTGCCCTTAGGGCGATTGGTTTCTTTGAATCAAGGCCAAGAAATGCTTTATTACCGCATTGTAGAACGCTCTGTTTCTGGATTTGCTACTGGACTTTCTCCAATCATGGCAGTCGAGATAGGAAGGCGTTCCCTTGATAAAGTTATGCAACCCACTGCGGATGATCTCGAAGAAAAATGCAAAGACGCAGCTAAAGGTGGTTGATTTCTCGACCTGATCCAACTTTGCCTTATGCCTAGCTTACGCCCTAAAAGGTCTCGGAATTTTTCTTTCGGGCACGGAGGAGCTTGGAAAGTTGCTTATGCAGATTTTGTAACTGGGATGATGTCCCTATTTTTGGTATTGTGGATTCTATCACAAGATGAAGAAGTTATCATAGCCACAACACGCTTTTTTCGTGACCCCTACAAAGCAGGGGTTCCTAAATCTACTCCTATCGAGCAGAAAGATGCAAGACCAGGAAGTATGGTGGATCAAATTGTTGGCAGGTCTGATACCACCATGAGAAATACAAATGATACGACTTCAATTGACATCGATGTACTTCATCGAATTGCCCAAGATTGGTATCAACGGTTGAAATTGCACGAAATAGATGATTCGACAATTCAATTAGAAGTTACTTCAGACGGTCTGAAGGTTACTTTGTATCATGGTGATGATAAACCTATTTTTGAGTCTACATCTTCCAAGCTGTCAACTCATGGAAGAAAGGTAATGCAGAGAATGTCTTGGTTGTTATCTCAACATGTTTTGGCATATAGAATCGACTCACACTCTATGGGACTTGCTGATAAAGTGAAAAATCATGAACTTGCTGAATGGGAGTTGTCCCTTTATCAAGCAGTCGAAATTAACAATGCTCTGGGACACTACTCCGCCGGTGAATTGGATGGAAAGCTTGAACGTATGACTGGCCATGGGGCAACCAAGCCAAATCGTGTACGTTTTCCTAATCGGTCAGATAAAAACCGTCGGGTGGAAATTAGTTTAGTCTTGGATGTTAGCAAAGAGGACCTTGCTCGTTATCGCTAACTTTTTGATATGGATAGTTATTTGAAAGGCAGAGGCTTTAAGGATGTTGAATCTGGAGATTCAAATTTTGAAGGACTTTTAGACCAAAAGAGTGGTAAACCAGATACAAAAGAAAAAAATGTTTCTGAGGATAGACCACAAGAAAAATCGGTTATTTACGAAGAAGAGGGCTGCCCTAAAGTAGAACTTGTTTCTGAGGATGGTCGTCCCACATCTCTCGTCATTCATTTGCCTGACGGACGACTTTTAGAAATTGATTGTATTTATTGATTTCTTTTAAAATTCACCTTTCGTAGATGGAGATTGATTTCTTTCATCTCTAATGGCGCAAGAATTGCTTTCCTTAATGGGTGAATCTCTCTTTATACGAAAACGCATCTGCACTACGCGGTCTTGAACAGTATCAAAATGTCATAGCAAACAACATTGCGGCTAGTCATGTTGCAGGTTTTAAGAAGGTTGCAGTATCTTTCGAGGCTGTGGAGGGAGGAGAAATTGCTCGATCCACTCATGATAGGTTGAGGAACGAAATGCCTGGTTCGTTCCCAGTCATGAAGAACCAAATAGACTTTAACGCAGGTGAATTAAAAGAGACTTCAAATCCTCAGGATTTGGCATTACACGGAGATGGTTTTTTTGCTCTGATGAACCAAAATGGTGAACGAGTATACACTAGAGACGGACAATTTTACTCTAACCCCGATGGTGGTATGGTAAACAGCATGGGGCACGAATTTGTTGATGAAGGAGGTAATGCGATTACCTTTGTGCCAGGTCAAGGTGATGCATCAATAGATGATGAAGGCCAAGTTTTTCAAGGAGAACAGCTAGTTGCTAAAATTGGTGTTTTTAATTTTGAAACCCCTATCACCGATCTGCAAAAAGTCGGCGGGGGATTTATCACCAAAGAGGAGGGGACTCAGCCAGAATTAGCTGAACCAGGCTCTTTCAAGGTTTTACAAGGTTTTTTAGAGAGTAGCAATGTATCTGCTATTGAAGAAATGATTGGATTAATTGAAGTGTCTCGTGCACACGAGGCGAACCAGAAAATGGTGCAAGCTTTTGATGAAAATACAGGCAAGGCGATTGGAGCTCTTGGCCAAACTAACTAATACACATGAATCTATCTTTATACTCCGGTGCGACGGGCATGCAGGCTCAGCAACTTAACCTTAATGTGATTTCTAATAACATCGCCAATGTCAACACCACGGGTTACAAGAAGAATAAAATTGAATTTCAAGATCTTCTCTATCAAAACCCCAGGCAATCGGGTGGTCAAACTGGTGCAGGAAATGTCATCCCTACAGGAGTTGAAATGGGAAATGGAACTAAAGTAGTTTCAACTGCGAAAATATTTACTCAAGGCCAGCTTACGCAAACTAACGAAAAAATGGATATTGCCATTGATGGGGGCGGCTTTTTTCAAGTTGAACGATCTGACGGAACCGAAGCTTATACTCGTGATGGTGCTTTTAAAGTTGGCCCCGATGGCCAGCTTACTACTTCTGACGCACTCCCTCTTGCTGCTGGTCTTCAAATTGATCCCGAGGTAACTAATGTTTTTATCGCCACAACTGGAGAGGTTTCGATCGAAACTGCCGCGGGTACTCAAATTATTGGCCAGCTTGAGTTAGTTAGATTTGCAAATCCATCAGGTTTGAAATCCCTTGGTGGCAACCTATACATCCAAACTGAAGCCAGTGGTGCCCCTGAAATTGGTGCTCCAGGAGAGAATGGTTTCGGTGTTTTGCAACAAGGTTATTTGGAAATGTCTAATGTAAATGTCGTTGAGGAAATGGTTAACATGATCATTGCTCAACGTGCTTACGAAGTGAATTCTAAATCGATTCAGACATCTGACGATATGCTTTCTCGCGTTAACCAGCTTAAGCGATAATTGAAAGTAAATTTACATCTTACCTTTCTTTTATTACTTCCAGCTGTTCTCACAGCTGGAGTTGAAAGATTTTTACAACCCCTTAACCTTGAGGGTAAGAATCAATCGTATTCTCTTAAAAAAGCTGCTTTTCTTCGCCCCAGCACATCGAAGAGTTACCAAAGCTTTAATGTTTCATCAGAGAACAATAGTTTTTTGACTTCAGATCATTTAGAGCGATTACTTGGAGATTCCCTCAAGCATCGTTACCAAGCGACTGGAGAAATTCGTGTAAATTTGTCAACTTCTTGGCAATCCTTGAAGGTAAGTTCATCCCCAATAATCAAAATCAGGGACATTTCTCCCGATGAATTAAGCTCGAGTTGTTTCATTCGTTTTAGTCTTTGGGACGCTGGTAAAAAGTTAGGAGATTTTTCATATCCCTTGCGGGTCGCCAGCTTGAATGATGTGTATTTCTCTACTAAGAATTTAAACCGGGGAACTAAGTTAAAAAAAGAAGATTTTAGTTTGCGGAAAGTAGATATTTTGAAACAACACGCTAGCTCAGTTTCGAATACCACAGCCCTTAAAGGTTTTGAGCTTCAATCTAATTTAAATGCAAACTCTCCCCTCAAGTGGAGTATTTTATCCAAGTCTACTCTGATTAAAAAGGGTCAGGTAATTGATGTTTACGCTTCAGGCAATGGAATTTACGTAACGATGAAAGGACTTGCACTCGAGGATGGGGTTGCGGAATCACTGGTTAAGGTAAGGAATCTTTCTTCAGATAAGGAATTTCACGCCAAAGTCTTAACTGAAAGTAGTGTGAAAGTTCACCTTTGAAAATAATTACAATGCCCAAAGTTTTTTTAGTCTTAATGATGAGCCTCTTACCCGTGGTTGTAAGTGCTACCTCTCTATGGTTAAAAAGCAGTAACAATCAACGTGGGATGTTCGGAGGTAAGAGAGCCTTTGCGGTTGGGGATTTGTTGACTATTGATGTTGCTGAAACTTCATCTCTATCAGCTTCTCAAAATTCTGTCAGAAATCGTCAATTTGAGGTTGAAAGTGCGGTCAAACAATTTTTGTATGCTAATAGCAAACTAGGTACGCACAATGGTGGGTTGCCAGGTACTCAAATTGAGAGTCAAAGTAGCAACCAAGGCGGCGGTTCAATAGCTAATACTCAAGACCTAAAAAGTCGAGTTAGTGTTATCGTTATTGATGTATTACCAAATGGAGTGCTTGTACTTGAAGGGGCTAGGATGGTTACTTTTTCTGGGGAAAGTTATTTCGCCGTTCTCAAGGGAATGGTTCGTCAAGAAGATATCGGTTTTGGTTTTAAGGATGGTTTGAGGTACCGAAATATTGTTTCCTCCCAATACATTGCTGACGCTCAAATCGAATTTGTTTCAAAAGGCAGCCTTGATGACGCCCAAAAAGAGTCTTGGTATCAAAAACTTTCTACAATTCTCAATCCTTTCTAATGAAGTCAACCGTTCGATCCTTTGCTTTTTTTCTTTTGGGGGTAGCACCCATTTTTGTGTTTGGTGCTCGAATTAAAGACTTAACCGATGTTCGAGGGTTTAGGAGTAATCAACTATTTGGATATGGAATTGTTACGGGTTTGAATGGCCAGGGTGATTCTCGAATAGAGTACACCGAGCTAGGAATTCTCAACGCCTTGGAATCTCTTGGTATTCGTGCGGACAAAGCAGATAAGTCCAGAAATATAGCGGCAGTTATGATTACTGCCGAAATTGGGCCTTTTGGAAAAGCTGGTACTAAGATGGATTTAACTGTTTCCTCTATCGGTAACGCAGACTCATTGCAGGGGGGTATTTTATTACAAACTCCTCTCAAGGGTGCGGATGGACTTGTATACGCAGTTGCTCAAGGTCCCGTGTCAATTGGTGGCTTATCAGCCGGAAATGGGGGAGGTAATATTCAGGTTAATCATCCAACAGTCGGTATCGTAACTAATGGTGCTTTAATTGAGAGAGAGATATTTACTGATGCCTTATCCAAAGATTCAATCGATTTGTTATTAAGATCACCTAATAATTTAACTGCGGTTAAGATGGCTAAGGCTATTAATGGTTTTTACCCCGGTTCATCTCTTGCTGTAGATGGTGGTGTCGTTAATGTTAAAGTTCCCTTAGAGTTTCTCGGTCAAACAACCAACTTTATCGCTGCTGTTGGAGAAGTTGAGGTAAAACCAGATATACCTGCCAAGATTATCATAAACGAGCGGACTGGTACGATTGTGGCTACCCAAAATGTGCGGATTTCTCCGGTCGCCGTTAGCAGCAGTAATGTTACCATTTTTCTCAACCCGACAACTGGGGTGAGTCAGCCATTACCATTTTCTCGTGGTGCAACCGAAGTTATTGAGGGTGAAAATGCCGAATTAATTGAGGAGGTAGGTAGATTTGAGTCGCTTGACGAGTTGGATCAGCCAGGGGGGACAACAGTGAATGAATTGGCCACGGCTCTAAATAAGCTTGGTCTGACAACCCGCGAAATGACTTCAATTTTTCAGTCAATTAAGAATGCCGGTGCCCTTCAAGCCGAGCTTGTTATCAACTAAATCATTCTTTATGGAAAATAGTAGCATAAGCAGTAAGCATGTAAGTATGGATTCATCCTTACTTATGGAGATGGTTCATTCACAGAAAAATTCCGAGAGTGAAAAAACTGAATTTGTATCCCAGCAATTTGAATCTGTCCTAGTTAAGCAGTTTCTCAACGATGCCTTAAAGCCAATGTTTAAAGGTGTTTTTAATGAAAATAGTGAAGGTCATCGCTTATACAGACATTTTTTTACTGATGCACTGTCCGAGAGCATTGCTCAAGGAGGTGGTTTTGGAATCTCTTCTATTCTCCAGCAGCAATTATCCCCTGTCGGAAATCATAAGGAAATCGAAACTGACAAGGAAAAATCCAATTAGTCGTGGTTAATCTTACACAAACAGTTTCAACGAGTAATAATTGGGAAGACCTCCTCGAATTGTTACGTAACGAATTACAGGAATATGGTGGTCTGATTGGGTTGCTAAATGCACAGCAACAGACTATATTAAATCGTAAACCAGATAGTCTTTTGGAGATTAACCAGTCCGTACAAGCTCAAATGGAAGCGAGCCAAATCTTACAAAAGCGTCGCCAAGGCTATGTATCGAATTTAGCTTTAAATTTTGGCCGCCCAAAACAATCTAGCTTAAGCGAATTACTTCCGCACCTCCCTGATGTTACTCAACCTATGTTTGAGAGTATAATTGAGGAAATTAATTCCCTTATTTCAAATGTCCGTAGAAAAGTTACTCAGAACCAAAGACTTTTAGCACGATTGCTTGAGGTAACTGACCATATACTTTCTGTCGCAAGTCCGACCTCCCACTCCAAAACCTACTCGAAACAGGGCAAAGTGGGGAATTATTCTTCAACTCCTACGAAGCTGATGGATCGGGCATAATCATTATAATTTTATGATTGGAGGAATTATAAAGAGTACAGAAGCCCTTCGTTTTCACGCGAAGTCAGCGGAGATTGCGGGGCAAAACTTGGCTCATGTCAATGATGAGTCGTATGCCCGGCAAAGAGTTTTATCGAGAGAAGGTTTAATGTCCAAAGGCCAAGGCGGTCTTAATACGTCTTCGATTGAATCAGACGGACTTGATCAAGCACGTAACGAATTGCTTGATAAACGAGTCTTTTCAGAATTCGGTGAATCAGCAAGCATAGAAGCTCAAGTAGAGGTACTTAACTTACTCCAAGCTGCTTTGGGAGAATCGGTTAATAGATCAGGTGTGGATGGAGGTTTAGATCTTGAACACAACAGCAACTTAGCCGAGGGGGGGTTAGCTCGAGCTTTAGATGATTTATTTAATGCATTTCAGGAATTATCTGCATCGCCCGATGAATCAAATGCTAAGCAAGAAATTTTTCAAAAAATTCAAACATTAACCAAACGCTTTAACGATGCAGGTTCGGCGATAGAGGAGATTGAAACTGATCTGTCCAATACTGTCGAAGCATCGGTATCTGAAGTAAACCAAATCCTTGACAAGATTTATGAAGTAAATCTTCAAATCAAAAGATTTGAGCTTTTAGATCAGGGCAAAGCAGTAACTTACCGAGATAACAGGCAGGGTTTGCTGGAGGATCTTTCAAAGTTTATGAATTTTCGAATTCAGCCTGAAATTTCCGACTTAACGGGAGATGAGACTGGTTTTTGGAATTTGAGTGCTCTTGGTGCAGACGGCCAAGATATCGAATTGGTAAGCTCGGCCAACGGGGTGAAGCAAGTGTCCAAAGATTTCGGGAAAATACTGCAATTAGAAAATAGCCTCGGTGGAGATGCTCAAATTCGAGCAAAAATTGCTGGAGATGGTTCTTTAGGTCATATCGAGGTACTTGACGGAGGTTCCCAATATAATGATACAGACGGCCCGATTTTAGTTTCTTTTGCTCCTAGCCAAAACGATCTTGATAATGGAGATGGTTTAGCAACTGCCATTCATAACAAGGGTGAAGTATTTAGGCAAAATGGAGTACTTTATCAGGCACTTCAAAATACTTTGGTCGGTGCTAGTCTTGTAGACCCTGTGAATTTTCTCGCCATTTCAGAACTACCCAAAAATGGCGAAACATTTCCAGAATCTCTCAGAAGGTATTCCGATTTAGATAATTTTGAAAAAGGTGATCTGGTTTTTTATGAGGGTAAACTTTATCAAGCTTCCGATTCATTTGGACCCTCTGCTGAATTGAAGGTTGGGGGAGAATCCTCGACTGTTCTGCAACGTGATATAGCTAAAGGTGAGGTTTTAAAATTTAACGATACTTATTTTCAAGCTCTCAAAAGTATAAAGACGGGATCAGAGATTAATGGAATTGATACGGGTAATTTTGAAATTGGCCAAATAGTAGACGGGAACTTGCTTTCCCTTGGTTCGGTTCCACCTAAAATGGTGGAAGATCTCTCATACATGATCCAAACTCTTACTACAGGAGGTGAAGATAGGTGGTTTTTAGGTAAATCTTATCAGCAGGGAGATTTGGTGAAATTCGAAGATAAGTATTTTGAGGCTACAGAAGATGTTTACCGGGAAACTGAGATAGCTGAGCTTGCTACTATGCTGCAGCGCGAAACTCCCTATGCCGTAGGAGACGTATTTGGAAAGTTTAAATCAATTGAAAACCCTTCACCAGATTTCCTTGAGGAAAATGGTTCTCTTTACCTAAATAATAATAAAAGAGAGTTTACTATTTCAAATTTTGTTGGCAGTGCCCAAACCAAGCAGGTTAAAATTGAAAATATTTCGCCGTTGTTCGAATTTGATGTCAGCGTAAATGGGGAATCCATAAAACTTGCTGCTTCCCAACCAGGAACACTTTCAGAGCAACTTCTGGCAATAAAAAATAGCGATGGTCAGCAAGTCTTTGACGTTGTTACAGACGCTACCTCAACCACGGTGACTGGTTTTTTGGGGAATTCTGATGATTTTCAGATCGTGGATGAAACTCCGGTTGATAAATCTACCATCATTGTTGAGCGTAACTATTTTGCTGATCAATTTTCATTCTCTATTAACGAGAAAGGGACAAAGTTTACGGATGGGGAAAATCTCCCTACACCCGCATCAATTTACTTTGATGTTGATTTTAAGGGGACTCCTTTCAAAACAGCCCAAGCTATCGTAGATAAAATTAAGACCGACGCTGATCTTAGTAAAATTATAAGTGCTGAAGTTGTGAACGGTTCCGTTCAGATTGTTTCTTTGCAAGAAGTTGGAACAGATTACGATCTTGAATTACTTCAAGGAACAGCTGATTTACATAACGAAACAAATAACATTTTAAATCTTTTACCTCAGGAAAAATCGGTTTTGCAGGTTACTCCTCCAGATGTGGTTCAAAATGTGGCGGAGGAACTAATTGTTGACGGTTTTCTTGGTACTTCAAGTCTCCCAATCAAATATGATCTTTCCGTCGATGATAACATACAGGATTTTACTTTAGATATAAATGGGGTTACCAAGTTGATTGAAGTTGATCAAACCTTGACTGGAGTGGATAGGTTGGAAGACATTAAAGCAAAATTGCTTGAAATTGAAAATGATGGTACTCAAATTGTTGGAACCCCAGCATTAAATCCTGCCCTTGATGTACTTTTGGATAATGTAAACGAAACGGTTTCCATTGCCGGTATTGATACCACAATAAACTACTCTATAACTTCTGATTCTGCTAGTGGTTTATTCAAAACTTCTGTGGATAGGTACGAATTAGAATTTAATGGAGAAAAAATAATAATAGAGTCGCAGGGAACCGAGGAAGAAACCGTCAATAGCATTGCAAATGCAATTAATGGCAATGCCACGATGAGCGCATCAATTACTGCCTCTTCAGTTTTAGATGAAAACCAAAGTTGGAACCTGAAACTTTTAGCCAATCAACCAGGGCAATCTATCAAGG
>ERZ887851.2080-NODE-2080-length-16113-cov-42.026965_pt1 | contig 16113 bp, 16 predicted proteins | sample MGYA00521100_ERZ887851 | MGnify/ENA primary metagenome ERZ887851 (study PRJEB32303, sample SAMEA104408602) | aquatic metagenome | biome: Brackish water; feature: Pelagic; material: water | place: Baltic Sea | collected 2014-06-06T16:11:00 | depth 11,444 m ...
TAGGAGCAGCTTTCTTAGCAGCCGCTTTCTTCGGAGCAGCTTTCTTAGCAGCCGCTTTCTTTGGTGCTGCTTTTTTAGGCGCCGCTTTCTTAGCGACTACTTTTTTAGCAACGACTTTTTTCGCAACTGCTTTCTTAGCAGCAGGCTTTTTCTTTGCAGCAGGTTTCTTTTTTGCGACCACAGTTAATACTCCTTTAGTGACTTTTACTTTTAAGACTCACTCATTTTAGCTATGAAGCATCTCCTCGGCATAACTCAGAATCATAGCGTAATTCAGAGCTGGGGTAACATCGATGCGCTGGGGTCAAGTTTAGAAAATTCTCTCCACTTTGCACACCTTTTTTTTAAAAAGAAAACACAACAAAAATCGACCCTAATTTGTTCACCGGTGTTCTTAGCCGAGCCCTAAAGCGCCTTAAGTGTTTTTTGAACCATAGACTTAATTTCGTCGGTGGTCCCTTGTCCATCGATCATCGCGTATTGCGCGCCGGTTTGTGCTGTGAGGGCTTTATAAAACGCGACCAGCGGTGCGGTTTGATCGAGATAAACCCGAAGACGATCCCGAATCGTTTCTTCTTGATCGTCATCTCGCTGAACAAGGGCCTCGCCTGTTTCATCGTCGATGTTCGCGGTTTTAGGCGGATGATATAAAACATGATAGGTCCGACCAGAACCGGGATGAACGCGGCGCCCACTCAAACGCTTTATAATTTCCTCATCCGGCACCGTGATCTCGATCACATAATCAATTTCTACACCGGCATTTTTTAACGCTTCCGCCTGAGGAATCGTTCGAGGAAATCCATCGAACAAAAAGCCCTCTCGGCAATCGTCTTGTTGCAACCGCGCTTTCACTAAATTGATTATGATGTCATCGGTCACTAATTCACCACGATCCATCACCCCTTTCACTTCAAGTCCCAAGGGCGTTTGATCCTTAATCGCCTGCCTTAACATGTCGCCGGTTGAAATTTGAGGAATGCCATAGGCTTCAGTAATGAACTGCGCCTGCGTTCCCTTGCCAACCCCTGGCGCACCTAACAAGATTAATCGCATAAAATCCCCTTACCCTTTTTAACTTTATTTTTAACTTGTGAATCGACGTGCCGACACAACATTCGGAATCTTTTGCATCATTTCTAAAACCTTAATCAAGGTTTTCAAAGATTCAACTTCAATCGTCATATCAATATCAACGCGCTGAGCAACCTGGTCCGTAACAGAATGTAACCTAATCACGTTTATGGCTTCTTTGACAAACAACGCGGTTATATCAAACAGAAGACCAGACCGATCATAGGCTTCAACTTTTAAGTCCACGGAAAAGACGGCTTGTGCACCCTCTTGCCAAGACAATCGCATCAACCGACCGTAAGCATCGCCCTGAAGCACCTCGACGCATTCTTGAACGTGCACGCCAACAATACCCGTATCACTGATAATACCCGCGATAGAATCTCCGAGCACTGGATTACAACACTTTGCGATTTCATGCGCTCGACCGCCCAGGCCTTTAATTAATCTGGGCGCGAGATCCGTATCAAAGCCAAGGGGAAGCTGAGAAGACTTACGGATATCCAATTCATTAACAGCTACCCATTCAGCGACATCTGACAACTGAAGGTCACCTCGTCCAAGGGCGACCAAGAATTCCTCCTCATCTGAAAAACCAAAAGCGGCACCAATCAAAACTTTACGTGCCGCATCAATCCCCAATTGACGGAGTTCACCTTCAACGAGTCGCTGCCCTTCTTCCAGATTTTTTTTGCGTTCCCGAAGCCCAAACCAAGCTTGGATTTTTGTTTTCGCTTTGGAGGTTGTCACATATCCTAAATGAGCATGGAGCCACTCGCGTCTGGGTAAGGCCTCATTACCTGTGATCACCTCAACATGATCTCCGGAGATCAAAACCTGGTTGAGCGAAACCACCTTGCCATTGACCTTTGCACCACGACACTTATGGCCAATCTCAGTGTGAACCTTGTAGGCAAAATCAACGGGGGTTGCCCCGGGCGGCATGTCGATCACATGACCGTCAGGGGTAAACAAATAAACTCGGTCAAGACTCACATTGGCCATCATTTCACTAGCGGACTCGGGCAAGTTCTTCACCTCATCTTGCCATTCAATCACTTGCCGCAACCAAGACAAACGGCGTTCATAACGCTCGACGCGGCCAGTTGGCGACTTTTCCTTGTAGGTCCAATGCGCGCAGACCCCATACTCGGCTTCATGGTGCATCCCTTCCGTTCGAATTTGAACTTCCAAGATTTTGCCCTCCGGGCCAATAACCGCCGTGTGAAGGGACTGATAACCATTGTCTTTTGGATTCGCAATGTAATCATCAAACTCATTGGGGATATTGCGCCAAAGGTTATGCACAACCCCTAAAGCCCGATAGCAGTCATCCGATGAGTTAACCAAGATTCGAATCGCGCGAACATCATAGACTTCAGAAAAGGCGATGCCTTTTCGGTTCATCTTTTTCCAAATACTACAGATATGTTTTGCTCGGCCTTCAAGACTTGCTTTGAGCTTCACAAGCTCAAGTTTGGACTCAAGGGATTCCAGCACAGAGCCGATATAGCGATCTCGCATCGTCCGCTTTTCATCAAGCAAGGCTGCAATCCGGCGATACGCATCGGGGTCTGTAAACCGAAAAGCGAGATCTTCTAGCTCCCACTTCAAGTGCCCTATACCAAGACGATGGGCCAACGGTGCATAGATTTCAGTGATTTCTTGCGCAAGCCTTAATTGCTTGCTTCGATCTGCGTGCCCGGCGGCCCTAATGGCGCAGGTTCTTTCCGCCAACTTAATCAGCGCAACGCGAATGTCATCGACCAAAGCCACAAGCATTTTCTTGGCCTGCTCAACCTGATCGGACGTCTCTCCCAAGACCATTTCATTTTTGAGAATATGGATATTGCTAATGGCGGCCATTTTTAGAACGCCCTCAACCAAATTTGAAACCTTTTCACCAAATTGCTTACGGATGTGATTAACCGTAATTTGCTTCTCTCTTGCGGCTCGATAAACAATTGCGGCGATCAAGCCATCTTCATCAACTCGAAAATCTCGCAAAAGATCGGCAATTTCTAATCCCATAAAATAACTGCTGCGACCCGACGGCCAACCCGATCCCAACTGAATTGCTTTTTCCTCGGCTTGCGCCGACAGATCACAGGCTCGACTAATTCTGTCTAGATCCAAGTCTTCTCGGTCTGCGCCCAGCTCATTCAACCATTGCGCCCGATCAAACTGACCCGCTTCAAAAACAATTCGCTGCTCTCGTGCCTTAACCATTTTTTGAGCCTCGACTGAAACAGGCGATCGATTCCATATGCGCGGTATGGGGAAACATATCGATCATCCCAAGATGATCCAACTGAAATCCGCCTGCACGCAGGATGTCCGCGTCCCGTCTCAGCGTCTTTGGATTACAGGACACGTAAACTATTTTGTTGCACGCGCTGGCAACGAGCTTCTGGCAAACCAGTTCCGCTCCGGACCTAGGTGGATCCAAAAGCGCTTTATTGATCTGGGGCAAAACAAGCGATGCGCTTTCAGATTGGTAGAGGTCCGCGACCTCAAAAGAGACATTGCCCAAACCATTGAGCTGGGCATTGCTAATGGCTCTGTCAACACTGGCTCTGGATGCTTCAAGACCAATCACGCGAGCGGCCCGTTGTGCGACCGCCAGGGAGAAATTACCAATCCCGCAAAAGGCATCTAAGACCAGATCCTCCGAATTTAAGTCAAGCAAATCTAAGGCAAGGTTCACCATGTTTTGATTCACGGCTTGGTTGACTTGGGTGAAGTCCATTGGATGAAACTCAAACACCAAGCCTTGATCGGTTAAGCGGTAATGCAACAAGGGATTGGCACCGTCATCGAGGGGCTTAACCGAGTCAGGACCTTTGGATTGCAACAAAATCATAACCTTATGCGCGCCCTGAAATGCCGCGAACGCCGCCAAGTCCTCAGACGACAAAATTGCCAGATGCCGAACAACCAAGGCTACGGCGCCACTCGAGGCCGCCACTTCTATTTGAGGAATCGTGCTGCGACTGTCTAGGCCGTCAATCAGGCGAGACAGCGGCTCAATCAGTCTTGCAAGTTCAGGGACCAACACCTGACAGGACGTCATCTCGGTAATATAGGCTGAGCCGACCTCTCGAAAACCAATCAAGGTTCGGCCCTTCTTAACAACATGCTTAACCCCAAGGCGGGCTTTACTCCGATAGCCAACTGCATCACCTGAAAGCGTCGGGATCCACTGCTTGGGTGAGCAGTCATCGAACAAAGCCTGCAACCAATCACGCTTAAACGCCAGTTGCGCCGAACGATCAAAATGCTGGAAGGAGCAACCGCCACATTGCGCGGCGTGCGCGCACACAGGGATCACACGCGCCGGATGATCCTGTTCGATATTTTGAGCTTGACACACCCACTGACCCTTTTTTTTCTTCAAAGGGACAATCAGCGCTTGCTCTCCTGGCAAAAGCCCGTGGATTGCAAATCGAGCGTCTTCGCTGACGCAGGTCCCCTCAATCGTCAAGGTATGTCCGACGTCGGTAAACGGCAGTTTCTTCTTTCGCATAATCGCAGCCGGTAGCGTTTGGTGGACAACCCCAGACTAACGTTCAGGGCCAAACCGGCAGTTTATGCCAAGTCGGCAGTATATACACCCGTCGATAAGTAGCGATCGCCACGATCACAAATAATGGCAACAATCGTTGCATTTTCAACCAGCGCGCTGATCTTAAGCGCCGCCGCCACCGAGCCGCCGGACGAAACCCCAGCGAAGATCCCCTCCTCACGGGCCAGCCGGCGCATCATGGCCTCGGCATCCTTCTGATCGATGTCCATGACTCGATCGACGCCTTCTGGCCGATAAATCTTTGGAAGATAGGCCTGGGGCCAGCGCCGAATGCCAGGAATCGCTTGACCCTCAACGGGCTGCAAACCGATAATTTCTACTTCAGGTTTGACTTCACCGAAGTATCGACCGACCCCCATAATGGTCCCGGTGGTTCCCATCGAGCTCACGAAATGCGTGACCTCGCCATTCGTCTGACGCATGATTTCTGGCCCCGTACCATGATAGTGCGCAAGTGGGTTATCAGGATTTGCAAATTGATCCAGCACAATACCGTCGCCGGCCTGCATCATCGACTGTGCAAGATCGCGCGCGCCTTCCATGCCTTCTTGCTGTGTCACCAAAATGAGTTCTGCACCATAGGCCTGCATTGCCGCTTTGCGTTCGGCACTCATATGCGCGGGCATGATCAATTTCAAACGATATCCTTTTATCGCAGCCGCCATGGCCAAGGCGATTCCCGTATTACCGCTGGTCGCCTCGATCAACACATCTCCCGGTTGAATCACGCCGCGCTGTTCTGCGCGCTGAATCATGCTCAGGGCGGGTCGATCCTTGACCGAGCCGGCCGGGTTATTGCCCTCAAGCTTTGCGAGCACGGTGTTGCTGGTCACCCCTGGTAAGCGCTGTAAGCGAACCAAAGGGGTTTCTCCGACGCATTCCTCAATCGTTGGGTACTGGATAATGGGCTCCTTGCCTCACTGGCCGTTATGGATTACAAAAGCTTAATCGAATGCAGTCTTTCCTTGAACCATTGACTGCCTCTAAGCTCAGTTCAATTCGGAATAAGGACATTTCAAAGGAAGCGATGACGCAATCAAAAACCGAAAAGCGCACCATAAAAAGGTAATCAAGCAGGCTAAACGGGACAGGCCAGCCTACTGGCTCGATCATAAGATTAAAGGCTTTGCACCGGACAGCACAGACGTTGAAACCCTCAAGACGGCAGTGCGACGATCGAGCAGGCTGACCCGTTTCTAACCTCGCACAAGGTCTTCGGTTGTTTTGCCGCCACGGGAGTCTTCATGTCAAACAGTCATATTGCTGCGGATAGCCAATCCGTTATGGTCCAAGGCGAGCCCAAGACCCAAGCGCTCGCCCAATCGCAAAACCTCATCTTCGTATTGACCAGTTACGCGCTCGATCCAAATCGAGCCATACTGACGCGATTGCTCATCGATCTAGATCGAAAATTTATGCTTTTACCGATCGAACGCTTTACCCAAAGCGCCATTAAGATCGCAAAGACAGATCTGATTCTCATTGATGCGGTTCACTTAAGCCAGGCAGGTTGCGCGAGTCGTGTCCCCAAACTTCTCTTCGACTATCAGGATGCCTGCGCCGTCGTCGGCGACCAGGGTAATCAGACGCCAAGCACGAATCCCGAAAGATTTGTGTCCCATCAACAATTACGGCGACAGCTGTCTCTGCCGGCAACCGTTAACCGCCCTGCCTCCCCGCAGATCACCGTCTTAGACCACAATCAAACCCCATCGCCAGAAAGGAACCTTTTAGCGGAAGCAGAGGTGGACGATAAGACGCCGGACTTAGCCTTGACGACCCCGAACTTGGAATCCCTGTTCGATCAAAAGCTCGCCATCGAACGCGCTCGCGGACAACGGGATTTGGCGATGGATCTGTATCATCTACTCAAAGTCAGCCTCGAGGAGGACCTTGCTGATCTCGCGACGGCGCTTAGCGACAATGATTTGAGTCAGCTGCAACGCATATTACATAAATTATCCGGCGCGCTCGCGCTAACCGGTGCTCGTCAGCTAGAACAAGCTGTCGAGCGCGCCAAAAAGGCTTTAAAAACTGGCGAGGATCTCTCAGCGGCGCGCTCGGTCTTGCTTGCCGGTGAACCGCTATTGGCCCTGATGAACCATGTTTCGTGGGAGGCGCCGCCTAAGTAATCGGCGCCAAGCCTTCGGCGATGGCCACGCTCACGACGAACCCTGCCTCATCACTGAGTGATAGATGCCAGCGCTGAACACCCAGACTGGCCGCTTTCGTTAAAGCCTCGCGCAATAACTTGACACTGGGTTGTCCAGCACTATTTCGCAGAACTTCGATTCGATTAAACTGCACGCCTTCGCGCATACCGGTACCCAGCGCTTTACTCACAGCCTCCTTTGCCGCAAATTGCTTTGCCACATAGGCAGTCCTGCTAGGCCCAACTTCGAATGCGTCAAACCGCGCGCGCTCGGCCTGGCTCAAGATTCGACCAACAAATCGATCCGGATGTCTTGCTAAGACCCGAGCAATCCGATCAATGCAGACGAGGTCTGTACCAACACCAATAATCATAATTGAGGCGACTCCAACAAATCTCGCGCCTTTAACGGTCGACCACCCAACAAATGATGAACAACTTGCCGAACCACTAACTTAACAATTTTGGCACCCTGATCACTCATAATCCCATCTCCCAAAGCAATCAGGTCAGCGCCGCTATAACCAGAACCCTCCGGCCGGGCTAGCCAGCGAAACCCTTGTTCCGGGAAGAAGTCGTACTGCCCCTCAATCTTTATCGTGGTTTGTCGACTCGCATCGAACCGAAAATCAATACCAAACCCGAGCTCCGCCAACATCGCTAATTCAAAAATACGGAGCGCTTTCAAATCGAGCGGCGTCACCCTCAGCGTCCGAATCAATCGATCATAGGCATCAAATAAAGCGCTTTGGGCCTCAAACCGCCCCACTAAACGGTAAATCAATTCATTGACATACAGCCCAACAATCGCAGCTTGTCCCACAAGCGGCACGTAATCTCCAAGACTTTCTATTACCTTCGCCGTTGCAAGCTCCCCGCGACTTAACCGTTGAACGGCTAACTTGCGAAACAAGTGCAACTCTGCCCGGCTTGATAGTTGTTTTTTTTGCTGACGGCGAATTCCCTTAAACAGCAAAGCGCATCGTCCTTGATCTCGTGAAAAAAACTCAACGAGCAGACTGGTTTCTTGAAACTTACGGGTATGCAGAACATAACCCGTTAAACAATCGGTTTCAGATATCGTCATAGCCTAGGCTCTTGAGGGCTCGATCACTGTCCGACCAACCCGATTTCACCTTAACCCAAGTATTCAGCATCACCTTTTGCGCCAGTAATGCTTCGAGATCCTTTCGTGCCTCGATCCCAATTTGCTTCAATCGTTTACCTTGGCTACCGATCAAAATACTTTTCTGACCCTCGCGCTCGACGAAAATCGTCGCTGTAATGTGGGCAACACCCCGTTCTTCCTTAAAGGCATCAATCTGAATGGTTAACGCATAGGGCAACTCGTCACCGAGCTGGCGCATCAACTTTTCTCGGATAATCTCTGAGGCTAAAAACCGTTCACTACGATCGGTCACCTGATCCTTCTGAAAGTAAAATGGACTTTTAGGCAGATGCGCACAGACGTCTGCCTCTAGCGCCTCTAGGTTATCGCGCTTTTCACCAGAAATGGGCATTACGACCGCTTTGGGCGAGCGGGCTTGCAACGACGCAAGCAGCGGTAGCAAGCTGCCTTTATCTTTCATCAAATCGACTTTATTGACCGCGATGATCAAGTGCGCCTTCGTACCTTGAATGGCATCTTCGACAAGTTGATCATCTTCATTCCAATTTTTACGATCCAGGACAAAGATCACGACATCAACATCCCGAATCACGCTCAACGCATTCCGGTTCATGTAACGATTTATCGCGCGCTTACCCGCCACATGAATCCCTGGTGTGTCGACATAGAGAATCTGATCACCCTGGGTTGTCTTGATCCCAAGCAATTGATGCCGAGTGGTTTGGGGCTTTCTCGACGTGATACTTAACTTTTGCTCGAGCAAGGCATTCAACAAGGTCGACTTGCCAACATTCGGGCGGCCTACTATCGCCACATAACCACAACGCGTCTTAACTTCATCCATTTGGTTTCTCTCGATGTAGTTGTGCAAGGCAAGTTTCGGCGGCTTTTTGCTCCGCTTGTTTAATTGAGTCGCCCTCTGCAACCGCGGGGGTTGCAAGCAACTGACAGGTGCACGTGACGGTAAATCGCTGCTGATGACCGAGGCCCGTGGTTTGAAGTAACGCATAGGTCGGTAGGGGCATGCCCTCGGCCTGCAAAAACTCCTGCAACGCCGTTTTGGAATCCTTGATCACACGACGCGCATCCAAACGGTTAAACTGATCTTCAAACCAGTCTGTGATGAGCTCGGTCACAGTCTGTAATCCCGCCTCCAGATAGATCGCGCCGAGAATCGCCTCAAGGCTATCCGCCAGGATAGAGTCTCTCTCCCAACCGCCGGACTGCCGTTCACCCGGGCCCAGGATCAGGTGCCGCCCGACCCCAAGCTCGCGCGCCTTGCTGGCCAAGCTCTCTTTCCGAACCAACTGCGCTCGAAATCGGCTTAACCGGCCCTCATCAACCCCTGGAAACTGGTGATACAACCGATGCGTCACCACAAGTTCCAAAACGGCGTCACCCAGGAATTCTAGACGTTCATTATGAAGCCCTGCGGCACTGCGATGGGTCAGCGCTAGTTTGAGACCGGAAACGTCGGTAAAAACGTAACCTAATTGCGCTTGTAGTTGTTCTATCTTGTCTTGGGCCGGCAAAATATCAATCGTCTAATCGAATCGAGTCATCAAAGGCAATGACATAGTCTATGTTCACTGCCAAATCCCCACGCACCTCGTATTGCAGGCGCACAACCGACCGGTCCGATCCCGATTCTAATTCGAATCGATTTTCTTTAATAAAATCGTGTAGGTTGTTCAATTTAAACCGCCGTTCAATCATTGTTTGCAGCGCTTCAGATTCTAATTGAGACGTCTCAGGGCTTTGTGCGAGGTCTTCCAGAATCGAAATCGCCGTTCGATGATCCAAATAGATTGGCACAAATTTAGCGGCAATCGAAGCGACAGCGATGCAGATCGACAACCAAATGAGAATTTCACTAAAGGCCAACCCTCCGGTCTTTCTGACAAAAGTCATCTCGATCACTTTATTTTATCCAACCGTTTCGCGAGAAATTGGGTAACGATAACCCGGGCTCCTTGTGCAGCCAGACCGCGAAGGCCTTACCGACAATCTTATCTTCTGAGGCAAAGCCCCAATACCGACTATCGCTGCTTTGATCACGATTGTCGCCCATCATAAAATAATGGCCGCTGGGCACTAACCATTCCTGGACTCTCGCATCCTGGTATTGGTTTCGATGAATCTCGTGTTGTGACGACCCAAATACCTCGCTAAATCGCAATTGTTCTGGCCGAGTGTTCGGCACTTCCCCAAGGTAGGTCTGCACCTGCTCAACATTATTAATATAGAGCACCTTATTCTGGTACCGAACCCGGTCACCTGGGAGCCCCACCACGCGTTTGATGAAATAGTCTTCCTGATGGGGCGGAATAAACACCATCGCGTCACCGCGAGCCGGTTCGCCGACCTCAAAGACTTTGGTCCCAACAACCGGCAACCGAATACCATAGGCAAACTTATTGACCAAAATAAAATCACCGACCTCAAGTGTTGGAATCATGGAGCCTGAAGGAATCTGAAACGGCTCCGCGAGGAAAGAACGCAAGATCAAAACAAACAACAGTACGGGAAAAAAGGAGATCGCGTATTCCACAACCGCAGGTTGAGCGAGATTGCTTTGATCGGAACTGCCTTCGGCTTTGGGTCGCCTAGGCGCAAGCCAATAGGCTTCAAACAGCCAGATCAGGCCGCACCCTCCGGTTAACAAGACCAAAATCAAGGGGAAGTTAATACTCAAATCCATTGGCTTGTCTCCTTGGCCGGAACACGCTCAGCGGTCGACTTTCAGCACCGCTAAAAATGCTTCTTGTGGAATTTCAACACTACCCACCTGTTTCATTCTGCGTTTACCCGCTTTTTGTTTCTCGAGCAGTTTCTTCTTTCGGGTGATATCGCCACCATAGCATTTCGCTGTGACATTTTTTCGAAGCGCTTTAACCGTCTGACGCGCAATAATCTGTCCACCAATCGCCGCTTGGATCGCAACATCAAACATTTGCCTCGGAATCAGTTCCTTCATCTTGCTGGTAAGGGCCATACCTTTACTTCTGGAGTCTTCTGTATGAACGATAATCGCCAGCGCATCAACTCGATCGCCGTTGATCAAAACATCTAAACGCGCCAGTTTCGCCGCTTGAAACCGCACAAAGCTATAGTCAAGTGATGCATAACCGCGTGATACGGATTTAAGTCTGTCAAAGAAATCCAGAACGACTTCATTCATTGGCAACTCATAAGCCAAGGAGACTTGCTTACCCACAAACTGCATATCTTTTTGAACGCCACGCCGCTCCTCGCACAAAACAATCACGTTGCCTAAATGCTCCGAGGGCACCAAGATATTCGCTAAGACAATCGGTTCCCGCATTTCTTGAATACTACCCATGTCGGGTAGCTGCGATGGATTATCAACGCTAATGACCTCATTTCCCTTTGTGAGCACCTCATAGACCACCGTTGGCGCGGAGGTAATCAGATCCAGGTCATACTCGCGCTCTAAGCGCTCCTGAACGATTTCCATATGGAGCATGCCCAGAAACCCACAGCGAAACCCACTGCCCAAGGCATCGGAGCTTTCTGGCTCATAGATCAAGGAAGCATCGTTCAGGGTGAGTTTTTCTAGGGCATCTCGAAAATTATTAAAGTCATCTGCACTGACCGTAAACATGCCGGCATAGACTTGCGGGCTGACCCGTTCAAAGCCAGGCAAGGCCTCGGTGCCTGCCCCAGGGCTCACAATGGTATCCCCAACAGGTGCACCTCGCACCTCTTTAATCCCGGCCACAACAAACCCCACTTCCCCTGACGCAAGGCTGTCAGTTTCGGTCCGCTTGGGCGTAAAGATACCAACCGCATCGGCTTGGTGGGTCTTGCCGGTTGAATGAATAATGAACTTATCTTTCTTCTTGATCCGGCCCTTAATCACTTTAATGAGCGATACCACACCCAAATAATTGTCGAACCAAGAGTCGATGATCAGTGCTTGGAGCGGCTCTTCTCGATAATCTTTTGGTGGTGGGATCAGCTCAATCAAACTTTCCAACAAGTCCCGAACGCCAACACCCGTTTTGGCACTAACCGAAATCGCAGCACTGGCGTCAATGCCAATAATTTCTTCAATTTCCTGACAAACCCGCTCTGGCTCCGCTTGGGGTAAATCAATTTTGTTCAAGACCGGCAGGACCTCAAGCCCCTGGCCTACCGCTGTGTAACAATTTGCAACCGATTGCGCCTCAACGCCTTGTGCTGCGTCAACCACCAGTAAAGCGCCCTCACAGGCCGCCAAGGAGCGGGAGACTTCATAACTAAAGTCAACATGCCCAGGGGTATCAATGATGTTGAGCTGATAAACCTGGCCATCGGCTGCAGGGTAATTTAAGGAGACACTTTGCGCTTTAATCGTGATCCCACGCTCTCGCTCGATATCCATCGAGTCCAGTACCTGGCTCGCCATTTCTCGTTCGCTCAGACCGCCGCAGAGCTGGATAAAGCGGTCAGCCAAGGTCGACTTCCCATGATCAATATGGGCGATAATCGAAAAATTTCGGATAAATTTAGGATCCATCAAAACGGTACTAACCCTAGGAAATGCGGCGGAGTCTAATGGAAATCACTGGATTTCGCCATCAGACTTCCCGGATCTTGCCGCTAAGAATCGATCTTTATGGCAATGAACTGTGGCTGTTTCGCCCGAATGATTCGAACGGGCACGGCAACGCCGACTGGCAGGGTCGCGATCGCGGTGTTGAATTCCGTGATGGAGTCTACCCATTGGCTGTTGATCGTGGTGATCACATCGCCAACGTTTATGTTTCCAGATTCACCTGGGCCTTGCCCGACCGCAACCACCAATACCCCTTGCGCCGCATCCAGCGCTACTTTCTCCTCGGCAGTCATCACACGAACCTCAAGTCCCAACCGGTTCTGAGTCGGTTCTGGGCTGGCCTGCCTGGACGGAAGCCCAGCATCCTGCGCATCGAGTTCACCGACCTTGACCGACAATTTTACTGACGCGCCAGCACGTTGAACGACCAGATGCGTCTCGGAACCCGCTTTAAACCGCCCAACAACATGCGGCAGATCGGAGGACAGATCGATCACCCGTCCACCGAACTCAATGATAATATCCCCCTCCCGGACACCCGCTGCTGCGGCTGGACTGTCGGCGAACACCCGGGTCACGAGCGCGCCCGCCGCACGATCCAAGCCAAAAGACTCTGCCAAGTCACGATCTACTCGTTGGATTTGGACGCCCAACCAACCCCTCGACACCGAGCCTTTCTCTTTGAGTTGCGCCACCACCTCCATCGCCACGTCAATTGGAATGGCAAAAGACAATCCCATAAAGCCACCCGACCGGGTAAAAATCTGGGAATTAATCCCAACCACTTTGCCGTCTAGATTAAACAAAGGCCCACCAGAATTGCCGGGATTAATCGCAACGTCGGTCTGAATAAATGGCACGTAGTTACCGAGATCGTCTGGCAAACTCCGTCCTTTAGCACTCACAATTCCGGCTGTCACCGACAGCTCGAAACCAAAGGGTGAACCAATGGCCATGACCCATTCACCCACTTTGAGCGATTGAGACGATCCGATCGTTACAACCGGCAAATCCACTGCATCGATTTTCAATAGCGCTAAGTCAGAAACCGGATCGGCGCCAATCAAAACAGCTTCTCGCTCCCGGCGATCGCTCAGGGCGACAATGATTTCGGTCGCATCCTGAACCACGTGGTGATTGGTCAGCACGTACCCATCCGATGAGATCAGGAACCCGGATCCGGTTGCAGGCCGAGGCGTCCCACGCTGCTGATAGTCCCGAAAAAAGCGCCGTAGCATCTCCGGCACTTCTTCTTGATTGTTCTCCAGCAAAGCAGGATCTTGTCGAGTTGCCGTAATGTTCACAACAGCGGGCGACGCATCCGTTACCAGACTTGTGAAATCAGGCAAATTGTTTCGCGCGAGACCATCGAGGCTGAGGGTACCCAGCAGAACAAAAAGACTGCCTAAAATAATTCTTTTCATGACGAACACGACGTCTCCTCTCTGCTGCGAATATGGATTAATGATTGCGCATAGGCCCGGCAACTCAATCGTCCGATGCCCAAGCCCAAGATAGCCAGCCCGAATTGCAGCCCTTCATGCAAGCCCCAGAAATGTCCGAGCCCAGCACCGAGGAGCAGTCCCATTAAGGGCAACCCTAGAGAATTTGCCAATAACAACCCAAAGTCTAAGGCTTTGATGTCAACACCGATGGGACCTTCATTGAGGGCGGTGTCGACCGGGATGCGATGTGTTTTCGCTCGGCAGCCTGCTTTTTGACAACCGGCGCAAGCTCGCCCACTTGCGACCTCGGCAAACCGGATATTGTTTTCATCGATGATCAGATGTGCGGGCACTGTCAACATTGACATAAAGATCCCATGCCTTGGTTGTTGCTTGGTTTCAAACCCATAGGCTCTGTTACGGTCAACCTTCAATATAAGATTGGTTCCACAGATTCGGCAAGTCTTTGGGCCGTCGTAACGGGTAAGCCGCCAATAATCGTCACCTGGCCTTTGCTTTGACCCAACGCGCGGGTCACGATCGTTCGCCCTTCAACTTCAGTAGCAAGATTCGGTAGCCCGCGCTGGGCCTCAAGAAAGACCGAGAAGGTCACGATACCATCGCTAAAATGTAACCGATTGCCGGACTGACGCACGACCTTAAAACCGTCAGGCAACCACTTCACTTTGAAACTGGGCTTGGTGTTTTGATCAATAAAATCATCTGCTAAGCGATGGCTCACTGTTTGATCGGGATCAATCGCTGTCATCAATAATTGCGTATCCGGCATAAAATCGATGTCAGAGAACGCAAAGACCTCTTTAACGCGACCCCGCTCGACTAAATGAGACTGAAGCAATAATCCAGTTTGGTAATCAAGCCAAAGCAGGTAACCAAATCGATCTGCATTGACCGGTTGAATAGACAACCTGATTGCGCGCCGATCGGCGATACGGTCCTCACCATGCAGCGCGGTATGATAAAAATGGCTGGACTCACTGATCAAGGCCGTAAACGATTGGCTAAAGGGCCCGAGTAGCACGTGATGCCGAAGATCACCAGGATCGTTGATATCGTGATAACAAATAATCTCATCTTGCCAGCGCCGGATATCAATCTTTTGACCGTTAAGCTTCAGAATTGACTCTCGAACCGTGTCTCCGGAGGCATCATGAACGATCCGCATTGTGTTGAATTCTTTGCCTCGAATATAGGTAAACGTTCCAGCGTAGGTTTCCTCACTAAACGCCAAGGCCATTTTCTCTAACCAATACTCGGGGCTTGCAACGTTCAGATGTTGAGTACCGTCAGTTTTTTTATTTTCAATCTGCTCTTCAGACTTTTGAACATCAATCTCTGATGGTTCCGCCAGTGTTGAGCAGACGAAAACAGTGGTCGCAATACCCAACCCTAGATTCGACAAAAACCGATTGAAAACAAGCGTTACCATCTCGAACGACCTTACGGGTTAATTTGAAGAAGTAGACGAAGGATAATTGACAAAGACCTGTCTGGAACCCAATTGCGATAATTCATCATGCTGCTTCAGATAAGCCCGTAACTGCGCGCGCCCAACTTCATCTAAAGCTTTTAGATCCGGATTGGCGCGCATCTCGTCAAACGCAACCTGACTTGTATCCGTTGTATTGAACGCGGCCAACGCCACACTTTGACGCTGATCAACCGGCGCCTGAACAGCCACCTGGCTAGGCCCAAGCGTTGGCGCCGGCACTTGCAGGCTTGGCACGATAAAAGCCGCAAGCGCAACGATCAGAACAGACGCTGCAAGCCCATAGATCCAGGGACGACCCAAGGAAAACGTGTTCGTCTCAGGGACGGCAAGTCCGTCCGTCTCAGCAGCCACCTCGGCTTGAATTCGACGGAACAGCGCTTGCTGCTCTGACAGATCCACGTCAACCGCTTGCCCCCCTCGGAGCACACGCCCGATCAACTGCCAACGCTGAACGGTTTCGATCGCCATTGCTGGATCATGATCCCGAAGAAACCGACGCTCTTCGAGTGATTCTGACTCGCCATCGATCAAGGCCGAAAGGGTTGCTTTTTCATCACCATTCATAAAAAAACCTTCATTGTCACTAATGCGCTTAGCGGCTCTTTTCTAACCGCTCTTTTCTAACCGCTCTTTTCTAACCGCTCTCTTCTAAC
>ERZ887851.2082-NODE-2082-length-16104-cov-8.941118_pt1 | contig 16104 bp, 10 predicted proteins | sample MGYA00521100_ERZ887851 | MGnify/ENA primary metagenome ERZ887851 (study PRJEB32303, sample SAMEA104408602) | aquatic metagenome | biome: Brackish water; feature: Pelagic; material: water | place: Baltic Sea | collected 2014-06-06T16:11:00 | depth 11,444 m ...
GACTGATGATATTTATTGTATCCAGTGCCGCTTTGCTCAAAGAACTCCAAATCATAGGTGGGGTAATCAACAATACGAATACATTACCTATTTTGGATAATTTTTTATTTGAGTTAAATAAAAATAGATTGACCATTACCGCTTCTGATTTAGAAACTACTTTTTCTACGCAAATTACCATTGAGTCGGAAGACAACGGAATGATTGCCCTTCCTGCAAGATTGCTTTTGGACACCCTGAAAACTTTTCCGGAACAACCCCTAACGTTTGTAAAGACAGAAAAAAATACGGTTGAAATCATTGCCAATAATGGTAAATATGCCGTGGCCTATGTGGCGGGAGAAGAATTTCCAAAAGCCAACAAAGTGGCCGACCCAACCATAACCGCTTTACAAGGGGATTTATTGGCCAATGCCGTAAACACTACCTTGTTTGCCAGTGGGAATGACGATTTGCGTCCCGTGATGAGCGGTGTCTTTTTTCAATTTTCTTCCTCTGGCTTGACCTTTGTTGCCACTGATGCACACAAACTGGTAAAATACATGCGAACCGATGTGGTGGCAGAGTCCAATTCGGAATTCATCATGCCCAAAAAACCCTTACAACTCCTCAAAAATATTCTTCAAGGCTACGAAGATGCTGTACAGATAGAGTTTAACGAAACCAACGCCCAATTTAGTTTTGGAAATTCGCACCTCAGCTGTCGTCTTATCGATGGGAAATATCCCAATTATGAAGCTGTAATTCCCAAAGAAAATCCCAATGAAATGATCATCAATCGAATGAATTTTTTGAATTCTGTTCGACGGGTGAGCATTTTTTCCAATAAAACGACACATCAAATTCGTTTAAAAATTGCTGGGGCAGCACTTCAAATTTCTGCTGAAGATTTTGATTACAGCAACAGTGCCGAAGAACGCCTGAATTGTGAGTACCAAGGCGATGATATGCAAATTGGATTCAATGCCCGTTTCCTTGTAGAAATGCTCAACAATTTGGATTGTACAGAGATTAAGCTTTCCATGTCTTTACCCAATCGAGCAGGTATCCTTACCCCGATGGATGGTGTGGAAGCGGGTGAAAAAATAACCATGCTGGTCATGCCCGTGATGTTAAATGACTAACGGAAGAGGTCTTTTTTAAAAATATAAACTCCCGAATTTAATGATAAAATTTCGGGTCGGTTGGACATAAGTGCTTTGTCATTTATACTTGCATAAAAAAAAATCTTTTCCCAAAAGCTCGCTGAGAATATATGGAGTTCGTTGCTTTTGTTGGTGAAAACATAAATCCGAAAGAAGAATTACTCCTTTTTTTAGAAGAGGACATCCTCCAACACCTCAAAGGACTTCAAACGCTCCAAGGCAAGGGTTATTCCATAGGAATCATCAATAAGCATCTGCTTAGCCATTTTAATCATCGATTTGAAAAAACCCCTTTTTCATATCTCTACACTTTTACAATCCCTTTGGAAACACCCCATTTGCTCTGTTTTAGCGCGGGATCATCCAAGCTTCCAAAAGCTGTATTAAGAACTCATACGAGCTGGATAAGTAGTTTTAGCATACAGCAGCAATTACTTGAATATCCAATGAACACCAAGAGTTTAATCATTGGAAAGCTCTCTCATTCCTTACATTTTTTTGGACTTTTGGAGAGTTTCCACCGAAACCAATTACCTGAAGTTTTACCTGTTTTTTCCCCAAAGCGGTTTTTTGAATTGTGCCGAAAAAATCCCCCTGACTTGCTCTATGCCACCCCTGCACAGCTGTGGCTACTTGTCAAGTATCATGAACAAATCGCTTGCCCGCCTGTTTCTACCTTAAAATTTATCCTTTTGGGAGGTGCTCGGGTACAGCCTGCTTTAATTTCGGCCTTCCAAAAAATTGCACCAAGGGCAGCAATTCGAGTGTTTTTCGGAGCCACTGAAACGAGCTATATAAGCTTTAAAAAGGCTGATGATCCTGTGGATTCGGTAGGAAAATTGTGCCCTGGTGTAGCCGTTCAAATTTTAGATAAAAAGCATCAATTCGTTCCAAATAGCACTACAGGCTTCATTTGGGTAAAAAGCAATCAACTCCTTTCAAAAATTATTTTAGGTTCCGACACTATTGATCGTAACCAAGAGGGATATGTTTGCATAGGAGATCGTGGCTATTTGGACGATTCAAATCATCTTTATTTCAAGGGTCGGAAAGATCAAGTCGTGACGGTGGCCGGCCAAAAAATATCTCTGGATGCCTTGGAGGAAACGTTGAAAAGCCTTTTAAACACTGAAGAAATTGCTGTTATAAATATCCCTAACTTAGTGAAAGAAAATGAATTATATATCCTTGTGTCAAAAGTCATCAATCAGGAAATAAAAAAAAACATTCGCTTTGAACTTCAAACGCGTTTTGGGAGTTTTGTAGTACCCAAAAAAATTATAAGCGTTACCAAATGGCCTTTGTTGGCTTCGGGAAAAACCAATCGAACACAACTCAAAAAAATTGCGTTAGGTTGATGGAAAATGCAGTTTATATGATAGCAGCAGCACGAACTGCGGTTGCACCCAGCGGTGGAAGTTTTAAGCATTTAAATTATGATATGCTTGCTGCAGGCGTCATTCAACACTGTTTAAAGGAGGTTGGCTTGTCCAACGCTCAAGTCGATGAACTGATCGTTTCAAATGCTTTGGGAGCCGGCGGAAATCCGGCACGCCATGTTGTATTGACTGCCGGACTCCCAAAAAAAATTGCCGGATTGAGTATCGATCGACAATGTGTAGGGGGATTAGATGCCCTGTTGTTGGGCAAAGCTTTAATCCTTTCCGGTCAAGCTCAAATCGTTGTTGCTGGGGGTACAGAATCTCACTCATTAAGACCCAAACGCTATTACAAAACGGTTCCAGAAAACGATTATATTTATAAGGATCAAGCGCCTTTTATGCCCCCATTGTACGCTGACCCGCTTATGGAAGTCGCTGCCGATCAGCTCGCCCAAAAGTACAGTATTTCCCAATTGGAACAAGATACGTGGGCAATACAAAGCCACGCCAAAGCCTTAAAAGCAAAAGAAAAATTACGTCAAGAAATAATAAAGATCGCTGAAGCCCCAATCCCTTACGATTCATTTACTCGGAATTTAACTTTGGAAACTTGTCAACGTGCCAAAGCGTTTTCAGCAAGTATTACAGCAGCCAACACGAGTGTCGCTGCAGATGGTGCTGCTTTTGTCGTTTTGGTGTCCGAAGCCATTTATAAAAGTCTGTCTTTAAAACGAGCCCTAAGAATCATGGACGGCGAAACCTCCGGCGGAAATCCGGAACTCCCGGGTGTAGCTCCCATTGCAGTTACAAAAAAGCTTTTGGAAAGAAATCGCTTGACCTCCGTTGATATAGACGCCGTGGAATTAATGGAAGCCTACGCCGTTCAGGCCATTGTATGCGCAAATGCATGTGGCTTTTCGTCTGAGCAAATCAATCGCTCAGGAGGTGCGCTCTCCCGAGGGCATCCTATTGGAGCTTCTGGGGCAATTTTAGCTGTTCGTTTATTTTATGAATTAGAACGTGTGCATTCTCTTGGTCTTGCAAGTATTGCTGGTGCGGGAGGAATTGCCAGTGGAATTCTCTTTGAAAAAGTAATGTAAAATTGTAATCAATTATTGAAAACGTTTTGCAAAAAGGGGATTCCTTTTCGCTACACTTGGGCTTGCCCCATCGCTGCTTCCGAAATTCTTTTATAAGTACCGTTTTCTAACTTCTCACGGATACCTGAAAAAGCATCAAGCGTTACATAGACATCTTCCAAATTGTGCGAAGCGGTTGGAATCAAACGCAACAAAATCAATCCTTTAGGAATTACTGGATACACCACTATAGAACAAAAGATACCGTAATTCTCACGTAAATCTTTAACCAAAGCCATGGCCTCTGGTATGCTGCCTTTTAAATAAACTGGGGTCACGCAACTTTGCGTAGTTCCGATATCAAACCCTGCTTTTGTAAGTCCGTTTTGAAGTGCGTTAACGTTTTCCCACAATTTGGCTTTAAACTCGGGTCGGGTTCGTAACATATCCAAGCGTTTTAAAGCCCCCTTGACCAACTGCATCTGCAATGATTTGGCAAACATCTGGGAACGCATATTATATTTTAGATAATCGATAATTTCTTTATCAGCAGCAATAAAAGCTCCTGTAGAGGCCATAGATTTTGCAAAAGTGGCAAAATATACATCGATGTCGGCTTGAACGCCTTGTTCTACCCCTGCTCCTGCGCCATTTTTGCCTAAAGTTCCAAATCCGTGGGCATCGTCCACAAGAAAACGAAACTGATATTTCTCTTTTAAAGCTACAATTTCTTTTAAACGACCTTGTTCACCTCGCATTCCAAAAACGCCTTCGGAAATCACCAAAATACCTCCTCCGGTTTGTTCCGCCACTTTGGCAGCGCGTTGTAGATTTTTTTCTAAACTTTCTAAATCGTTGTGTTTATAAGTAAATCGCTTACCGATATGCAAACGAACACCATCCACGATACACGCATGGGCGTCTACATCATAAACGATGACGTCGTCTTTGCTGACTAAAGTATCAATAGTGGATAAAATTCCTTGATAGCCAAAGTTGAGCAAATAGGCGGCTTCTTTTTGAACAAAAGCTGCCAATTCATTTTCAAGTTGTTCGTGTAAATCGGTATGTCCCGACATCATTCTGGCTCCCATAGGGTAGGCAGAACCATAATCGGCAGCGGCATCAGCATCCACCGCTCTAACTTCGGGGTGATTGGCCAAGCCCAGATAATCATTCACACTCCAAGTGATGACTTCTTTCCCCTTGAACTTCATTTTATTTGAAATGGGGCCTTCCAATTTTGGAAAAACAAAATAGCCTTCTGCTTGAGAAGCCCATTTTCCTAGTGGCCCTTTGTTTTCATGTATGCGTTGAAATAAATCTCTCATTATGATTTTGCGCTTGCGTCGTTAATGTACTCTACTTTTTGATTTACTTCCCGGGAGGCGTCAAAAAATCCTTGTTCTGCCATCCAATCTTCACTGTAAATTTTACTCATATAACGGGAACCGTGATCCGGAAAAATGACAACCACTTTACTGTCCTTGTCAAAAAGGTGTTCTTCTGCCAATTGATGGATGGCTTGCATGGCAGCCCCAGAGGTATACCCGACAAACATACCTTCTGATTTTGTGATGGCACGCGCCGTGTGCGCACTCTCTTCATCGGTTACTTTCACAAAGGTGTCGATCAATTCAAAATGGGTCGCCGTGGGAATCAGATTTTTACCCAAACCTTCAATTCGATAGGGATAGACTTCTGTGGGGTCCAATTCTTGGGTTTCGTGATATTTCTTCAAAACGGATCCATAGGCATCCACGCCAATAATCTGAATGTCCGGATTCATTTCTTTTAAGTATTTCGCACATCCGGAGATCGTTCCTCCGGTTCCGCTACATGCCACCAAATGAGTGATTTGTCCATTGGTTTGTTCCCAAATTTCGGGACCGGTCGTCAAATAATGTGCTTCTACATTCAAATCATTAAAATACTGATTGATATAGATGGATTCTTTAATTTCACTGTGCAGTCGCTTGGCCACCTGATAGTACGAACGAGCGTCGTCCGCTTTTACATTGGCTGGGCAAACATGCACTTGTGCTCCCATAGATCGCAGCATATTGATTTTGTCTACAGAAGATTTTGAAGTTACCGCAAGAATACAATTGTAACCTTTGATCATGGATACCATGGCCAAACTAAAACCAGTATTGCCCGAAGTAGTTTCAATAATTGTGGCTCCGGGTTTTAGTATCCCTCGCTTTTCTGCTTCTTCTATGATGTGGACTGCGATTCGGTCTTTGTTGGAGTGTCCGGGATTAAAAGCTTCAAATTTTGCGTAATACTCACCGGGATATCCTTTAACTAAAGTTTGGAGTTGGATCAGAGGGGTGTTTCCTATCAACTCTAATATACTCTGATAGGCGTTCACTTTATCACTCATAAGATGGTTTTTCTTCCATTATGTATGTTGCAAATTTACATAAAATATTTTAGTCATTCTGACCTTCAAGGTTAAGTATAAATGCATACTTTTTTGCAGTTTCTTTCAAGGCATCAAATCTGCCTGATGAACCACCATGTCCGGCTTGCATATTGGTCTCAAATAAAAGGATATGATCATCTGTTTTTAGAGTCCGCAGTCGGGCGACCCACTTGGCGGGTTCCCAATATTGTACTTGGGAATCGTGAAAACCTGTGGTTACTAAAATGTTGGGATAAGCTTGCGCTTGAACATTGTCATAGGGGGAATAGGATTTGATATAATCGTAATATTCTTTTTCGTTAGGATTTCCCCATTCGTCGTATTCAGAAGTTGTCAAAGGAATGGAAGCGTCCAACATGGTGGTGACCACGTCCACAAAGGGAACTGCAGCAATAACACCGTTATACAATTCGGGCGCCTCATTTAATACCACCCCCATCAGCAATCCTCCAGCCGATCCGCCATAGGCGTATAAATGCTCGGAGCCGGTAAAATTGTTTTCAATTAAATATTTAGAAACGTCAATAAAATCATTAAACGTATTTTTCTTTTTTAAGAGTTTTCCTTCATCATACCATGGGCGCCCCAAATATTCCCCTCCACGAATGTGGGCAATAGCATAGATAAAACCCCGATTAAGAAGACTCAAACGGGTGGTGGAAAAACTCGGATCGATGGTGGCTCCGTAGGAACCATAGCCATACTGCAATAAAGGAGTACTGGCGGAGGGTTTAGTATCTTTGTGATAAACCATGGAAACTGGTACTTGGACGCCATCGCGAGCCGTTGCCCAAACTCGTTTTTCAATATAGTTGGCGGGGTCAAAGGCGACATCCAAAACCTCTTGACGCTTTAATAAATCTTTGGTTTTAGCTTCCATATCAAATTCATAAACCGAAGTGGGCGTAATCATTGAATTGTAAACATAGCGCAATCGAGTGGTGTCAAAACTGGGATTGTAGCCCGTGTAAAGCGTATAGGTTTCTCCTTCTACCGGGAGGAAATAAGACTCTGTTTCATCCCAGCGTTTGATGTATAATTTGGACAAACCATTCGTACGCTCGGTAATTACCCAATATTCCTTGAAAATATCAATATCCTCCAACAAAACGTCTTCTCTGTGCTCGACTATCGTTTCCCAATGCTCCATACTTGGAGTCGCTATGGGGGTCTTCACCAATTTGTAATTGCTGGCCTTATCGTGGTTGGTAATGATATAAAAATGATCTTCAAATTGAGAAACACTGTATTCCAATCCGCGGATGCGCGATTGAATGACTTTAAAGTCGGTTAGTGGAGCATCGGATTTAATAAATTGGTGCTCGGTTGTGAGCGTGCTGTAGGAAGAAATAAAGATATATTCTTCTGACTTTGAATTACTTACATAAACCGAAAAAGTTTCGTCTTTCTCTTCAAATATGAGTACATCTTTTGCTTTTGGGTTGGCAATATTGTGACGATATATGGCTTCGGTGCGAAGCGTGGTTGGGTTTTTATGGTTATAAAATAAATGTTGATTATCCGCCGCCCATGCAGATCCGGGACTGGTATTTTCAATTTTGGTGGCCAACACTTCACCCGTATTCAAATCCTTTACGTGCAAGGTGTATTTTCTTCGGGACTGGGTGTCGACTCCGTAGGCTACTTTGGTGTTATCCGGACTGACATTTATTCCTGATAAATTGAAATAATCATAGCCTTCTGCCATTTTGTTACAGTCGAACATGACTTCCTCTTTGGCAGTAATGGAGTCTTTTTTTCGAGTGTAAATCGGATATTGTTTTCCTTTTTCGTAGCGAGTGATATACCAGTAACCGTTGTAAAAATAGGGCACAGAACTGTCATCTTCCTTGATTCTACTTTTCATTTCTTGAAAAAGAGCGGCTTTAAAATCATCGCTTTGCGCCGTTATTTTGTTGTAATAATCATTTTCCCTTTCCAAATAATCGAGGACTTCCGGATTTTCTCGTTCACGAAGCCAGAAATAGTCATCGACACGAATATCTCCGTGAATTTTATGTTGATAGGAATGGGGTTCCGCCATGGGAGGGAGTAAAGTCATATCGTATTTCATAGGTGCTTTTGGTTTACAAGCGGTTACAAAAGTAAGACATAGGATCAGTAAAAATGTATTTTTCAAAAACATACTCATAACTTCATTTTTTTTAAGGTCGATAGTACCACTTGATGCTGCTCAACGGTATAATCTCTGTGCGTGACCATTCGCAATTTACCTTTTCCAAGGCGCATAAAATGAATGTCCTGCTGCCGCATTTGTTCCACAAAATTCAATTCATTCGCTGAATCTAAAAGGGAAAAAATGATAATGTTTGTGCATACGGGTTCTATCTTTTTAACATAATCACAAGAATACAAAATTTCGGCTAATTCCTTGGCTTTTTGGTGGTCTTGTCGCATATCTTCCCATTGATGGTCGATGGCATAAATACCTGCAGCCGCTAGATAACCCGCCTGCCGCATCCCTCCTCCAAAGACTTTTCGAATGCGGAGTGCTTGTTGAATAAACGCCTCCGATCCTAACAATACTGAACCCACAGGGCAACCCAAACCTTTGCTTAAACAAACCGAAATACTGTCAAAAGTTTGACCGTAGTCTTGGGGTTGTTCAGTAGTTTCCAGAAGGGCATTCCACAAACGCGCTCCATCCAAATGCAATCCCAATTGATGTTTATCACAAAGCGTTTTTATTTTTCTTATTTCTTCAAAGTCATAAAAAGCACCCCCTCCTTTGTTGGTCGTATTCTCCAAACACACCAAACGTGTTTTGGGCATGTGATAAAATTCTGTAGGATTGATGACTTCCTCAATTTGTTGTGCCGTAATTCTCCCTTGATTCCCAGTAATAAGACGACAAGACACCCCCGAATTAAAACTCACTCCTCCGCCTTCATAATTATAAACATGTGCAAAATGATCGCAAATCAATTGTTCTCCGGGCTGGGTATGTACCTTAATCGCCGTTTGGTTGGCCATGGTTCCTGAAGGAAAAAACATGGCGGCTTCCATGCCAAAAAGTTTTGCCACTTTTTCTTCCAAAGCATTTACTGTTGGATCTTCTTTAAAGACATCATCGCCCACTTGAGCATTTTGCATGGCTTGGAGCATTCCTGCAGAAGGAACGGTTACTGTATCACTGATGAGATTAATTTTCATTAAGAAAAATTTTACTTCTTGAAATTATACTTTTCATAGATCAATCATTAAAAATCGCAGGAAAATGAACCAATGGGAGAACCATCAGGCAAGCGTTCTGAATCCGGCGGAGTAAATTCAGCTGGATTGTCAAAATAGCGATGGATTAAGCTAAGATAATAATTATTATTGGCGGTATCTCGGTTATTGGTCAACCAATGATCTAAATGTACCAAAGCATCGAACACCTCCATGGAAACAAGAGGATTCGCCTGTTGATTTTGTCCCAATTCCATCAACTGTTTGAGTGTATTCAACTTAACGATTTCACTCAATTGTTGTGCATGGGCTTTGGGATCGTTTTGTTTAAATGTTTTGTCAATAAGCCGCTGAAGTACTGTTTTCAAACCAATTTGCTCCTCCTCAAAACCTTGCTGTTGGATTAATCGAGAGGCGCGCTGGGGATGTAACAATAAGCCCAGCAATGCATCGCTCAATGAATTTCCAGCTCCCAAAAAATCAAAAGCAACACCGGTCTGTGATAAAAAGTTTTCCCGTGAGCGGGGAGCTCCCGGGGAACGGGGGAGTAAAAAGGAACGAATGGATTCAGGAAACTGAAGGGCTTCGGGAGTTAATAAATTCAAAAAGATTTCTAAAGCCTGCCTTTGTGTCTTTGGATCCACCGGAGTGGTTTTGTAAGTGTGTACTCCTTTTACGCCATAATCGTAATCTAATCCCCCCACTAATTTCACCACAGCTTCTGCTTGATAGCGATGCAATAAATAAATAGGAACCAATCGATCTTCCAACAAAGTATAGGGTTCGCCTACACGTAAATGGTCCGCAGAAAAATTTTTGAGTGCTAATTGACGAATCTGCAGCAATTGTTCCAACTCCGCAATCGCATCTGCACCGTTGTCCCAAAGATGCGCTGTGGGATGGGCTCCTCCGGGAGGTCGCGCATCGTTATCACTGATAAAACGATGTCCTTCGCTAATACTTTTCTCGATGATTTGAATCAGGGCGTTGGTTTCATCGACTCCCGCTGGAAAATCTGAATAGGCATAGGCCACACTCACCTTATCCCAATCTCCAATACCAGTGGCATAAGCATTACTAAAATCAATTTTACCTTCGTTTAAGCTTAAAGTGGGGTGCGGATAATCCATCACCGAAGCACGATTTTTGGGGCTGGCGGCAAAATTATGCGCAAAACCCAAGGTATGACCAATTTCATGGGCGGCAAGTTGTCGTATTCGCGCCAAAGCCAATTTCATAGCGGATGCGTTTACGATCGAATTTTCAGCAAAAGGCTTTTCTGTCAAGCCCAAAGCAATCAAATAATCTTGACGGATTCGAAGACTTCCCAAACTCACATGCCCTTTGATGATTTCTCCGGTTCTTGGATCGGCAACACTGGAACCATAACTCCATCCTCTTGTTGATCGATGTACCCACTGAATCACATTGTACCGAACATCTAGGGGATCAGCATCATCGGGTAGCATTTTAATCTGAAACGCATTTTTGTAGCCGATCTGTTCAAAAGCCTGATTCCACCAACTTCCTCCTTCCAATAGGGCGGATCGAACGGGTTCCGGCGTACCGTTATCCAGATAATAAACAAGGGGTTCCACGGCTTCACTTACCGTTGCAGTAGGATCTTTTTTCTCCAACCGATGCCGGTAGATAAATTGTTGAAGGGTCGACGCGCTGACTGGGGTTGCATAGTCATAATAGGAAAAAACATTCAAACCCGAACGTGGATCGAAGGAGCGCATTTGATAATTATTGTCGGGTAATTCTACAAAAGAATGATGTTGATAAACCGTAACAGCATCCTGCGTAGGGACTACACCACGCAGCATATTCCCATTGGCTTCACCTGTAAAAGTTAACAAGACGTCCAGTTCAATATTTTTGGGAAAGGCTTTGGTGCGTTTCAAAGCAATGGCAGAACGAGTTGCATCCACCTTAAAAGTGCCTTGTTGCGTTTGCTGTAAACGCTTTGCAACGCCATGTGCATCTTGCATTAAAAAAGGGGTAAGATCAATAATGTATCCGTCTGCAGTAGATGCTTCTATGGGAAATCCAAAAAGCACCGATTTGCCAAAGGCTTCCGTAATCGAACGTTGTTCTAGCGCATTGTCCGAACGCGCACGGTAGGCTAAATTCGGCTGTAGGAGCAGCAATTTATTTCCCGCTTTTTTAAACACTAGCAAACGTTCATTTCCCAGTTGTCCCCGATCCAAACCTAGATCGTTGTTCCCGATTCCTTGGCTTAAACTGTTGACATATAAAAAGGGTTGATCGGTATTCTTAACCGTTAAGTAAATCGCGTCTTTTTTGGGGCTGTAATTAAAATTAAAAAAACCCGAAAATGCTTCGGTTTCATTGAGTATATTGGGTTTGTCCGATGCTTTAGGAGCATGTTTTTTTTGCTGGGCAGGAAGAGCGGTAAGGGCTAGAACTATCGCAAAAAGAGTAGGTATTGAAGCTCTCATTAAAAAAAAATTACCCTTAAAACTACTAAAATCCGATCAAATGATTCCTTAAATTTTGGAATAAATCACAGGAAATTCTTTGCTCCTTCCAAAAGCATTGACAATTCCAGCCAAGCGTCCGACTTTTCCTCCAAGGTCGCTTCAATTTCTTTGAGACGAATGGAAAGCTTGGTAATTTCTTCGGGGGTGAGTTCTTCCTCCAAAAATCGATTTTGCAAAGTCTCTTGCTCCCCTTCCAAAAGTTGAATTTCCTTTTCTAATTTCTTGTACAATTGCTGTTCCTTAAAACTAAGTCCTTTTTTTTCATCGCTGTTTTGCTTCCAATCTTTGGTTGCTTTTTTAATGTTTTGTGGAGCATTGTTGGGTTCTTGTGCCTGACTTTCCTCATAGGCTCTAAAGTCGGAATAGTTGCCCGGAAAATCTTCAATAACTCCCTCCCCTCTAAAAACAAATAAGTGATCGACGATTTTGTCCATAAAATAGCGATCGTGAGAAACAACGATCAAGCAACCCGGAAAGTCCAACAGAAAGCTCTCCAACACATTTAGTGTGACGATGTCCAAATCGTTGGTGGGTTCGTCTAAAATTAAAAAATTGGGGTTTTGAATCAAAACGGTACATAAATACAAGCGCTTGCGCTCTCCCCCGCTCAATTTTTCCACAAAATCGTATTGCTTTTTTCTATCGAATAAAAAGCGTTCCAACAATTGTTGGGCTGATATTTTATTTCCTTTTTTTAACGGTATAAATTCGCCAAACTCTTGGATGACTTCGATCACTTTTTGGCCTTCTTTGATCTTAATCCCGCCTTGGGTATAGTATCCAAATTTCAAGGTTTCTCCCCGAATGATCTTTCCCGAATCGGGTTCTAAGGTGTTGGTCAGGAGATTTAAAAACGTGGATTTTCCAGTGCCATTTCTGCCAATGATACCAATACGGTCATTGCGCTGAAAATTATAATCAAACTTTTTGAGCAAGGTGATGTTTGCAAAAGCTTTGGTAACGGAGTGCATTTCAATCATTTTGGACCCCAATCGTTCCATATTGATTTCCAATTGCACCTCGTGTTCATTTCTTCGCTGTTGCGCTTTTTCTTTGATCACTTTAAAATCATCAATCCGCGATTTGGATTTAGTCGTTCGGGCTTTGGGCTGACGTCGCATCCATTCCAATTCTTTGACAAAATGACGCTTGGTCTTGTGTGTCACTTTTTCTTCATGAGCGATTCGAATAGCTCTTTTTTCTAGGTAATAGGAATAACTCCCTTTGTAAGAATAGAGTTCGCCTTCGTCCAACTCAATGATTTCATTGCACACCCGTTCCAAAAAATACCGGTCGTGGGTGACCATCAAGAGAGTCATTTTTTCTTTGATAAAATAGGCTTCCAACCATTCAATCATTTCCATGTCTAGGTGGTTGGTAGGCTCGTCTAAAATCAATAAATCTGGGGATTCTAGCAGTGCAGAACAAAGCGCCAAACGCTTTTTTTGTCCCCCGGAAAGTGCCGCAACATGCAGTTGCAAATCTTCCAGTTTTAGCTTGCTAAGCATCTGTTTGTATTGCGTTTCGAAATCCCACGCCTGATGTTGTTCCATGGCCTCAAAAGCTTTTTGATAAGCCTCCTCATTTTCGGGATTTAACAGGGCTTTTTCATAGGCTGCAATGACTCGTAAAGAAGGATTTCCAGAAGCCAAAATTGTAGCTTCTATAGTCAATTTTGGATCCAAAAGGGGTTCCTGTGCCAGATAGGAAATACGCGTTCCTTTGCGATAGTTTACAGCACCTTCATCGGGCGTGTCTTTTTGGGCAATTATTTTCAGCAGGGTGGTCTTCCCACTTCCGTTTTTGGCAATTAAAGCAATTTTTTGTCCTTTGCTAATTCCAAAAGACAAAGGCTCCAATACAACGCGCTCGCCATACGATTTTGAAACGCCTTCTACGGAAAGTAGGTTCATAATTCATTTTTATTTGCCCAAAAGTAAGCATTATGAATGCGGATTTCTCTAATTGTAAAAGATTAATGTTTTGCTTACCAACAGACCAAAAGGGAGGATAATATTCAGTTATTATAAAAATTTCATGCACAAATTGAATATTCCGTGATTTTTTTAATGACTTCTTTTTTCGTTTAATCGGTTTCCTCCTAAAATAATTTCATCAAACTTTTTATATAATTTCAATTAAAGCACTTTAATCTTGTATTTTTACGCGAATATTACAGACATGATCTCAAACGAGCAATATAAAGATTTAATGGAACGCCTGGGTGCCTTAAGGCGGTATCTTTGACATTGATGCCAAAGAAATAGAAGTTAAAAATCAAGAAGAAAAAACTTTAGCCCCCGACTTTTGGAACGATGCCAAAAGTGCCGAGCTACATATGAAGCAATTGCGTACCCTCAAAAAATGGGTCACCGATTATACCGCTATTGCCCAAGGTATTGAAGACCTTGAAGTGTTGATGGAATTTGAAAAAAGTGGCGACGCCTCCCCAGCTGAAGTCAGTACGCAATACGATACTACTCTGCTCTTATTGGAAGCTTTGGAATTCAGAAATATGCTGTCGGACGAAGGGGATGATTTGAGTGCCGTACTGCAAATCACCGCCGGTGCCGGAGGAACCGAAAGTTGCGATTGGGCCGAAATGTTAATGCGGATGTATCTGATGTGGGGCGAAAAGCAAGGCTATAAAATCAAAGAACTCAACCACCAAGCCGGTGATGTAGCCGGTGTCAAGACGGTGACTTTGGAATTGGAAGGCGAATATGCTTTTGGTTGGCTTAAAGGTGAAAACGGGGTGCATCGTTTGGTGCGGATTTCCCCTTTTGACAGCAATGCCAAACGGCATACCTCCTTTGTGTCGGTTTATGTTTATCCCTTGGTGGATGATACCATTGAAATACAGATCAGCCCCTCCGACTACACTTGGGAAACCATGCGTGCCAGTGGTGCCGGAGGACAAAATGTCAACAAGGTCGAGACTGCAGTGCGATTACGCCACCATCCCACCGGGATAATGATTGAAAATTCTGAAACCCGCTCTCAATTGGAAAACAAAGCCAAAGCCATGCAGTTGCTGCGCTCACAGTTGTACGAAATTGAATTGCAAAAAAAGTTGGCCGCTCGGGATGAAATTGAAGCCGCCAAAAAGAAAATTGAATGGGGATCACAAATCCGAAATTATGTAATGCATCCCTACAAATTGGTGAAAGATGTCCGCTCTCAATTGGAACTCACCGATGTAGATGCCGTGATGAACGGGCATATTGATCCTTTTTTAAAGGCCTATCTGATGAGTGTAGGACAACATAACGATAACGAATAAATTATGGAAAATAAAAGTATTAAAAACATCATTTTTGACCTTGGAGGAGTACTCATTGACTGGAATCCGGAATATGTTTATTTGGATGTTTTTGAGGGAGATCGTAAAAAAATGAAGTGGTTTTTTGATGAAATCTGCACCATGGATTGGAATGAAAATCAGGACGCCGGATATGCACTTGCGCAAGCCACCGAAGATCGGGTAAAAATGTTTCCCGAATACGAAGAGTGGATACGAATGTACTACGGACGTTGGGAAGAAATGTTGGGCGAATCCATCGTCGATACGGTCGCTCTCTTAAAACAACTGGTTGCACATCCCAACTATCGCCTGGTGGCATTGACCAATTGGAGTGCCGAAACCTTTCCCGTTGCCCTTAAAAAATTTGATTTCTTGCATTGGTTTGAGGGGATCATCGTTTCTGGTACAGAAAAAACCCGTAAGCCTTTTGCTGAGATTTATCAACTTACCTTGGATCGGTTTCAACTAAATCCGCAAGAATCTGTATTTATTGATGACAACGCCCGCAATATTGATGGTGCTCAGGCATTGGGCATCCACGGAATTCATTTTTTAAGCCCAGAGCAATTAAAGTCCGATTTAGTAAAGTTGGGGATTGACATCTAGTTTCCTGATTTTATCAGTATGCTTCCACCCTTTCCAACAATTCCTGCGCTTTGTTGAACAAGGGTATTCCTTAACCTAAGAATTTGTATTTTTAGTTAAACTTTAGATTCCAAAGGGCATTATGTATAAAAAATTTAAAAAAATCGTATTCCTCAGTAGTATCTTGGGGCTTTGTTTTTCCTGCCAAACAACCCCCGAACGTCCCAATATATTATTCATAGCGGTAGATGATTTACGTCCTGATTTGGGCTGCTATGGGAATTCCCTCGTGCAATCGCCCAATTTGGATCGTCTTGCCCAAAAAAGCACTCTTTTCACCCATCATTTTGTGACAGTTCCCACCTGTGGTGCGTCTCGCCAAAGTCTGTTGACCGGAATTCGCCCGTTGACCAAAGCATATTTAAGAAATGATATAATAGAAAAAGTGCTTGCCAACAAAGCCGAGGGGGATATCCCGGAAA
>ERZ887851.2083-NODE-2083-length-16101-cov-5.895176_pt1 | contig 16101 bp, 9 predicted proteins | sample MGYA00521100_ERZ887851 | MGnify/ENA primary metagenome ERZ887851 (study PRJEB32303, sample SAMEA104408602) | aquatic metagenome | biome: Brackish water; feature: Pelagic; material: water | place: Baltic Sea | collected 2014-06-06T16:11:00 | depth 11,444 m ...
TTACTCCTCGATGGCCATTCCCTGGCGTACCGAGCTTTTTACGCGTTACCCGTGGAAAATTTCGCGACGAGCACCGGTCAGCCCACCAATGCGGTCTATGGATTCACCTCAATGCTCATTAACGCCTTGCGAGATGAGCAACCCACGCATGTGGCCGTTGCCTTCGATGTGTCGCGAAAGACATTCCGTAGTGAAGTTTTTCCCGATTACAAGGCGACCCGAAAGGCCAGTCCGGAAGGTTTCGCTGGCCAGGTTGACCTGATCCGTCAGGTGCTCTCCGCCATGGGTATTCCGTTCGCGCAGATCGACGGGATGGAAGCGGACGACATTTTGGCGACCTGGGCCACCGCCGCCGCCACCGAGGGCGCTGTGGTGTCCATTATTTCCGGGGATCGCGATGTGTTCCAGTTGGTCACCGATGACGTCACCGTTCTCTACCCCCGAAAGGGAATGAGCGACCTGGCCCGGATGACACCGGGTGCGATCGAAGAAAAGTATGGACTCACCCCGGCGCAGTATCCCGATTTTGCCGCTTTGCGCGGGGACCCCAGTGACAATTTGCCCGGAATCCCGGGAGTGGGCGAAAAAACCGCCACCAAGTGGATCGCCACATATGGATCACTGGCGGGCTTGGTGGAACACGTGGATGAGATGGGCGGCAAGGTTGGCGATGCGCTGCGCCACTGCCTACCCCAGGTATTGGTCAATCGCCAACTCACATCCTTGCGTCTCGACGTTGCAGTCGACATCGCTCCCCTAGATATACCGGTACCCACCACGGCCTCCGCTGAGTTGGATGCGGTTTTTGATGCACTGCAGTTTCGGGTGTTGCGGGATCGGCTGAACGACGTGCTGACACCCGCCGCGGTAGCGCCGTCGGTGGAGGTGATGTTCGATCGAATGAGCAGTGGCGACATGAAGGAGCTGTGCGTCCAACTGCGCGAGGTGGACGTCCCGGTCAGTCTTGCTTTCGCTGGTCATTGGGGAGCCGGAACCGGAAGCCTCACCGCCATTGCCCTCGATTGGCCCGGTATTCAGCCGCGTGTGGTGAGCCTCGACGAGGCGAGCGCCGCTACCTTGGCGCCGTTGTGGGAATGGCTGGCTGATGCAGCTCGACCCAAGTACGCCTATGACGTGAAGGGCCCGCTCCTAGCTTTCCACGCGCTGGGCAAGCGGCTGGCCGGTGTGGAATGCGATGTTGCGCTCGCGGCCTACGTCTTGGCGCCAGGCACTCGCTGGGATGGGTTGGGTGGGCTGTGTGAGCGTTACCTTCAGCGAAGCCTGGATGTTGCGTTAGACACCGGCGACCAACTCGAACTTGTCGTGGATGACTCGTCTTCGCTTCGGGGCCTTGCAGCTCAAGCATTGGCCGTGTCAGAGCTAGCCGCGGTCATGCTGCCCGTCCTTGCAGAACGTAGGTCGTTGTCGTTACTCACCGATGTGGAAATTCCGACGAGTGAAGTGTTGGCCGAGATGGAGTTCGTCGGGATCGCCGCTGATGACCAGCAACTCAGGAGCCTGTCGACTGACTTTGGTGAGAACATGTCAAGCGCTGAAGCCACCGCATACGAGATTGTGGGCCGCCCGTTCAATCTTGGCTCGCCTAAACAGTTGCAGGGCATATTATTTGATGAACGTTCACTTCCGAAGACTAAGAAGATCAAAACAGGGTTCACTACCGACGCTGACGCCTTGAAAGGGTTATACGAAACAACTGCGGATCCACTCTTGGAGCAGATCTTGGCCTGGCGTGATGCAGCCAAGTTGCGGCAGACCGTTGATGGCCTCCTGCCACTATTGGATTCCGCCGGTCGCATTCACACCACGTTTCAACAAACCACGACAGCGACCGGCCGGCTGTCAAGTTCGGATCCGAACTTGCAGAACATTCCCATTCGCACCGAAGAGGGCCGACGCATCCGCGGCTGCTTCGTGGTCGGCCAGGATTTCCACACCCTGCTGACCGCTGACTATTCCCAGATCGAGATGCGCATCATGGCCCACCTGTGCCAGGACGCTGCGTTACAGGCTGCTTTTGCAGCCGGTGAAGACCTGCACACCACCGTGGCCGCGCAGGTCTTCGGGGTCGATCCCGCAGACGTGGACGCGGAAATGCGTCGCCGTATTAAGGCGATGTCCTATGGGCTTGCCTATGGCCTGTCCGCCTACGGTTTATCTCAACAGCTCTCGATCGGGGTGGATGAAGGGCGACGACTGATGGAGGAGTACTTCACTCGCTTCGGTGGCGTACGGGACTACCTCACTTCGGTGGTGGATGAAGCTCGGGTGCGCGGTTACACCGAAACGATGCTGGGGCGTCGTCGCTACCTGCCTGACCTCACCAGCGATAACCGCCAGCGGCGCGACATGGCCGAGCGCATGGCCTTGAACGCCCCCATCCAAGGCTCAGCTGCTGACATTATGAAAGTGGCCATGATTGATGTTGCCGCCGGCTTGAGTACGGCCAACCTCAGATCGCGTCTGCTGTTACAGGTGCACGACGAACTGGTCATTGAGGTTGCTGACGGTGAATTGGATTCAGTGCGCGAAATCGTCGTGGGCCGCATGAGTGCCGCGGTTGAACTGTCGTTGCCGCTTGAGGTATCGGTGGGTGTTGGCCGGTCCTGGCAGTCGGCGGGACACTAATTTGTCATTTTGACCACCACCGGTGCGCCAACTGGCACACTCGCGTCATGCATATCCTCAAGACATCCCGGCCTTCGCTATCGCAGCGGTTGAGCGGACGCTGGAAGTTGACCTTCGCCGCTGTGGGGGCCGGTGTACTTCTGGCTTCGTGTGCCTCGGGCACCATCCCTGATTCGCGAGATACCAGTACTGACGTTGCGTTCAACTCCTGTGACAGCATCGCTTGCCAGGGCACGCTTGAGGGTGCGGACTACGAAATCTTGCTACCCGACACTTGGAACGGCACGCTGCTGTTGTACTCCCACGGTTATCGCGGGGCTGAACCCTTCCCGCCCAACTTTGACCCGGTAGTCACAACACCGGTACCCGTACCCGGCTGGGACTCAGGAGATAAGAGCCTCGGTGACGCACTGCTGCAAAGCGGTTATGCGATGGCGGGCTCGGCGTATGCATCCAACGGTTGGGCCGTAGAAGACGGTGTAGCCGCGGCCGAGCAGATTTACGATTTCTTTTCCGCAAATGTCGGTACCCCCAAGCGCGTCATCATCTGGGGTGATTCCCTCGGCGGTCTCATCACCACCACGTTGGCCGAAAAGGGGCTTGACTGGGTAGATGGAGCTCTACCGCTGTGTGGTGTCATGGCTGGACTTGTGCCCAATATTGGTCTTGCATTAGACGCGGCATATGGCGTGCAACAGTTGGTGTATCCGGAAATGCAGATCGTTGATTTCACCAGCTATGAGCAGGCTGTTGCAAACTGGGAAGGTGCGGCGTCTCGCCTTATTCAAGGTGCCCGCGATCTAGACTTGGAGACGGTTGCCAAGTTACTGACCATCGCGGCGATGACTGACGCACCAGAGAAAACCTTCTCCCAGGACGGCGCGGACATCACCAGCCAGGTCACCGGAACCGTGGAGTCATTGTTGACGGCTTTGGCCTATGGCACGGTGGGCCGTTTTGACATGGAACAGCGCTACGGCGGCAATGTGTCGGGTAATGAAGGAACCGATTACGCGCTGCGCCTAACTGACGAGGAGCGGGACGTCATTGATGCCGTTGGTGGTGCAGGGGCGGCTGATCGTTTCGTGGCGCAACTAGATAACGGTCCACGCATCGCTGCCAACCCCGCTGCGCAGGCAGCAGCCCTGGAACGCGGCGGCAATCCCAACGGTGCGATTACGGCGCCGATGATCACGATGCATACCGCCTTTGATGCGCTGGTCATCGTTGAAAATCAGTCCTTCTACCGCATTCGTTATGACGCAGCGGTGTCCGAAGGGAGAGCACAGGGTGACCTCATCCAGCTTTTCACGACACCACCAGCGGCGTACTCCGCTGAAGAAGGCGCACCGTACGGGGCCGGGCACTGTAACTTCACAATGGATTCGCGCATCGCCCTGATTGGGTTGATGGAAAATTGGATTCAAACCGGCCTCTTCCCCGGCAGCGCAGCTATTGCGGCGGCGATGGGTACGGACAGCGGCTATGCACCGCTGTTCGCCCCGGGTCCGTGGCCAGATGCCAATGCGGTGATCACCGAGTAGGACCGGATCGTTGTCGTTGCTGACCTAGGACGGCAGGTGATCATCGTTAGACGTTGCGGGAGTGCCTTGTCGGTACTCCCGCAACGTGTATGCGAGGCCGATTATGCACAGCAGCGCGGCGGCGATGGCGACAGCGGTGGCAATTCCGGTGACCGTGCGGGGTAGTACAAGCACGGCGTTGACCCCAAGAGCGATGACTGCGATCCAAATTGCGAGCACTGCGCGTCGGTCATCCACGGCCAATCGGGCCAGGAGCAGCACTTGGGCGAGAGCGAACAGTGCCCCAATCAGAGCGAAGAGCCATACGATGGGCACCAGGCTTTCGTACTGGGGTCCACCCACGGCCGCTACAACCAATCCCGGGACGGCCGCAGTCGTCAGCACAATGACACTGCCGAGCCCGGCGACTGTGGCCAGGGTGATGATCAGCGTTCGGGACCGGCGAGCATCGGCCAGGCGCGGGAAAGCGATGATGCCCACGAACTGGGGGAGCCAGAAGGCGATCTTGATCACGATAGAGCCCACGCCGTAGTCGCCGGCCTGATCAGCCGGCAGCAGAGCACGAGCGAGGACGACGTCAATGTTGGTGAGGAGAAATAGCGCGAAGAGCGCATGGGTAGCGTGGGCTACCGGGTGCATCAACGGACGAATCGGCCGGTGATCGGATGCGTGCAGCGGGGCCACAGCAATACGGCCGATGAAGGCGCCGCACACGCTGCCGACCATGATGCCAAACAGGGTTGCTGCGGCTGATGAACCGATGAGCGCTCCGACCACCCCGCCGATACCGCGTCCGAGGCCGACGCTGGCGTAGATGAGGGCGAGGCGGGCAAAGGATTCTCTGCCCTGGGCGACGCCCAATTGCGCGCCGATCCAGGTGAGGGGCGCCAGCGTGAGGGCTACCCACAACAGCGGCCACCAATTTGATAGATCGAGGAGCCAGGCCATGGCCGGTGTGATGGCGAGGGCGGCGAGGCAGATGGCCGCAGCGCTGGCGAGGCCTAGTCGCAAGCCTTGGGAGCCGATCGCTGCCTTCGTGGAGTCGCTGGCCACGATGAGCCTGGCGATGACTGCCTGCAGGCCCAGGGCAACCACATTGCCGATCAAGATAAGCCCCAGCATTGCAGCGACGATGCCGAACTCGTCGGGGCCGAGGGCGCGCGCAGCAACAACGTTCACCACGTAGGCCGCGATCTGGGCGATTCCCAAAGCCACAGCGACCAGCCCGGTCCCGTGCAGCAGGGACGAACGCATCAGGCGAGCAGCTCGACTGGCTAAGTCGGTGCCCGATTGCTCATCGTCTGCGCCCGTGGTTGTCATGGGCCTGCCACGATAGTGGGCTATGGCCACGCAAACAGCGAGAACAGGCGTGGGCCGCCGATTGCGGATGTGGTCGACCGGTCCCGGCCTGGTTGTGGGTTGGGCTGCCCTGTTGACGTTGGTTATCAGTTGGCCCATGCTGCGCAGCGGATATGTGCTCAGCTACGACATGGTGGCCGTCCCACGCCAATCGCTGCTGCCAGAGTTCTTTGGGTTCGGCGCGGGTCTGCCACGTGCCGTCCCTCAAGACGCCGTCTTCGCGTTGGTCACACAGGTGGTGGCCGGTGAATGGCTGCAAAAGCTCATGCTGCTGGCAATCTTGCTGCTGGCCGGTATCGGTGTAGGTCGCCTGCTCAGCGGGTTCGGTCGTCCGTGGCAGTTGATGGGCGTCACGCTGGCTATCTGGAACCCTTTCGTGGCCGAGCGCCTCGTCATCGGCCACTGGTCCCTCCTCCTGGCTTACTCGGTGCTGCCGTGGATGCTGGCGGCCCTGGTAAAAATCCGTTCTACGGATCGGGGGTACATCGGGCTTATTTGGCTCGCCGCGACTGGCTCGCTCGTTCCCAGCGCAGGCATTCTCGTAACGCTATTGGTTACCGTGCCACTTCTGTGGCCGGCCGCCCACACGCCGTTTCTGCGCCGCATGCTGACAGTCCTGTGCATCTGGCTGCTCAATCTGCCCTGGGTGCTGCCAGCATTGATGCATCCAGACTCTGGTACGTCTGCCGCTGAGTCAGTAGCGGTTTTCTCGCTTCGGTCCCAGGGCCCGTGGGGCGAATTGGTGACCGCCCTGAGCCTCGGCGGAATCTGGAATAGCGAGGTGACCCTGGCGTCGCGCTCGTGGTGGACCGCTCCTGTGATCGGCCTTGTGCTGTGTGCGTTGGCTGCGATAGGGGCTCAGCGCTGGCTGCGCCGGGCTCACGATGTCTCCATGGCATGGTTGTGGATCCTCAGTGGTATCGGCCTGTGCATCGCTTTGGCACCGGTGTGGTTCGGTTCAGCATGGACACAGGTCGTGGGCAGCGTTCCAGGCGCGGGCATTCTGCGGGATTCAAGCAAGTGGTTGATCTATCTGGCGATGGCGGTGGCCATCTGCGCACCTGTTGGAGTGCGATACCTAGTACGGCGGTTAGAAGACCCCGCCACCCGTCGAGCGTTCGCAGTCCTGGTGATTATCGTTCCGATTGCGGCCATGCCGGACTTCGTCTGGGGGGCAACGGGTCGTCTTAGCGCCGTTCACTATCCAGCTCAGTGGACGCAGTTGCGAGAGGTCATGGCGGTGCAGTCGGCGCCGGGAGACGTCCTGGTTTTGCCCTGGTCGGCTTTTCGGCAGTATGAATTTAACGATCGGCGAACGGTTTTAGACCCGGCTCCGCGTTGGCTGCCGCGACCCTCGTTGGCGGTCAGTGATCTGGCGGTAGCAACAGATGGTGGTGTGATCGTGCTACCCGGAGATAATCGTCGCGCCGGTGAAATTAGCGACTGGATCGCAACGGAGAGACCACTGAGCGGGCTCCCGCCATCGCTGGGCATCGGCTGGGTCCTCGTCGAATCGGGTCAGCGGCCCGAGCCATCACCGGCATCACTGGTTGGTCTGCAGCAGACGTGGGCCGAGGGTGACCTGAGGCTTTATCGGGTGGATAGCGTGGCAACCACGATGACCCTGACGGCAGGTGAGCGGGTTGTCGTCGCCCTGGATGCCGTACTTTTTGGGGCGCTGTGGGTGGCCCTGGCCGCTGCAGGTGTCTTGCGTTGGCGGCGAAGCCACAGCAAGGGCCGTGATCCGGTGGTCTCAAGCGGGTAGTGTGGGCAGCGGCAAGCCCGGCGAAAAAATGCCAGAATTTGACGCGCATGGCCGAAAAGGTTTGCTACTGTCAGCGACGGCAGACGGTTAATCGACCGGGCGGCCCACGATGGAGGTCACCATGAATTTGATCCTTGGTCCGATTATTGCTGCGGTTGTGGGGGCGATTGTCGCTGGTGGCGCCGCTTTTGGCATCGTTTCTTCGCAGACCGCCGTGCCATCCCCGGTTGATGCACCCTTCGTGGTCTACGGCACCAACTAGTTCTGGCCTTTCCCCCCGTTATTGCCCACGCAGGCGCAGGGCAGGCGTCTTGGCGTTGTGTGCTGCTGGCCCGATAGCCAATAAGATCTCTTCGAATTGATCCACGCTGGCATCCCAGGAGTAATTCCCAGCATGTAGGCGGGCAGCTGCGCCAAGTTGCTGCCTGCTGGTCGCGTCGGTGATGAGCCTGCCGATCGCCGCGATGAAATCGTCCCGGCCACCATCCACAAGCACGCCGGTTTCTCCATCGCGCACCGATTCGCAGACCCCACCGGCTGCCCGGTAAGCCACCGTGGGTACCCCACGGGCGGCGGCCTCCATGACCACCAGACCCCAGCCTTCTTTGAGTGAGGGGAGGGCCAAAATCCAGGCGCGCGCAAGTTCGGCCTGCTTGGCCTGCTCATCGATATGCCCGGTAAAGGTAATCCGGTCAGCCACCCCCATGTTCTGGGCATGGCGCTGCAACTGCGGCATCCACCATCCATCACCCACCACCGAAAGCGTGAGGTCGGGAAAGGCACCGCGAAGGGCTGCGACAGCATCAATGGCGTGTTCAACCCTTTTGTGTGGGACCAGACGTCCAAGGACGACCAGATGTGGATGATCAGCCGGTTTCTGGATGGACGTCTCGTGGGTGCGTGTCCCGTTGGGCACCACGCTGATGCGCTCGGGGCCGATGCCGAGGAGCGCTAGTTCGGACCTTGTCGCCTCGGACACGGTGATGTACCGACAGCGGCGGTACACCCGTGGTGCCAGTTTGGACTCCACCCACCAACCAAAGCGAGCTCGGATGGGGTCGTAAACGACCGGCCACTGCTCCCGATGGACATGGTGAACCAGGACGACCACGGGAACCTTGGTAGCCCACGGAGCAAGGAAGGGGATCCCGTTGTGCGTGTCTATCACCACGTCGGCGTGAGCAAAGTCTTTTTTCCGCAACGTGCGCCGAGCACGCTGGTAAACGCTGAGTTTGCCACCCTGACGAATAAAGGTGACCCCATCAATCGTTTCACGATCCGGTGCCTGATCGTGTGCCGCGCAGATGATGGTGACCTCATGCCCCCGCTCAGCGAGTCCACGGGCGATGGTTTCCAGGTAGACCTCAGATCCACCACCTTCTGGATTGGCCATGTCCCGCCAGTTCAGCCACACGATGCGCATGGGGCAAAACCTACTGGGCGGACTCATTGGGTTCAGCCAAATATTGATTGTCTTCCTGGGGTACCGTCAGCCGGTGGCGTCGGTTACGGGTCGATCGGGTGGGCACGAATGGCGTCCAGACGTGTCCCGGGCAGCAGGGCTGTGGCGCGCATTCGGTCAGGAGCAGTCACATCCTGAAGTTTTCTACCGAGCATTGGCGCAAGATTCCGCCGCCCAGGTCCACTCCTATCACCCGCTCAATGGCGCGGTCATGGTCGATGTGGGCGGTGGCCCGGGCTTCTTCGAAGACGCCTTCACCGAACGTGGAGCGACCTACATCGCCGTTGACGCCGATGCCGGCGAAATGCGATTGCACGGTCGAACTCCCGGCGGGCGTACCGTGCAAGCCAGCGGAACCGAACTGCCCTTCCCCGCGGCAACATTCGACGTCACGTACTCATCAAATGTTGCCGAGCATGTGGCTGATCCGTGGCGCATGGCCGATGAAATGGTGCGTGTCACCAAACCGGGCGGCACCGTGGTGTTGTCCTACACACTGTGGTGGGGTCCCTGGGGCGGGCACGAAACAGCTCCATGGCACTACCTGGGCGGGCATCGAGCTGCGCGCCGGTACCGGCGCGTGCGTGGTCACGATCCCAAAAATTATTTCGGCACCAGTCTTTTCCCGGTAACTGCGGCGGCGGGAATGCGGTGGGCCCGGCAACACCCGGATGTGGATCTCATCGCCGCCGTGCCTCGCTATCTGCCCGATTGGAGTCGCTGGATTCTGCGCGTGCCGCTGATCGGTGAAGTCTTCAGTTGGAACCTGCTCCTGGTCCTGCGTCGGCGTAATCCCAGGTCGCTGGAGTGAGCGAAACAAACACGACGCGAGTTGTTTCAACGCCGGCCCCGGCCTCGCCGGAGCCATCTGGTGGTGCGAACGAGCAATTCCTGTCGCGGTGGCGATATGTGGCCGTAGCCCTGGGCCTGATCGCCCTGGCGTTCACCCAAAACCCCGGCCGAATCGCAGCGGATACGAAACTGGATCTTTTGGTTGATCCCGGCGGCCTGATGTCTCGGTCCTTCACGCTGTGGGAACCTTTGGGATTTTTCGGCCAGTTACAAAATCAGGGCTATGGCTACCTCTTCCCGATGGGTCCCTTTTTTTGGTTCTTTGATCTGCTTGGCATGCCCGGGTGGGTTGCTCAGCGCATGTGGTGGTCGGTGCTGCTCGTGGTCGCTTTTGCTGGCGCAGCCCGGGTCATTCAAGCGCTAGGCATTCCAACGTTCACGCCGGTCGCCATCGGTGCGTTGAGCTACGCGCTAGCCCCACGGATGATGACCGAACTCACGGTTCTTTCCGCCGAGGTGGTGCCCTTCGCCTTGGCGCCCTGGGTGCTGCTGCCACTCATCTATCTCACCCGCGGTGGCTCGATTCGCCGCGCGGCTACCTTCAGCGGTCTGGCTGTGTTCGCTGTTGGGGGAGTCAACGCTGTTGCCACGATCGCGGTACTTCCCCTCGCGGCATGGTGGATTGTGTATCGCTTCACCGGGCGAGCCAGGTTGGTTTTGGGAGGCTGGTGGGTCGGTGCGGTGGCACTCGCCACCGCCTGGTGGGTAATTCCGCTACTGCTACTCGGTCGATATTCGCCGCCATTTCTGGACTGGATCGAGTCGGCATCGGTGACAACCGCGATCACCGCACCTGACACTGCACTGCGCGGAACATCGGCGTGGGTGGCCTATGTGTCCGAACTTGGCGGTCCGGTGTGGCCGGCTGGGTGGGTGATGGTGACCACCCCACTGCTGATCGTGATTTCTGGCATCACGGTTGTGGTCGGGGTCGTAGGGGTCGCCCTGCACCGCAATCCCTATCGGGTGTATTTACTCTCAGCGGTATTCGCCGGGCTTGTTCTGGTCACCATGGGACATCTTGGGCCACTGCAGGGTTTCGGATCAGACACGCTTCATTCCCTCCTGGACGCAGCGTTATCGCCGCTACGAAATACGCATAAATTTGATCTGATTCTGCGACTTCCGCTGGCCATCGGGGTCGCGTACGCGGTGCATCGGCTCATGCTGGCACGCGTTGGCTATCCCCGGTTAGCCAAGGTGGCCATCGTCGCTGTGTTGGTGCTGGTGGTCTCCGGTGCTACGGCCCTTGTCTCGGGCACCTCAACCCTCAACCGGTCCTTTGTCGAGATCCCCACCTATTGGCAGCAGGCCGCTACCTGGCTAGAGGATCGATCCGACTCGGGCCGGGCACTGGTGGTCCCCGGTGCATCGTTCGCTGTCTTTTCGTGGGGGCGCACCAACGATGAACCACTGCAGGCGCTGGGTGGATCGCCATGGGTGGTGCGAGATGCCGTGCCATTGGCGAACGCCGGGGCAATTCGATATCTCGATGCGGTTAACGCCCAGATCGACAGTGGTCGTGATATTGCAGGCCTGAGCACAGCGTTAGCGCGTGCCGGCATCGAATGGGTGGTGCTGCGCAATGACATTGACGTACGTCAAACAGGCGTGCCCAGAACCGCTCGGGTCAGGCAGACACTCACCAGTTCACCGGGGCTTGCCCTGGTCACCAGCTTTGGGCCCATCGCCACCCTGCCCAATAGTGACACCCTGGTCGTTGATCGCAGTTTGAGTAACGAGGTACCACCTATTGAAGTGTGGCGGGTATTACCTTCCCCAGCCCAGCCTGATCCGCGATTCGCGCTCCGGGCTGCCGAAGAGGTGTACGTCATGAGTGGGTCCAGTGAGGCACTCGCGGACCTCGCCGATACCGAACAACTCAAAGACCGGGTCATTGTTTTTGCTGGCGATGAGCAACCGCTTGTCGATCTGAACACACCGCCCACACTCCGTTTTGGGGTGACCGATTCCTTTCAGCGGTCGGTCGTCAACTTTGGCTTATCCCGCGATAACCGCAGTGAAGTGCTCAGCGCCGACACGCCACTTCCTGTGAATCGTCCGGTCAACGACTATCTTCCGGTTGACCCTGCGGGTCGACAATCGGTCGCCGAATACATCAACGGCACCGTCCAGGCCTCATCCTCTGCGTCCATGGGTAACAACGCCACCGTGTTGCATCGCGAAAACCAAGCTTGGTCAGCGATTGACGGCGATGACCAGACCTGGTGGGCGTCGGCAATCGTTGACTTTTCCAAGGACGAGGCACTGGGACAGTGGTGGCAGGCACAGTGGGCGGAGCCGGTATTTGTCGATGGAGTTGATATTCGGTTGCCGCCGAACGCTGCCGAGGAGGGTCAGTACACGATCACTGTCGGTACGGATGCGGGGGAGGCGGTATCGACGATTCCCGCTGGTGCGGGGTGGACCCGACTGGCAACGGTCGCTGGGTTATCTAAGAGCCTGCGCATCACCCTGGATGGGGTTACCGGCACGGCCGTGCCTGCGCAGTTTGGACTTGCCGGTGTAGATCTACCCGTACCGATTGATCGTTTCGTGCGCACATCAGGAGTAGTAGATGGTGGTCCGATGGTCTTTCGGGCTGAGCAGGGCTCCCGGAGCGGATGTTTATCTGTGCGGGGACTGGTCACATGTGCGCCCGATTTGGCTCGATTTGGCGCGGAGCGTTCAGGTATTCGGCGACTGGTTGATGTCGCTGCCCCCGGTGAATACCGCATTGCCATGACCTTGCGACCGCGCATCGGTGACGGCCTCAATCGACTCCTCGATGGAGCGGATATTGGTGACATCACGGCGCAGGCCTCGAGCACTCTCACCCTCGACTCAGGCGTTGCCGCCCGATCACTCGTTGACGGATCACAGGAAACGGCCTGGATCGCGGGTGCTGATGACCGACAGCCAGAGGTCACCTTGACCTGGGACGAGCCGATCAGGGTGAGTGGTATTCGCCTCGGCCTCAGCCCCCAACTTCCCGCATCTCGTCCGCTTTCAGTGACGGCCATCGTTAATGGCCTGCCCACAACGGTGGTGGCGAATGCAGATGGTGTCGTGCGTTTCCCGGCACAGGAGACAAACTCAATTACATTGGTATTTGTCAACAATCTCGCCCGTCGCACCTTGGACCCCCTGACCGCAAACGTGGAAATCCTTCCGGTTGGTGTCTCCGAGATTGGGCTCATCGGGCGCGATTCACTGGAGCGCGGACCCACCCCCGGCGACGTGATCAGCGTCGACTGCGTCAACGGTCCCACCGTAGAGATTGATGGCGTGGTCAAAGCGCGCAGTGAGGTGTCTGTCACCTACGGGCAGGTGCTTGCCGAAGCCCGGGTGCCAGCCAGGCTCTGCGGTGGGCGAACCGTGCTGCTCGAACGCGGCGAACACGCCATTGTCGTGGACTCCACCGCTGAATTCGTCGTGGACTCTGTCGTCTTGACCCCGGTGACTGACATCGGCATCCCGGCGGCGACGGGTGCGGCTGCGGTGACGTCGTGGGAACCGGCGAGCAGGAGCCTGGTGGTCAATGCGCAGGCGGAGCCCCGAGTGCTGGAGTTGAATGAAAATGCCAACCCGGGCTGGGTCGCGACAATCAATGAAGAGCCACTCACGGCGCTGCGCGTCGATGGATGGCGCCAAGCCTGGTGGATTCCAGCCGGTGTCGGCGGTGTCGTCTCTGTTGAGTTCGCCCCCGACACCACGTTCAGGGCTGGCTTAATCGCTGGTGCCATGGCTGTATTGGCGCTGGTGGCATTGTGCGCTATCCCGATACGGCGACGATGTGCACCCGTGGTCGTGCCCGTGCGTCCGTGGGAAGACTGGCTGCTGGCGGGTGTTGGAGTTGTGGCAGCCGGTCTTCTCGCCGGATTCGCCGGAGTGGTTGTATCAGGGGTAACGATGGCCATCGTGTGGAGCTATCGCCTGCGCCGCAGCCGAATCGGCTTGATCGTTGCAGCGCTGGGCGCCGCTACTGTTCTCGCCAGTATGTGGGCTTGGCCGCAGCGAGCAAGTGCACCGGCGTGGGTTGAGATAACGCTGACACTCCTTACGGTGCTGGGCTTGGCAGCCGCTGCCGCCCCGTGGCGTTGCCGCGCCGATGAGTCCACCGCTGAACCGGACGCTCCAGCACAAACCACGACGCAGTTGCCGCCAGCACGCTGACCAACACGGTCGCGATGAGCACCGGGATGAAGCCGCCGCCAAAAATCGACAGGTTGAACACGTCAACAATGAGTCGAAGCAACACTAGGTGCCACAGGAAGATGCCGTAGGAAATGGTGCCCAGGTACACCACGACCGGGTGCTGCAGGAATCTTGACCAGGTGGAACCTGCATCCCATCGGCCGAAGAAGCCGGGCAGGAGAAAGAAAATGGCGATGATGGCAAAAGCGGCGTGCTTGACCGCGATCTGCGTGCCCGTTCCATCGACCAGATCGATAGGGCCACCCAGTGGGGTCGCGGCGATCACGTAAATGGCGGCCGCAACTCCTAGGCAGATGGGAGTTTCCCGCGCCAGATCAACGACTCGGTTCATCCACCGTGGGGGATCGGGACGTTCCAATCGCGTCGAAACCACGGCCGCTGTCATGCCAACGGCGAACCAATCCAGATGGCTGATGATCCAAAACCCGCTCAGCCCTGTGCCGCCGTCGAACAGGGTGCTGCGCCCGATGATGAAAACCCAGGTGAGGGTTGCCAGACCCGCAATAACCCAGAGTTGGGATTTGCTACTTCGGCTGGGATCACCGCGATGTCGACGCCCCGCCAGCCAGGCAAGCAGCGGCAGCAGGACATAAAAGGAGACCTCGGTAGCCAAACTCCAGGTCTGAGTGAGGCCCTCGAGAGTAAATCCGGGAATGTAAATGTGCAGCAGGCCCAGGTGCACGACCCAAAAGTCCCAGGGCACCGGCTGGATCTCTGGCAGTACCAGGATCGTGAACACAACCATGGCCCAGTACGCGGGCAGAATTCGGCCGGATCGACGCAGCGCATACGTACCCAGCCGAGGTGGGGATGAGGCAGCCATGGCACTACGCGCCCAGGGGCGGTAGAGCAAGAAGCCCGACAGAACGAAAAACAGGGTCACGCCAAAATCCATGCGTCCTAGCAGCGGACCTACGACGGGGGAGAAGCTTTCACCGGTCGTGAATGCGACGTGCGTGGTGAGCACAAGGAGGGCGGCGATGGCCCGATAGCCATCGAGGAGCGGAAACACTTACCCATGATGTCGCGAAGAAGCCTCACATGGCGGTGTTTTCCGCTACGGTTCCCACACGATGCCAGCATTTGACTGGTAGCAATCACTTGGGAGGCGTGATGAAGCGCGGTTTTGGCATTGTCTTGGTGGGAGTCGGCGTTTTTGCCCTCGTCCTCGCCGGACTACTTCGATTCACCGTGGTTCCAGCGGTGGCACAAGCCCCACTGTCACCGGGTGAGGACACCGGCGGCGTCACTCAGACTGATCAAAGTGGCATCGCGGCCAAGCTCTTTGATCCAGCTACCCAGACCGAGCGCACCGATGTGCCGCTCACGGCCACGCGCTTCACCCGCGGCGACGTTCCGGCGAGCCAGACCACGGAGGCATTGAACGCAAACCTGGCCATCTATGACTCCTTCCTTCGCGTGGAGGACAATGCCGGGGTCGTCGTGTCTGCAACCACCCTCCGCGTTGCCTTTGATCGAGTCTCCTCTGAACTGAGCAACTGCTGCGGCGCTAACTACGACGGGCTCGAAGTGGACTTCACCGGGGTCAATCCGTTGAAGTTCCCCATGTTCACCAAGGCGCAGGACTACAACTTCTTCGATACCGTGCTACAAGAGGCTCTCCCGATCACCTATATCGGTACCGAAGAGGTTGAGGGCTTGAGCGTGTATCGCTTCGAGCAGCAGTTTGAGGCCAAACAGATCGGATTCCTGGCCGTACCGGGTCCGCTCGTGGGTTCCCCGGCCGCGACCTATCAGGCGGCACGCTGGTACGCAAACTCTCGTGTCTTGTACGTGGAACCGACCACCGGATCGATCGTGAAGGGGGAGGAGCGTCAGGTACAGACCCTCCGCGGCCCGGACAACACAGACCAGGTCACCGTTATTGACGCGGTACTCGGGACGACCGCCTCGGAAGTCACCGAGTCGGTAGACCTCGCGAAATCTCAGTCCTCCCTCATCAATCTCCTCAACACCACGGTCCCGATCGCGGCCCTCATTCTCGGCCTGATCCTGCTCGCGGTCGGCATCGCCCTGTTGGCGACGTCGCGAAATGCAAGCCCGCGTCGAGTCACCACCGAGTGAGTTCTTTCTCCGGCGAGGCCCGCGTTGATGAAGATCATGCGGGCCTCGTATCCTGTCCAGACGCAGAAGTTATGCACTGATTACAGACATAGCTAATCGGTAGGCCCCTTAACGCATGCTTCTGCCCCCCACGAGCGCCATCCATCAACCGGAGTATGAGACTTGACCTC
>ERZ887851.2088-NODE-2088-length-16064-cov-9.921856_pt1 | contig 16064 bp, 6 predicted proteins | sample MGYA00521100_ERZ887851 | MGnify/ENA primary metagenome ERZ887851 (study PRJEB32303, sample SAMEA104408602) | aquatic metagenome | biome: Brackish water; feature: Pelagic; material: water | place: Baltic Sea | collected 2014-06-06T16:11:00 | depth 11,444 m ...
ATGCTCCAGAAGTTGAATTATGGATTGGTGAATATAAGAATAGTAATTTCATCCTGGATGACTTATTTGATTATATCTCTATGGTTGATTATGATGGCGACGAAGAAGAGTATATTTTTTCATTTGAAGGAGAAGATGCAAGAAAATGGGAAATTGAAAAATTTGGAAAGTCTGAAGGTAATATTTACGAATGGACCGATAAAGAAATTAAAGATCTTATTGATAATACTCTAGAAAACAACAGTTGTAGTAATCATGATAAAATCTTTTTAGAACATTTGATTTCTTTTATTTAAAAACTTTACTCTTTTATGAAAAAAATATTCCCAAGAACAAAACATTATTCTTAGGAATAAAAAGTGGAGCCCATAGGAGTGAAGTCACACTATTTTCGGGAAGATTTGGAGGTTTTTACAATTTATTATCTTCAACAATAAAAAATTATTTCCAAGAATAATTTTGGAGCAGAGGGGTGTTAGGTCACACTATTTTGGAGTAGATTTAATCGAAATGAATCGTTTAGAATAAATTTTTACAGTCTTGTCTCAAAATCTTCTTAAAGGAGAAGAATTGACGACCTTTATCAAACGTAGTTTTCAGATGATTAAATAAACAAAATTTGCTTAAATAAAAAAAACCTCCGTAGAGGGTTTTTTTATACCATAAATCAAAATTTCTCTATTTATGTATCAATTTTGGATCATGTTTTTGTTTATAATTTATTAAATTTGTTTAGATCACTAATTTAACCATTAACTATGCTAATTAACTTAAAAACCCAGATTAGTATTTTTATACTATCAGTCTTTTGTAATTTACTTTTTGCTCAAGAAACTACGCCCAACATAGCGATGCAAGCCAACACCTCTGTCGTGGTAACCCCTACACACATTTCTTCTATTGCTTCCCGTTTAGCAGAACTTCCTCCTTATGTTGATGTCGTAAAAGAAGCATCTGATAGGCGATCACTAGGGAATAGAATGGTCATAGGAGAAGACCGTCAAACACAAGATGATTATTTTGTTAGAAATACTCATGAATCATCTCAAAGTATTCAAGTAGCACCGCCGACGCTTGTTTTTGATGCTTACAGTTCAGGATCACAACCTACCGATCCTTCGATGGCTATTGGTCCAAACCATGTATTTGTAGTATTTAATACCGGCTTTGTAATCTATGATAAATCAGGTAATTTGTTAGCAGGTCCTCTAAGTCCTAATCCTACTATATTTCCAAATAGTGGATGTTGTGATTTAACAGTATCGTATGATGCAGCTGCAGACCGATGGGTTCTTACCTTTTTAGGAGGAGGTGCTCAAGTGGCAGTTTCTGATGGACCAGATCCAATTAATGATGGATGGTACAACTACAATATTGGAGCTATTAACGATTACCAAAAATTATCAGTTTGGAGTGATGGATATTATTTAACGGATAATACCGGGAGTGCCAACAAAGTCTGGGCTCTGGAAAGAGCAGCAATGCTAGCAGGAAACTCAGCACAAATACTAGGTTTTAATTTACCGGGTATTCAGACTAGTGGATTTTATAGCCCTCAAGCTTTAAATGTGAGTGATGCCAATATGCCTGCTGACGGTGGAGCTACTTTTCTTTATCTTCAAGATGATGCTTGGGGTGGAGTAGCTAACGATCATATTAAACTTTGGACATTAGATATGGACTGGGTTGCAGGAAACGGAACGATGAATGCTGCTATAGAAATTCCTGCAACAGAATTTATTTCGGTATTTGATGGAGGCAGCTTTTCAAACCTTGCACAACCAGGAGGAGGTCCAGATATTGATGCTTTGCAAGCAACTATTATGAATCAAGCACAGTTTAGAAAATTTGATACCTACAATTCAGCTCTATTTAATTTTGTGGTAGATACCGATGCTTCTTCTGGCGAGCTAGCCGGTGTTCGTTGGTTCGAATTAAGACAAGATGTTGACAATGGACCATGGTCTGTATATCAAGAAGGAACCTACACGGCACCCGATGGCAGGCATGCTTGGAATGCTAGTATGATTATGGATGGTGCCGGAAATATTGGAATGGGGTATACCTCCATGGCAGGTCCCACGACTCCAAATCCAACCAATTTTAGAGTAAGTTCTTATTATACTGGCCGATTTAATGGAGACGCAAATGGGGTGATGACCGCAAGTGAGGAATTAATCTCCGCAGGGAATGCCAATATACCTGGTTTAAGATATGGGGATTACAGTAAAATTGATATTGACCCATCCGATGATTCAACGTTCTGGTTTATCAATGAATATATGAATAGTGGACGTAGAGGAGTTGTTGGAGCATTCCAACTTGAAGCACTTACCCTATATACAGAAGTTCCTTTATTTCAAGTTTGTGATGATGATGGAACTTCAGACGATTTTACCGAGTTTGACCTGGATAGCCAAAATATAGTTATTGCTACTGTTGGCGGTATTTTTAATCCCGATCTTACAGTAACCTATCATATTTCGCAACCAGATGCAGAAGCAGGAACCATTCCTTCTTTATCAAGCCCCTATACCAATATTGTAAGTCCTGAAATTATTTGGGTACGAGTAGAAGACGATATAACAGGGAGTTATGGAGTCTTTCAAATGGAGCTAAGAGTAAACCCTCTACCCACACCAGTTGTACCTTCAGATTTTATAGATTGCGATATCGACAATGATGGTATTATTGCATTTGACTTGACTTCAAAAGACGCCGAAATTTTAGACGGTCAAACAGGAGTAGTGATTAGCTATCACGATACATTACTTGCTGCCCAAGATGGAAGCCCTGTTTTGGCAAGTCCACATACAAATTCCAGTACCCCAATACAAACCATTTATGCAAGAGCTGAATTTACTGCTACTGGATGTTTTGATATCGTACCTATGAACTTAGTGGTCAATCCTACTCCTATTATTCCAACAAGCATTACACCAATAGAAATTTGTGATATTAATTTAGATAACATAGAAGCTTTTGATTTAACAGAAAGAGCTTCTGAAATTATTGGAGTTCAAAATCCTGTTGATTATACCCTTACCTATTACGAAACTCTAGGTGATGCCGATTCAGGTACCGGTGAAATAACGACTCCAAACGCCTATCAAAACACAAGTGATCCTCAAACTATTTGGGTTCGTCTTGAAAATAATAATACAGGTTGTTACGATGTCATCGCATTAGACCTTATTGTAAACCCAGCACCTGCAATTGCAGACCCAATAAGTGATTATCAACTCTGTGATAACGATCAGGACGGTACCGAAGATTTTGATTTAACTTCTAAAAACACAGAAATTGAAAATGGTCTTCCTAATATTACCCTTACTTATTATAACACACAATCAGATGCAGAACTAGGAGATCCTGCTACCGAAATACCAACACCAAATGCCTACCCAATTACAGGAGCAGAAACTATATGGGTACGGGCCGTCAATCTAGAAAATTGTGTAACAGTGAGCTCTTTTGAATTAATTATAGATACCGTTTCAGATTATACACCAGTTCCTTTATTTCAAGTGAATGACGATGATGGAACTCCAGACGGTTTTACAGAATTTGAATTAGATCTCCAAATAACTCCAATTATTACTGCTGGTGACCCTAACCTCACAGTTACCTATCACCTTACAGAAGCAGATGCCGAAGCAGGAACCATTCCTTCACAAACAAGTCCTTACACCAATAGTATAAACCCTGAATTTATTTGGGTACGGGTTGAAGATAGTACCACAGGTTGCTTTGGTAATTTTGAAATGGAATTACAAGTAATTATACCTTCATGTACTATCAACGATGATAATATCCAGGAAGCTGTGGATCTATGGATCTCCGATCCTACAACTGCAGAGGCTACCTACGGTAATATTTCTAACTGGGACACCTCTTGTGTAACTGATATGTCGGAATTGTTCCAAGATCACACTACTTTTAATGACGATATAAGCCAATGGGATGTGAGTAGCGTAACTGATATGAGACAATTGTTTTTGAATGCAGCTTCTTTTAACCAAGATATTGGAGATTGGAATTTATCTAGTGTAATTTATATAAGAGAAATGTTTTCAAGTGCCATTTCTTTTAATCAACCCATTAGTGATTGGGATGTAAGCGGTGTTACAGATATGAATAAAATGTTTTTTAATGCTCGAGATTTTAATAATCCAATTGAAAATTGGGACGTAAGCAATGTCACTAGCATGTTTGCTATGTTTCAGGCTGCAGAGGATTTTGACCAGGATATTGGAGGTTGGGATGTTTCTAATGTAACAGATATGAGATATATGCTTGATGGTGCTGATTCTTTTGATCAAGATATTGGCGATTGGAATGTAGCTAATGTAAGAGAAATGGGGGCATTGTTAAATAACACAATGTCATTTAATCAGGATATTGGAAGTTGGGATGTGAGTAGTGTTATTAATATGAATCTAATATTCAATAATTCAGGGATCTCCACAGCAAATTACGATGCAATACTGCAAGGTTGGGCATCACAAACAGTTCAAAATAACGTTATTTTGGGTGCTGTTGGTCTTTTTTATTGCAATGCAGAAGCTGAACGTCAAAGTTTAATAGATAATTTTGGCTGGACTTTCGGGGGCGATGCTATTGACCCTAATTGTGGTGATGGTGTAATTAGTTGCGGTGACTATGTTATAGAACCGTTTTGTGCAGGACCTGAAGGGTTAATCTTTGAAAATTGTTCTTCTAGCTCTAATGACCCCAACTGTAACGAAACAGCATTCGCTGGACCTGATTATGGATGTACATTTACTCAACCCTATCCATCTTGGTTTTACCTACAGATTGAGCAAACAGGCATATTAGAATTTGATATTATTCAAAATACTGGGTTTGATGATAACGGAAATCCAATTGGCACTGGTTTAGATGTTGATTTTATAGTATGGGGACCATTTACTGAAGGTGATAACCTTTGTGATCCTAGTCTATTACAATCTTTTAATGAAATAGACTGCAGCTACTCTATTGATAGTATTGAAAATGTTACGATACCAAATGGTCAGTCTGGAGAAATTTATGTTTTATTGATAACTAATTATAGTGATGACCCTGGCTTTATAAAATTGGTACAAACCAATACAGACGATCCTGGAGCTGGTTCTACGAACTGTGAGATAATTACCACTTGTAGTATTGAAATTGATGGCGGCGACCAAGATTTGTGTAATGTTACAGAAACCACATTAACAACAACAACAAGTGGAGCTATAGAATCGTACCAGTGGTACTTAAATGATAATGAAATAGTAGGTGCTACATCTAATATTTTAACAGTTTCGGATCCAGGAATATATAAAGTGGTAGCTGATGGAATAGACTGCGACCAGCCTGCACAAGATCAGGTATTGATCGAGATTCCGCAAGTTGATGCCGGAGAAGATCTTCTTGTTTGCCAGCTAGAGGACTGCGTTACCCTAACGGGAGCTACTGCTACTTCAATTGAGGATTTCATTTGGTCATCAAGTAGTGATGGAACTTTTACGGATGTCTATACGCTAAATCCAACCTACTGTTTTTCTGAGGAAGATTATCTTAATGGAGTTGCTGTGCTCACCTTGACAGGTTTAAGCTACACAGATGATGATTGCCTTGTTCAAGACTCTCTCATTATATCTATAGGCAATACCATTGATTACACCGAAATCCCTGTATACGAGCAATTTGACGATTTGGTTTTAGATGGTTTTACCGCATTTTACCTAGAAAGTCAGTCTTCAATTATTACTGGAGGGAACCCAGCTCTTACAGTAACTTATTACGAAACTCAGGCTGATGCGAATTTAGGAACCAATGCGTTAGCTTCTGCATACACCAACCTAAGTAATCCGCAGACTATTTATGTTCGTGTGGAAGACAATACCACAGGATGTTATGAAATATTTGATATGGAGCTGCTGGTAATTACTCCACCACCATCTATAGATTACACCTTTTGTTCAGAGGATACCCCACTAGAATTTAATCCACCTTTATATGCCTCTGCTAGTATTTTAGTTTCAGATACCTCAGCCGACCATCCAAGTGACACCGGTATAATCGGTACGGGACTTGGAGAGTATCGACTGGAAAGCGTTGTACTTAATGTACAAGGCGAAATGGCTCAGGATCTAGCATTCTATTTACAACCAACAGGAACAAGCATACAATGGGAACTTGGTGCTTTTGCCGGAGGAACCGATGGTATGGATACTGCTGTTGATTTAGTCTTTACCGATACTTCGGTTAATAATTATGCTTTATGGACAGACGGCGCACCTGCTGCGGACTACTATCCACAAGATGGAGCATTTAATACAGCATTAGCAGGATTAGATATTAACGGCGAGTGGTACTTAATTGTACAAGGAACAGGAATAGATACTGCTTTGGTAAATAGTTTCTGTATTAACTGGGCAATGAGCTCAGGTGAAGCACCAGAGATATTCTGCCCAGCAGATTTTACTGCAGAAAATAGTTTAGGAGAATGTGGTGCAGTAGTAAACTTTACACTCCCTATTGCAATTGATACCGAGGATGGTGTTTTAGATACTTCAAATATAGAACAAACCGGAGGTATAGAAACTGGAGGTTTCTTTCCAGTAGGCGATACGGATGTAACATTCACAGCTACTGATTCACACGGAAATCAATCGTCATGTACGTTTGTAGTCACGGTAATCGATGTTGAGGCGCCAGAGGCAATTTGTCAAAACATTACAGTACTATTAGATGATACTGGCAATTCCTCTATCATAGCCGATCAAATTAACGTTGGATCGAATGATAATTGTGGCGTGGAAAGTTTAGCTATCAATGTAGATACTTTTGACTGTTCGAATGTAGGTGCTAACGAAGTAACCCTAACGGTAACTGATATTCACGGCAATATTGCTACTTGTGTTGCTACGGTAACAGTGTTAGACAACACTGCTCCTATAGCAGTTTGCCAAGACATAACTTTAGAGTTAGGCGATGATGGTACCGTGACTATTGATCCATTAGCTATTGATGGTGGTTCTAGTGATGCTTGTGGGATTGCTTCTTACGAACTCGATATGGATACTCTTGATTGTAGTAATTTAGGAAATACAACGGTGACTCTTACCGTAACGGATACCAATGGGAACCAAAATTCTTGTGCAGCAATAGTTACATTAGAAGATAATAGTGCTCCGGTATTAGTGTGTAGTGATGTTACTGTTGAGTTAAATCAAGATGGAGTGGCATTTATTACCCCTTCATTGGTAGCCGATATTACAGATAATTGTGGAACAAGCGTAGTAACCATTAATGTACAAGAAGTTTCTTGTGCGGATATTGGAACGCCACTAACAGTTACCGTATTTGCGAATGATGAAAATGGGAACACAGCGTCTTGCTCGGCTGTTGTAACAGTAGTTGACTTGTTAGCACCAGAAATAGTATGTCCTGATGACCAGGTAGTAAATCTGGATCCTAATGGAACCCATACCCTCGGAAATTACATTGCTGATGGAAGTGCTACGGCTACAGATAACTGTACTGATCCTGTAACTATATTTACTCAAGATCCTGCTGCTGGTTCTGTACTAGGTTTTGGAACGCAAGTGATTACTTTCACTGCCCAGGATCAGTATGGAAACGTTTCTACCTGTAGTTTTGAGTTGGATATTCAGGAGATATTAGGTGTAGGTAATGTCGAAGATTTTGCTTCTTTAGTGTTGTATCCAAACCCTGCAGACAGTAAAGTAAACTTAAGTAACCCAAGACAGATAGACCTGAATAACGTGACGATTTATGACCTTACGGGACGAATCGTAAATAAGGTAGACTTAAGCACTATGGGATCAGAAATTACGATAGACATTTCTACCCTTGCCAATGCTACCTATATGTTAGTGATCAGAGGAGATCAAGGAATTTCTACCAAGCAATTAATAGTCAATAACTACTAATTAGATTAATTTCTAAACAAATAAAAAATCCCCCTCAAACGAGGGGGATTTTTTGTTTTATTTTATTTAAATTGAGGGAATAGTTTAGTTTCTTCAAAAAAAATATTCCCAAGGATAAAAAATTATTCTTGGGAATAAAAAGTGGAGCCGGGGAGATTAACCTTCGGTTTTTCTCTTAACTCCCTTTTAGGAAATACAGCAAACTGTCCTTTCAGTCCAGGCGTCCAAAACCAACAAAGCCCTTACAAATAAATTTGCAGGGCTTTTTATGATGTTGTCCACAGCTTTGCTGTGCTTCAAAGTGGAGCCGGGGAGATTCGAACTCCCGTCCAAACGTGCAATTATAGAGCTTTCTACATGTTTAGTTTTCATTTAAATTTTCGTCCAATTGCCGGTTGAAAACGACCAACGCAAAGCTTATCTTTAATTTGAGTTTCGCAAGTACATCAAAGCACTATACAAGCTAGGTTTACTTTTACGAAGTCTCTATATCAAAAGCCGCAAACCAAGGCGTTCGAGAGACTTCCTGCTTGCCCGCCTTGCGGGCCGAGGCATTATCCTACTATAATTCGGATTATGCAGCTAGGGCGTAGTTATTCTCGCCGTTTAAAAAGTGTGAAATATGATATTTACGAGCTGTATCCCAGCGCTCGACATGCTTACTTTACAATTAGACCCGCTGTCAAAACCAGTCGGCCCCAATTACCTATCTTACTAGGTGCCTCTTAATGATGAGGTTGTTTTCAAAGAACAAGAGCAATATCAAAACTGCTTATGATCCGCAAAGATATAATAATACTTGTATCTTTGAGCTTCTAAATTTATATTTCAAAATTGATTTAAAATGGCCATAAAATTTGCAATTATAAAAGAACGAAAATCACCACCAGATCGTAGAGTCGTTTTTTCTCCAAAAAAGTGCCAAAAAATCCTAGAAACATTTCCGGAGGCAAGCATAAAAGTGGAGTCTAGTGATGTAAGAATTTTTAATGATACTGCTTATTTGGATGAGGGTATTGAAGTGAGTAATGATGTTTCAGATTGCGATGTTTTATTAGGAGTAAAAGAAGTGCCTATTGCTGCATTAATACCTAATAAAAAATATTTTTTCTTTAGCCATACCATCAAACAACAACCTTACAATAGAGCATTGTTACAAGCAGTTTTAAAAAATAAAATTGAATTGTATGACCACGAAACTATTGTTAAGGAAAATGGAGCAAGATTAATAGGGTTTGGACGGTATGCTGGCTTGGTTGGAGCTTATAATACTTTTAGAGCTATAGGAATTCGGGACGGCCTATTTAATTTGCCTAAAGTTGAAAGCTTGGTAGATTTTGCTGAAATGAAATTAGAACTTGACAAAATTAAGCTTCCTGCAATTAAAATAGTGCTAACGGGTAGTGGAAAAGTGGCTAAAGGAGCTAAGGAAATTGTTGATCATTTGAATATTGAAAAGGTTACTGTTGAAGAATACTTGACAAAAACCTATCAAAAGGCAGTATATTGTTATATTGATGTGATGGATTATAATAAAAAAATAGACGGTGGAGCTTTTAATAAAACAGAGTTTTTTAAAGATCCAATTGGCTATGAAAGTAATTTTATGCGTTTTGCTAGAGTAAGCAATGTGTTGATAGCAGGTCATTTTTATGGGGAAAATGCACCTTATTTATTTACTAGAGATGATGCAAAACAGCCAGAATTCCATATTAGTGTAATCGGTGATATTTCTTGTGATATTGATGGTCCAGTAGCTTCTACACTTCGAGCTTCAACGATTGCAGATCCCATATATGGATATCAGGCTGCTTCAGAAAAAGAAGTTCCTTTTAAGACTAAAAATTCAATTACGGTGATGGCGGTCGATAATTTACCTTGTGAATTACCTAAAGATGCTAGTGAAGGATTTGGAAGCATGTTTTTCAATCAAGTGATACCTGCTTTTTTTAATAATGATAAGGATGGAATATTAGAAAGAGCAAAAATCACTACTTCAAAAGGAACCTTAACTGAACGATTTTCTTTTCTAAAAGGCTATATAGAGGGCCAAGATTAAACTGCTTTTTCTAAAGTGATGATGTCGTTATTATAAATTTAAAGAATTATGTTTTATAAAACTTCATTATATGCTTTTAAGCATCTAGAAATTAAATTTAATAAATAGAATTCAATAATTAAAAGTATTTGAACGTAGTATTTTATTTGTTTTTGCAATTAATGTAATTTATGAAAAGAAGGAAAAACCCCCTTTGAGAAATAGGAAAAACCCCTTTGAGAAATAGGAGAAACCCTTGATTAAATGACTTTGTATAATCGCATCTTTACAAAGCTTATTAATTGGGGAGTTAATTAAAGCGATTATTTGAATTTAAGGGTTGTTTTTTTACAACCCTTTTTTTTAACTTATAAATCACTAATATTTATAAGTATTTTTAAAATGCGGTGACACTTTGTTAGAGGGATGTAATTGTTTTACGAATCGCTACTAAATCGCTAAGTAATTTTTCTAAATATTGAATGTCCAGCATATTGGCGCCATCGCTTTTTGCAGTTGCTGGATTAAAGTGAGTTTCCAAAAATAAACCATCAACTCCAACAGCAACACCGGCACGAGCCAGCGTTCCAATCATTTCTGGCCTTCCACCAGTAACTCCGCTAGTTTGATTGGGCTGTTGTAAACTATGAGTAATATCTAAAATTATAGGAGCATATTGTTGCATGGTAGGAATGCCACGGTAATCAACAATCATGTCTTGGTATCCAAACATGGTTCCCCTATCGGTTATGGTGACTTGTTGGTTGCCACAATCTAAAACTTTTTTTACTGCATGCTGCATGCTCTCAGGACTCATAAATTGTCCTTTTTTAAGATTTACAACTTTTCCAGTGTTTGCAGCTGCAACAACTAGATCTGTTTGACGTACTAAAAAAGCCGGAATTTGCAATACATCAACATAGTTCGCAGCTAATGCTGCGTCGCTAACCTCATGAATATCGGTGACCGTTGGAATGTCAAATTTTTCGGAAACTTTTTTTAGTATTTCCAATGCCTTTTTATCTCCAATTCCTGTAAAACTATCAATTCGACTTCGATTTGCTTTTTTAAAACTCCCTTTAAATATGAATGGAATTTCTAACCGATTTGTGACGCCTAGTATTTTTTCAGCAATCGACATGGCCATTTCTTCTCCTTCAATAGCACAAGGCCCGGCAAGTAGAAAGAAATTATTAGATTTTGTATGCTTTATTTTTGGAATTAAATCGAGGTTCATTTTCTTAAAATTTTATGCTGTAAAGGTAAGATAATATTAGTGTAAATTAATCATTCAATATATTGTGTTATTATTAAATCATAAACACTACTTTTGCACCCTCTTAAAAAGATAGTAGTATGAAAATCAAAAACATTGCAATTATTGCACACGTAGATCACGGTAAAACAACTTTGGTAGATAAAATTATGCATCACTGCAGCCTTTTTCGTGAAAACGAAAATACAGGAGATTTAATACTAGATAATAATGATTTAGAGCGTGAACGAGGTATCACCATTACGTCAAAAAATGTTTCAGTAGTATACAAAGACACGAAAATTAATATTATTGACACCCCAGGTCACGCCGATTTTGGTGGTGAGGTAGAACGAGTATTAAATATGGCAGATGGTGTTTGTTTACTTGTAGATGCCTTTGAAGGACCAATGCCACAAACACGTTTTGTTTTGCAAAAAGCCCTAGGTCTTGGTTTAAAGCCCTGCGTAGTAATTAATAAAGTAGATAAAGAAAACTGTACACCAGAAGAGGTACATGAAAAAGTATTTGACTTAATGTTTGAGTTAGGTGCAGAAGAGTGGCAGTTAGATTTCCCTACCGTATATGGTTCTGCAAAGAACAACTGGATGAGTGATGACTGGAAAAATGAAACAGATTCTATAGAGCCATTATTAGATATGGTATTAGAGCACGTTCCTTCTTTTGAGTTTAAAGAAGGAACCTTACAAATGTTGATAACATCATTAGATTTCTCTTCATTTACAGGTCGTATAGCTATTGGTCGTTTGCAAAGAGGTACTTTGAAGGCAGGTATGCAAGTGGCTTTAGTTAAAAGAGATGGTAGTGTTAAAAAGACAAAAATTAAAGAACTACATACTTTTGAAGGACTAGGTCGTAAAAAAGTAGAACAAGTACAAGCAGGAGATATTTGTGCTCTTGTTGGATTGGAGGGATTTGAAATTGGTGATACTGTTGCTGATCTAGAAAATCCAGAAGGAATGAAGACTATTGCAATCGATGAGCCAACAATGAGTATGTTGTTTACCATTAACGATTCACCTTTCTTTGGTAAAGATGGAAAATATGTAACCTCAAGACATATCAAAGAGAGACTTGAAAAAGAATTAGAAAAGAATTTAGCCCTCCGTATGGAGCCAACAGGCAGTGCAGATAAGTTTTTAGTTTTTGGTCGAGGTGTATTGCACCTTTCTGTATTAATAGAAACTATGCGTCGTGAAGGATATGAATTACAAATTGGGCAACCACAAGTAATTATTAAAGAAATTGACGGTAAGAAATGTGAGCCAATTGAAGCATTAACTATTGATTTACCAGAAACTGTTAGTGGTACTGCTGTAAACATGGTTTCAATTCGTAAAGGAGAAATGGTTTCTATGGAAGCTAAGGGAGACAGAATGATTTGTGAATTCTTAATTCCATCTCGTGGAATTATCGGACTGCGTAATCAACTACTTACAGCAACAGCAGGTGAAGCAATTATGACGCACCGTTTTCTTGAATACCAACCCCTAAAAGGAGGTATTCCAGAACGTCAAAACGGATCTTTAGTATCCATGGAAAAAGGGAAAGCAATACCTTATTCAATAGATAAATTACAAGACCGTGGACGTTTCTTTGTGCATCCAAATGAAGATATTTATGAAGGACAAGTAATTGGTGAAAATACGCGTCAAGATGATATGACAGTAAATATCACTAAAACTAAAAAGATGAGTAATGTACGATCATCGGGAGCTGATGATAAAGCAAAAATTGTACCTGCTATCAAGTTTTCATTGGAAGAAGCTTTAGAATATATTCAAAAAGATGAATATGTTGAAGTTACTCCTAATTTCTTAAGGGTACGTAAAGTGTATCTAAAAGAAGTAGATCGCAAGCGATATAAATTATAGAAAATAATTAGTTGATACCAACGGGATTTAATGTTATAATTAAATCCCGTTTTTTTTTAAATTATTTTTGATATTTTTTTTTCTAATATGCTAAGGTCTAAACTAAATAATATGCTTTATATTGCTAAAAGAAAAGAAGCTACTGCTGGTATTGCAATTCATAAAATAGATGAATTCGTGATGTTTCCGTAGTTTAGTTCTAGCCAATTTCTCTAGGGATATTTTGAAAATTAAAAAATAATTTTTCATACATAAATTTATAAACTTTATTGTAGGTTACTGAAATAAAAAAATTATAATTAGATTTACATATCAATAATTAATAGTAATTAAATCAATTTTTGTGTTCCAAGTATGTAAATATACTAATAGTAAAAAAGCAGATTGGGATAATTTTATCGCTACTGCAAAAAACGCCACCTTTCTATTTCAACGCGAGTTTATGGATTATCATAATGATCGGTTTGAAGATTTTTCGTTGATGGTCTATAAAGATGAAAAATTATATGCTGTTTTTCCCGCAAATAAAAATGGTGAAAATGTTTATTCACATCAAGGACTTACCTATGGTAGTTTTGTTTTACAGGATTCTGCTAAATTAAAAAGTACGTTCATCGCTTTTAAAGAATCATTGAAATTTCTTTTTGAAGAAGGAATTAAAAAATTAGACATTCGAATAATACCAACTTTTTATAATAGTTTGCCATCAGACGAATTAGAATATATTTTATACAAAGCAGGAGCAAGTCTAATAAAACGTGATGTAATTTTATTGATTGATTATCAAAATAAATTGCGTTTTCAAAAAAATAGGAGAGAAGGAATCAATAAAGCAAAAAGAAAAAATTTAATAGTTAAAGAAGATGGAAATTATGAAGCGTTCTGGAATGAAATTCTCATTCCAAATCTTAAAGAAAAACACAATTCTTCTCCTGTTCATTCATTGGATGAAATAAAATTATTAGCAGCACGTTTTCCTAATCATATTAAACAAGTTAATGTATACCAAGATGATAAAATTGTGGCGGGTACTACTGTATTTCTAACCAAAAAAGTTATACATCCTCAATATGTTTCCGCAAATAGTAATAAAAATGAATTGGGAAGTTTAGATGTTTTATATAATTTTATTATTGATCATTTTAAAGAGGGAAGAAACTATTTTAGTTTTAATACTTCCAGTGAAGAGAATGGAAAATTATTAAACGAAGGATTATTGTTCTGGAAAGAAAGTTGTGGAGCTAGGCCTCATGTTTTTAATAATTATGGAATAAATACGGATACTTATAAAACTTTAGAATTTAAAACTACATGATTCCTTTTTTAGATTTACATAAAATTAATCTCCGATTCGAAGAAGAATTTAAAAATAAGTTTACAGACTTTTTAGATACTGGATATTATGTTTTAGGATCTAATGTAACGGATTTTGAAAAGGAGTTTGCTGCTTATTGTGGAACTAACTATTGCGTAGGAGTAGGTAATGGATTAGATGCATTGCGCTTAATCCTGGAAGGGTATAAAGTCCTTGGTAAATTATCTAATAACGATGAAGTTTTGGTAGCTTCCAATACCTATATAGCTACTGTCATAGCTATAAAACAAGCAGGGTTAACTCCTGTCTTGGTGGCGTCTGAAGATGATACTTTTAATTTTAATTTAAATGAATTGTCAAATTCAATAACTTCAAAAACAAGAGCGATTATGCCTGTCCATTTATATGGACAACTTTCTCCAATGGATGCTATAAATGAAATTGCTGCTAAAAATAATTTACTAGTAATAGAAGATGCTGCACAGGCTCATGGTGCAAAAAATACAAAAGGACAAGTGGCGGGTAATCTTGGAGATGCAGCAGGGTTTAGCTTTTATCCAACCAAAAATTTAGGTGCTTTAGGCGATGGAGGAGCAATTACTACGAACGATAAAGATTTGAATACGGTTCTTAGAAAACTTAGAAATTACGGTTCGTCTTCAAAATATGTTAATGAATATTTAGGTTTTAATTCTAGGTTAGATGATATACAAGCTTCTTTTTTAAGAATTAAATTACCATTTTTAGATGCCGACAATAATAGAAGGCGAGAGATTGCAGAAAAATACCTATCCACTATTAATAACCCTAAAATTAAACTTCCAACTTATAATTTAGACGCATCACATGTATTCCATCTATTTGTTATTCAAGTTTCAAATAGAGAAGAATTTACTAATTATCTTTCTCAAAATAAAATTGGTTTTTTAATTCATTATCCCATTCCTCCTCATCAACAAGAAGCATTGGCTGATTATTCTAAATATAGCTTTCCAGTTACTGAAAAAATTCATCAACAAGTCGTTAGTGTACCTATAAGTCCAGTACTTAATAATGATCATATAAAAAAAATAATAGAAGTTTTAAATTCTTATTAATTTGAAAATACCTAAATTATTTAGAGAGAATTTACTGTTAAAGATGACCTCTTTAAATGCTGTCGTGATAGGTATTCGACTAGTAGTTTCTCTTTTTATTCAACGTCTTTTAGCAGAAATGGTTGGGGAAGTGGGTATTTCAAAAATCGGTCAATTACGAAACCTTACTTCACTATTAACTTCTCTATCAACGGGTGGAATATTTAATGGAGTTACCAAATATGTTTCGGAGTTTAAAGATGATAAAGGACAACTCCAAAAAATGTTTTCAACAGCTTTTGTGTTTACAGCTGTTGGTACAGTTTCTATTTCTATCGTTTTGTTTTTTGGAGCAGCATCAATAAGTAATTATTTATTTGGCTCTTTAGATTTTGAGTATTTAATAAAAATTTTAGTGATAGTAGTTCCTTTTATTGCTATTTATCGAGTTTTTAATGGGGTTGTTCATGGCTTATCTCAATATAAGCATTTCGCTAAAATTGATTTAATAGCTTATTTATTAGGGGCTATATTAT
>ERZ887851.2090-NODE-2090-length-16057-cov-10.457380_pt1 | contig 16057 bp, 19 predicted proteins | sample MGYA00521100_ERZ887851 | MGnify/ENA primary metagenome ERZ887851 (study PRJEB32303, sample SAMEA104408602) | aquatic metagenome | biome: Brackish water; feature: Pelagic; material: water | place: Baltic Sea | collected 2014-06-06T16:11:00 | depth 11,444 m ...
ATTAGTAACTAACATGATGATTTTACATAGAGTATTTTCAGGCACATAGTTAATTTTAAAAAGGTAAAAAATAAAGATGTTCAGCAAAATTCTTGAAGAAGTAGGTACTCTGTTGGTAGCAACAGTAGCTGTATTATTAATATGGCCATGGTTCTGGATCTGGGATATTATTCCTGTTGGTCTTATACCAATTGGTGTGTTATATACCGTATTGAAACCTTTCTATGATTACCGTAAACGTCCTTTTGATATAAGATTACAAAGAGTAGGTGCATGGTTTCTCCAAGTTCTTTATCAGTTTTGGACAGTAATCAAATATATTTTCTTGGCAGTAGGATATGTAATTGACTTATTTGGTAATGTATTACTAGGTGAATTAATTGAAGACATTGTAACGGCAGAGGAGAACACTTTATTTGGTATAGGAGATATTACCATCAGTGCAGCATTAGGTGACCTTAAACGTAAGGAGAAGCTAAATGGACGAGGTATGCTACTCTGTAACGTATTGAGCTTTTTAGATCCTGTACATGAAGATCACTGTATAGCAGCAATTGAACTATATGATTTCAAACAATCTCAAAAATGAAAACGTCAGTGATTTATTATATAATAGCCTTTTTAGGTTCTTTCTTTTTAGAGATCCAACAAGCTTTGCTTGCAATAGGTTTCTTAATTATGACAGACACCTTTACAGGAATTTGGGCTGCCTGGAATGAAGGTGCCAAAGCAAAAGGTTCTTGGAAAAAAGGATTCAAACATGTACAATCCAGAAAGATGGGTAGGATAATTATTAAACTTATCTTATATCCATTAGCTGTTATTGTATCAAAAGTTGCTCAAGATTATTTGACACCTGCTATACCATGGGTAGATGTTACTACTGGTATCTTAGCTGTAATAGAAGTTAAAAGCATCTTTGAGAATATGAGTAAGTTACTAGGTTATGATCTTTGGTTGAAAATCAAAAAAAGAATCTGGTCTGATAAACTTGATGAAGATGGAAACTAAAACAATGTGGCAGAAATTTAGAGTTAATGCTCTAATGCTTGCAGGGTTATTTACAGCTCTGAGTCTTCTTAGTGGAGTAGCTGCATGGTTGTTCCAAGATAAGATTGATGACTACATTATGTATGTTGTTGAAACTAATAAGGGTGAGTCAACTAAAGCTATGTTAGCTGAAGAAATGTCCACATCTGAACATATTGTCAAGAAAGAAGATGTATGTGAGGAGCTTGGTGAGATGTATTTAGAAAGCATGCATCAACATGACCAGCAAAATGCAATACTTGATATATGGATTCCATATCTTAAACAAGAAACACAATGGAGAATTGTTGGTTACTTTGTAAATATTGAGGATCCCGATATTGTTAAATTCCATCATTGGGATGGAAGGAACTATGATGCTTGGAAAGATGATCAGGGGTGGTTCTATATTAAAGGAGGTTATAAATATTATCATTAGACTATGGCATTTTTAGAAGACGATTTAGGAAACAAATCCATGATGAGAAAAGTGGTATGGATGTTAGCAATTGCAATTGTAATTTGGATGGCTGCAGAATTGACTGCAAATATCTGGTTGGCTTTCTTAGAGAAACCGTATGAGATTCATATATCCTTTATTCTAGCAGCACTAGGGTTGGTGCTTGGTGGAAAAGTTGCACAAAAAGGTGTAGAGATTTTTAACAAACCCAAAAAAGACAATTAATACTTAACATTTAAAAAAAATATAAGATGGCACTTTTAAACAGCGACACATTTTCAAATTCTTTAGATCCTATTTTGTTTAAAATAGCTATGGAAGATGATCCAAAAATGCATAATGAGTTTATGACTCTTTTACATAAGTTTGAACAAGATTGGGGAAAAGGAACTCCTAGAGGAGAAACTACTTTTCCTGCAACATTAATTCAAACGGCTTCTGGATTGATTAATGACAATTCAAGAAATACTAAGAATGCTTGGTATTACTTTAATAACTTTATGGATAAGGCATATCAATACATTGATCCAATCACTTTTTTTGAAACTTACAAAGATGGTGCTGATTACAACTACTATTTGAATAAAGCAGGTTTGTATAAAAGAGTAGATGGCGTTACAGAAATAAAAGGTTCTGATGGCGTAGTCCTAGCAACTGGTTTAACAACTGATGCTGACTGGGAATCTGCTTGGAATACAATTAAAATACCTTATGACGAGTCTAAAGGTGTTTATCCTGCTTACATTAGAGCTACTGGTATACCGGGTATTTTCAGAACTGGAAATGCAAAGCTGGATCCATCAGGAATGAATGTGAACGCTACAACTGGTACCACTTGGTCTTACAATGGACCAAGCAGATGTAAAGACTGTTAAGAACTCTCTTAACCATACATTGAAGATAAAAGACTCTACTTAGTGGGGTCTTTTGTCGTATAGTAAATTTATTAGAGTTAAATATATTTCATTATATTTGTTTTTATATTTATTTAAAAACAAAAAAAAATGAAAGAAAAGCAAGTACCCTCTGAGGAAGAGGGAACCCAACGTCAGTACACAGCTGCTGAAATGGAGCAAATGCGTAAGGACACCGTTAAGTTTTACAAAGACAAAAATGAAGTTCTTACTCTTCAATTAAAGCACGAGAATCTTCTTGCTGACATTGAGGAAAGTCAATTAAGACAACTAGTTGCATTATCACGTAAAATGCAAATGATGGCTCCTGAAGGCCCGGGTGCTCCTGCACCTACGGGTGATACTATGGGTGATACTCCTGTTGATGGTGGACCAAAGCCTGCCGAGAAGAAGAAACCAGAGCCTAAAAAGAAACGTGAACTCAAAAAGGATTAATTATGATTGTTATTTATAAAGAAGGTTCCCGAGATGTAGCTATGAATAAAGCTATACAACGTAAAGTAGGAGCTCCAGCAGATGGTAAATTTGGTCCACAAACTACACGTTTTGTAAAATCATGGCAGGTAGCTAAAGGTTTAACGCCTGATGGACTAATAGGACCAAAGACATTAAAATTAATGGGACTAACAAGTGCTGTTGATGATCTTAGTGTTAAAGTGTACACCTCAAAGCAATTAATGAAACAGGTTAAGTTCTTAGATGATTTTGAAGCTTTACCGAAAGGTTACTGGATCATAGGTGTGAGAAATCCACATGACTCACCAGATAAGTTTGATGACATGTTCTATCTGATGAAAGGTGAGGAGATAGTACATAAAACAACAGGTACTACAAATCCCGGAGTCAAAATCCTCAAAGGTGGTTTCCGAAAGTATAATAATGATGGTGCTGCAGTAGTTGAAGCAGATAGAATTTATTATGATGTATGGAAGTACGGCAAGCACTTAGGTTGGATGCCAGCTCTTAAACAATTAGGAGCATCTATTACAGTTTGGAGAGATGGCGACATGGATGGTAAATCAGAACAGATCGGCAAGAGAACTACTGGTTGGTACGGGATTAATTTCCATACAGCAACCAAATCTTATTTGGGCAGAATAATCAAGGCCACTATAGGTGGTTGGTCTGCAGGTTGCCAAGTGTGTAACAACACTGTAGAGTACATGGAAATCATAAATACTATTAAAAATAGTAAGCAATCAAATGTAACATATTGTTTACTGAAAGAATTTTAAATAAACCAACAAAATGGCAAAGGTCAGTATAGTTGATAAAAAGGTCGGAATGACGGCAAGAGATATTATTAAATATCAATTGTTATCACACTGTTTTGTGCATAGTATTCCACACAGTGAGGCAGAGTTAGACTGTCTCACTATGTTGGGAGCCTATGGTGAATGTGGGCTTTCTGAGTTCTGTAATTCAGCAGTGGATGAGAATATATTTAAAGTACCTCAAACAGTTCGGAACTTTTTAACAAAAGCAGAGAAACATGGATTGATTGATAAACGTGGAAAATCACGTAAGACAATCCGTTTAAAAGATTCTATGAAGATTCAAACTAAAGGGAATATTGTATTAAACTATAAAATCTACCATCTAGTTGATACCGAAGAATCATAAAATATTCATTAAGGAAACTGCTGAAAAACTTGAGAAAGATGAGATTTTAGTAGAGGATGCCGTAGGCTTCTTTTACTCAGCAGTAAGAAAAACATTAACTGACATGGTTTATCCTAACATCAGTGTCAGTAACTTAGGGACTTTCAAAGTAAAGCCCGGTAAGTTAGCAGGTTTACATAAGAAGTATGAGGCACACCTCAATATTTTGGATCAACCTGAAACTTTTGCTAAGATGACTATTAAAAAGGAAATTGAGCAAAAATATAAAAGTGTGCAAAAACTTACGGCAGAAATGACGGAAGAGAAAAAGCGTAAAAACCAAATCAAAAAGCAAAGAAATGAGTTTATCACTAATCAAAATTTGGAAGAATAAGGATAAGATTTATGAAGGCATCAAAAACAGTATCTTCAAGCAAGAACATATTGAAGAAATTGCTGCTGAAAGAATTGCATTATGTCAAACATGTCCACATATTGATTTGGACGGAATAAAGTGTGAAGTACCAGGTACTAAACCATGCTGTGGATTATGTGGTTGCTCATTAGCCTTAAAAACTAGATCCCTTTCATCTGATTGTGCTGATGATAATAACATACGCTGGAAAGCAGTTCTTACAGAAGAAGAAGATGACCAACTCAATAATCACTTAAAATCAAGTCAATGATAATATTTACAGCAGGAGATCATAGTTACAAGAGTATTGATCAGAAAGAACAGATTAAATGGACCAGTGTAACAACATTAGTAAGTCATTTTAAAATACCATTTGATAAAGAGGACATAGCTCTTAAAACATCAAAGAATAAAAAGTCTCGTTGGTATGGTATGAGCATTGAGAATATCCTAAAAGAATGGGATAGAGCCACAACAACAGCGTTAAAACTTGGTTCATGGTATCATGACCAAAGAGAATCAGACCTTATATCCTGCAATACTATTCAGCGTTTAGGTAAAGATTTATCTGTTATCAGTCCTCTTATGGAAGGTGATAAGAAAATAGCTCCAGATCAAACTCTTGTTGAAGGAATTTATCCAGAGCATATGATTTACTTGAAATCTGCAGGAGTTTGTGGACAAGCTGACCGTATTGAAGTTGTACAAAATACAGTGAATGTATATGATTACAAGACCAACAAAGAAATCAAGAAAAAAGGATTTAAGAGTTGGCAGGGTGTAGTATCCAAAATGTTAAAGTGTTGTTCTCATTTAGATGACTGTAACTTCAACCATTACGCCTTACAAATGAGTATTTACATGTACATCATTTTAAAACACAATCCCAACTTAGTTCCCGGAAAGATAGTTCTGGAACATATTGTCTTTGAGGTAGAATCAGTTGACCAATTCGGAGTTCCTACATATGTGTACGATCCACAAGGAGATCCTATTGTGAAAGAAATTGTACCTTATGAAATGCCTTACATGAAGAAAGAAGTGATGAGAATGTTGGACGCACATAAAAAAGCAGCTTAATGACAATAGAATTATTTGAAATAGAAGATGGTATCCTGAAACCAACCAAACATTGTTATACAATCAAATGGTTGAAGGATATCATGGATGAGTTTGAAGCTGACAAAAGATATCTGGGTGTATACGCGTACATCTTTTATATGACCTGTCCCAATCCAAAACTGAACCCTTACTTCAATATGCCTGAAGATGAGAAAGAAGAGGAGATCCTAAAAGATATTGAGCTCCATGTAAGTACAGAAAACTCAAAAGTATTAGCTGGTCTTGATAGAGCTGCTAAAATGTATGAGACTCCTACACTAAGAGCATATACAGGTTTGGCTACAATGTTAGATAACTTAGCTGATTATATGAAAAACACTTCAGTTACTCATGGTAAAGACGGTAACATATCAGCATTAATACAAGCAGCCAAAAGTATGGGTGCTATTAGAGAATCCTTTAAAGCTGTGAGAAAAGATCTTGAAGTTGAGCAGAATAGTACATCTGCTCGGGGTGGAACTGACTTAGCATATGATCAACAATAATGTTTAATCAAGAAGGAGATACATTTACGGTTCCTGTTAATGAAAACGGAATTTGGACTGAGCGTACCTTTGTCAGTAGAAGAGATTTTATTGATTTTGTGCTACCTCTTTTCAAAGAACCTGGTGAATATAACTTTGATGAAACATCTTTCAGATTTAATGAGCAAGCTCGGAATTTTACCGACAATGGTAAGATTTATTGTATGCACCAATATAAAAGTAAGGATTGGCGTAAGTATTGGGATGATGAGAAATTCAAATGTAGAAATGGTGTTATTTTCATAAATGGTGAGAATACATGGTATCTCCCGAGAGAATACTATATGTGGATCAACTTTATGCCTATCTATGATAAGGTAAAGAAAGATTTTGATTTCCCTGAAGTAAGAGATGGTCAATACCATATGGCTCTGTATGAGATACTGGCTGAGTTACATTGGCAACACGGTAGTATCTTGAAGAAACGTCAGATGGCATCTTCATATTATCACATGGCCAAGATGATAAACCTCATATGGTTTGAGAATGGTCCTATATGTAAATTAGGAGCTTCTCTTAAAGATTACATTGGTCTTGAAGGTTCATGGAAATTCTTGGAAGAATACAAATCATTTTTGAATGATAAGACTGCTTGGTATCGTCCAATGAATCCAGGTAAGGTATTTACTTGGCAACAGCAAGTGGAAACAACTGATCAAACAACAGGTCGGAAGAAAAACTCAGGTGGTAAAGGAATGATTCAAGGGATGTCCTTTGAAAAAACAGATACAAAAGGGGTAGGTGGACCGTGTACATTCTTTTTCTATGAGGAAGCAGGTATTGCACCACGTATGGATTATACCTTTGAGTATATCCGTCCTGCCATGCAAGCTGGAGATATTACAACAGGATTATTTATTGCAGCAGGATCTGTCGGAGATTTATCACAGTGTGGACCACTGAAGAAATTCACAATGATGCCTGATGGACATGACATGTATGCAGTAGAGCATAATCTCATGGATGAAAACAATAACTGGGGACGTACTGGATTATTTATTCCGGAACAGTGGATGATGGCTCCGTGTATTGATAAATTTGGAAATTCAATGGTTAAAGAAGCTCTGGTAAGAATCCATGAAATAAGAGCTATTTGGAAAAAGACTTTAGAACCAGAGAAATATAGACTTAGGATATCACAGCATCCGATCAACATTAAAGAAGCATTTGATTTCAGAGAGGAGTCTCAATTCCCATTACTCTTGGTCGGTTCTCAGAAGCAAAGGATAGATGATAAAATATATCCTTATGAATATATTGATTTAATCAGACAAGCTAATGGTGAAATTCTTCCAGAGCGTTCTAAAAAATTACCTATAAAAGATTTTCCTGTAGATAAGAAAATGCTTGATAAGTCAGGTGTGATTGTAGTTTATGAAAGACCTGAACCAAATGCAAAATGGGGAACTTACTATGGTTCTATTGACCCTGTAGCTGAAGGTAAGACAACAACATCTGAATCATTATGTTCTATTTATATCTACAAAAATGCTGTAGAGGTAACAAAGATTGATGATAAAGGTATTATTACAAATCATATTGAGCGTGAAGGAATAGTTTGTTCCTGGTGTGGTAGATTTGATGACATTAATGATACACACAAAAGATTGGAGCTAATTATTGAATGGTATAAAGCTTGGACATTAGTTGAAAATAATGTCTCTTTATTTATACAATATATGATTCATCAGAGGAAACAAAAATGGTTGGTTCCTAAAAATCAAGTTGTTTTCTTAAAAGAAGCAGGATCCAATAAATCTGTTCATTCAGATTATGGTTGGAGAAATACGGGTACTTTATTTAAAAATCACTTACTTAGTTATCTGATTGAGTGGTTGAAAGAAGTAATTGATGTTGAAACTGATGCTGATGGTACAGTAACTAGTAAAACACACGGTATAGAAAGATTACCAGATATGATGGCGCTTATTGAAATGGAACATTATCAATCCGGAGTAAACGTGGATAGACTCATTACTCTGGCTGCTTTAATCTCATTTGTGAAGATTCAACAGTCTAATAGAGGTTACGCAAAGAGACTTGATGCACCTGCTGAAAGCTTGGAAAAGTCAAAAGATTTGTTTAAATTAAAGAGTAGTCCGTTCAGACATATAGGTGGTTCTGGCAGAGGTAGTTCAAAACGGCCAGCCAGAAGCATTACAAAAAATAGACGTAGATAATGGAAGTATATAACGCAATGCAACTTAAGGGTGGGAAGAAGGCCAAGCATAATCGCATGGGTAACATCACACAACCTATTCAATTTTTACCTGCAGTAGAGAAAGATGATGACTGGGCAGCTTGGAACATGGATTGGTTAGAATGGGAAGGTTTAAAACAGATCCGTAGAAATGCTCCCCGAATCATGCAGAACTATAAGCATGCTGAAGGTATCATAGAAAGAGGAGAATATATTGTTGAACCTGACAATGAATACCGTGACATAGCAGAGACACTTGCTTCAGAAGAACCATCAGCTTTAGAGTTGAAATACTTCCCTATTATTCCAAACGTAATCCGTGTTTTAGTAAGTGAATTTGCTAAACGTAATAAGAGAGTTTCTTTTAGAGCTGTTGATGAGTACACATACAATGAGATGCTATCCAACAAGATGGCTGATATTGAGAATACTCTTATCAAAGAAGCTGAGCAAAAGCTAAAAGCAAAGATGTCTTCAATGGGTGGTCAGGCCAATTCAGAAGAATATCAAAAACAACTATCTCCTGAGAATATTAAAACTCTCCCTGAGATAGAAGACTTCTACAGTAAGAACTACACAACACTTGCAGAACAGTGGGCATCCAAACAACAGCAGATTGATGAGGAGCGTTTCCATATGGATGAACTTGAAGAAAGAGCTTTTAAAGATATGCTTATAGCAGATCGTGAGTTTTGGCACTTTAAGATGTTGGAAGATGACTATGAAGTTGAATTATGGAATCCAGCAGTTACTTTTTACCACAAATCTCCTGATGTAAGATATATCTCTCAAGGAAATTGGGCTGGTAAAATAGAAATGATGACAGCAGCTGATGTTATAGACAGCTACGGTTGGAGAATGACTCAGGATCAAATGGAATCTCTTGAAGCCATTTATCCTGTAAGGTCTGCCGGTTATCCATTACAAGGAATGCAAAATGATGGTTCTTATTATGATGCTACTAAAAGTCATGATTGGAATACAGGTAATCCAAGTCTTGCCTATAGACAGTTCACATCAATGAATGATAACTTTACCCATAACGGTGGTGATATCATTAACTGGATCTTAGGTGAATCAGAAGATTTCTTTGATATGGGTAGTGCACATCTTTTAAGAGTGACTACAGGATATTGGAAATCTCAACGTAAATTGGGACACCTTACACGTATTGACCCTAACACAGGTGAAGTACTTACCAACATCATTGATGAAACCTATAAGGTTCTTGATAAACCTATTTACAATACACAGTTTATCAAAAATAAGAGAAAAGATAACTTAGTCTCTGGAGATCATATTGATTGGATATGGCTTAATCATAGTTGGGGTGGTGTCAAAATCGGACCTAATATGCCAAGCTATTGGGGACAACAAGATTCATCTGGCATAAACCCAATTTATTTGGGAACAATGGAGAATAAGATTAGACCTCTTAAATATCAATTCAAAGGAGAGAATACTTTGTACGGATGTAAACTTCCAGTAGAAGGAAGAGTATTTACTGATCGTAATACAAGATCCGTTTCTCTTGTTGATACAATGAAGCCTTTCCAAATTGGATACAACATTGTCAACAATCAGATAGCTGACATCTTGGTAGATGAACTTGGGACAGTAGTCTTACTTGACCATAACACTTTACCTCAGCATTCTATGGGCGAAGATTGGGGAAAAAACAATCTTGCTAAGGCTTATACAGCAATGAAAGATTTCAGTATGCTTCCATTAGACACATCAATGTCTAATACAGAGAATGCATTAAACTTCCAACATTTCCAAGTATTGAACCTTGAGCAAACACAAAGAATGCTTTCCAGAGTTCAATTAGCTAATTACTTTAAGCAACAAGCGTATGAGTTAGTTGGTGTTAGTCCACAGAGAATGGGACAACAAATTGGACAGACTGATACAGCTACAGGTATTGAACAAGCAGTTGCTGGTTCATATGCTCAGACAGAAATGTATTTTGTACAACACTCTGATCACTTAATGCCTAGAGTTCATACAATGAGAACCGACTTAGCTCAGTTCTATAACTCAACTAAGCAATCTATCAGACTTCAGACATCAACATCAAATGATGAAAGAGTCTTTTTCCAAATGAATGGTTCTGAGCTACTTTTAAGAGACATCCATGTATATTGTTCTACTAAAGCAAATCATCGCGCCATAATGGAGCAAATGAAGCAACTGGCTCTTAGTAATAATACTTCAGGTGCTTCTATTTATGATCTTGGTAATATTATTGAATCAGATTCAATGGGGACTCTTAACAATGTTCTTAAAGGAATTGAGACTAAACAACGTCAGGAGCAACAAGGTAAGATGCAACATGAGTCTGAAATGAAAGACAAGGAAATTGAGGCAATGGCTCAAGAGAAACAACTTGAAAGAGATTATGATGCTCGTGAGGCTGAGAAGAGAGACCGTAAGGATATTCTTATTGCTGAGATTAAATCAGCAGGTTTTGGTGCAATGCAAGATATTAATGAGAATCAGCAAAGTGATTACCTTGATGCTTTAGATAAGATTCAAACAAGTAATCAGTATGAAACAGCAACTGGTCTTCAGAGAGATAAAATGTATGAGGCACGTATTCAGAACTCAGAAAAGAATTCTATTGAAAGAGAAAAGATTGCAGCTCAAAAAGATATGAAGAATACAGATCTAGCAATAGCAGTAGAAAATAAAAATAAATATGACGGTATTCCTCCGAAAAAAGCTGAGAGTAAACCTAAAACTAAACCAAAAAAATAAGTATAGCTATATACTAGCAAAATTTTTAATATTAATCTGATTATTTTAAACATATAATATTTAAAGAGATTAAATTTGAGTATATTATAGTAGTCAGTTCATAAAAACCAACAAAAATGAGTGATAATAAAGAAACAACAATAGTTAACGAGATTGAATTAGATAACCTTGGAGACTTATTAGGAGCAGGAGCAGATAGTGTGATGGTCCCTAATGAAAAGAAACCGAATGTATTAAGTTCACTTAGTGTGGACACAGCGTTCCTTGACAAGCCGGAAGAGAATAAACCACCTGTTGATAAGACAGATGATGGTGTAGCTAAACCTAATCCAGATAATACTTCTGATGGTGCTGGTGAAGAAAAAAAGCCTGACAATACTCCTATTGAGGATATAGTAAAGGAAATAGCAGATGAGGATGAAAAGAATCCTGGTGGAAGACCAACTCTTAATAAAGATGTTATGGTTGAAACAGCTTCAAAGCTTATTGATAAAGGTGTAATGTTTTCCTTTGATGATGATAAGAAGATTGAAGATTATTCAGCTGCAGATTGGGAAGAGCTTTTAGAAGCTAATTTCAATGCTAGGGAGGATAAATTGAAAGAGGAATTACCTAATCAGTTTATGGCAAGCTTACCACCACAACTTCAAAAAGCATATGAGTATCACCGACAAGGTGGTAATGATATGGTAAGCATGTTTAATGCATTAGGAGCTGCAGAGCAAGTTGCTCAGTTGGATCCTAATACAGAAAGTGGTCAAGAATCAATCATTAGAGCTTATTACCAAACAACACGTTTTGGAACAGCTGATGAGATTGAGGAAGAAATTGATTCATTGAGAGATCGTGATGAGTTAAAAGGTAGAGCTCATAGATATAAGCCACGCTTAGATCAAATGGAAGAGCAAACCGTTCAGCAAAAAATCCAAGCTCAAGCTGATTCAAGAAAGCAGCAAGAGGCTCAAGCCAAAAATTATCAAGATAGTATCTATAATGTTCTCAAACCCGGTAAAGTAAATGGATTGAATGTAGATGGGCGTACACAAGAAATGTTGTTCGCTGGTTTAATTCAACCAAACTATCCTTCTATAAGTGGTAAACCAACAACAATGTTGGGACACTTGTTAGAAAAGTATCAATGGGTAGAGCCTAATCATGATCTCATAGCTGAGACACTTTGGTTACTGGCCGATCCTGATGGATACAAAGAAAAAATTAGAACAACTGCTGTAAACAAGCAAGTTGCTGAAACAGTAAGAACGCTTAAGACTGAGGAAAGTAATAAGACAAGACGTTCTTCTGCAGAGGAAAATGATGGTGACGCAAAAAGACCTAGTGCTCGTAAGATACCTAGAAAGAAGCGTGGCTTTTTTGAAAGAGATTAATTAATGTTTAACAAATAAATAAAGTAAAATGGCAACTCCAGTTTTTAATAACGGAATCTTCCTAAGAGACACATCATATGATGCAACGTCTCACGTTGATTCTTACCACCTGGTGAACATGCTTAAAGATGCTGAACCTACTGACATGGGACCCGTTGATATATGGGCAATGAGTCAGAAGGTGGAGATGCCTCTTTATCAAATGAGTTCATTCGGAGGTAAAAATGTTATCAGTGTAGATAACATGCGTGGTGAGTACAAGTGGCAAACACCTGTATCCGAAGATCTTCCTTACATTGTAGAGGATATTGAATCTGCAAACATGCGTAAGGGTACTGATGGTACAACATTCAAAATCAAACTTAATAAGCGTGAGTTTGGTCATGGTGATATCATTACTTATGACAAATACAATGGATGTGAACTTTACATCACTGATACTGATGTTCTTCCTTTAGGAGACGGTTTCATCTACACTGTTCAATTAGTGAACAATGATAACTACAAATTCTTGGACAACAAGTATTTGGCGAATGGTACACAGATGTTTAGAAAAGGTTCTGCCCGTGGTGAATACGGTGAGAGATTCTCTGACATCAGAACAGGTACTTCATTCCGTGAGTTCTACAACTTCGTTGGTGGAGCTGAAGCTCACGTACATTACTCTATCTCTTCTAAAGCTGATATGATGCTTAAAGGAGGTATGAACGCAGATGGTACAGTTCCTGTAACTGAAATCTGGAGAAACTTTGATAACACTACAGATCCTTCTGTAACTGGTATTGAAGATATGGTTGGTAAAATGGGTAAAGATTACGTTAAGCGCGCAATGGCTAACGGAGATTTATCACGTACATTTATCACTTCTCTTGAAGCTGCTCACCTTACTAAGATTGCATCTGATATTGAGACTTACCTTATGTGGGGACACGGGGGTAGAATCAAGCAAGATGGACCGGATGATATCCGTATGTCTGTTGGTCTTTGGAAGCAATTGGATTCTTCATTCAAACGTGTTTATAACAAGTCAAACTTCTCTCTTGAGTTGTTCCGTGCTGAGCTTTATAACTTCTACGCAGGTAGAGTTGAGTTCGTTGGTCCAGACCCAAAGCGTCAGTTGATTGTTCAAACTGGTATGGGTGGAATGAGATTAGTTAATGAAGCTATCAAAGGTGAAGCGACTAATTCTGGTTTACGTATTGATGCAGCAGACATCGGTGCAATCACAAACAAAGGAATGGATCTAGGTTTTGGATTCTCTTATACTTCGTATGTGATTCCTTTCTTAGCAAACGTGAAGTTTGTTATCAATCCTGCATTTGACAACTTGCATACTAATGATATTGAGAACCCAATCATTGACGGGAATCCTCTTTCTTCATATAGCTTCATCATTTTTGATATTACTGATAACACAAATGATAACATCTACTTGTTGAAATTATCATGGGACAACAAGCTTAAATGGTGGTACCAAAATGGTACTATGGATTACATGGGTAGAGAGCAAGGATTTGCATCTACAGGTCAGTTCAACGGGTACCGTGTGTACATGACTCAATGTATGCCAGCTATTTGGGTGAAAGATCCAACTAAAGTTTTAAAGATTGTTATGAGAAACCCTATCACAGGAGGATCATTCTAATCCGGATATATAATCATGGGAGGGAGGTAAAACTCTCTCCCTTTTTTTTAAAACCAACATAAAAACCAACAATATGAAAGTAGAAACACCTGAATCACCTGCAGCAGTAGGGCCAATCTCAATCAAACCTTTTATACAAGGAGATTCTGAGAATATGGGATTAGAAACTTACAATTTAGCTTTATTCCCAGGAACGTATCATGAAGAGCCGTTAGCCTGCCTAGAGCAAAATGGTATCAAAAGATACGTAACAGGGCTTAATGAATTTGCTCCTGAAGTGAAAGCTATCAAGGATTCAAAATTAAAAGCTGCTATTATCAAAGATATCAGAATGACCGTTGCTGAACTTGAAAAAGACTTGGCAACAAACATTATAGATCCTGACCCAGAGAATAAAGATTTCTGGAAACAGGTTCAAATGTTGAAACCAGATAATTCAGATCTTTGGGATCAAATCACAATCCGTTGTGGAAATGATCCAGTTTATTTGCACCCAAAGAAAGATCCATATGACTTAATAAAAGTTAAAGCTATTGAAGCTGGTGGATTTTCAATGTGTGCTAAGAGTTGGGAGGATGCTAATAACATGCCTCAACCATCTAAATTCTATTTAGATAGACATGTTGATACAGTTGCCACTAGAACAGAAGGCAAAAAAATTAGAAATAAAGCATTGAGTATGCTTGATGACTTGTACAATAAGAATCCAAAGAAACTTATGTACGTATGTAAAGTTGTTGATGCTTACAGTGCACAATATAAGAAGTCTACGCCACATGATGTCATGTATGATAACATGGATATCTATATCAATGGTGAAGGTATTGAGAGAAATCAGCTTAGAGCAGCTGAAACATTCCTCGCTGCTGGAGAACTGAACATGGAAACGTTAAAGTTGAAGTGTATTGTTAAGGATTGTAGCTTCTACAAGCATATCGGAACAAAAGCTGATGGCATGATTTACCACATGGAGCAGGTTATTGTTCTGGGTAGAAATGTACAAGATGTAGTTGAGTTCCTAAGAAATCCATTGAATGAAGAAATCCTTGAGGATCTTCAAGACAAAGTGGAAGGTTACTGGAATGAATAATAAGTAAAAGATAAATTATGAAATACGGAAAGAAAAATATGTGTCCCCCAGTGGTTACATCCTCAACAAATGCAAACAGAAGTATGAACGCTAATGTAAAAGTTAGTTTGTCTCCTTCTCCTGCAAATAAAAAACTTAACCCACCTGCTAGCGTTAAACCTGCATATGGATATTAAAGGACTAAGAAATGAATAACATTGCAATACAACTTAAGATAAAGCAACGCCTTAATAAGCTGGCTAGTAATGATTTTGACAACCTAGAGTGTTGGCAGATTGTTGAGGCGTTTAATAAAGCTACTGTTGATTGGGTTCGTAGACAATTGCATGGCACAAATCTTAAGAAGACTGGTGATGAGGAATCTAAAAGAAGGATTGATGATTTACAGATCCTACTAACAGATGTAGCAATTTCATTAGCTAATCAAGATAAGTATGTTGTTAGTAATGGTCTCCCAGAAAATTATTTAGAATGGAAGCGTATAGCTGCTGAAGCAAATAGTGAATGTTGTGATAAAAATCAGGACCTTGTTATTTATCTTGCTGAAGAAGGTAACGTGGATGTATTACTCAGAGATAAATACAAGAAGCCTGACTATGAGTGGGGTGAAACATTCTGTACTTTGAAAGATGGTAATGTCCGTATCTATACAAACAATGACTTTGCTGTAGAGAATGCAAGACTGTCTTATTACAAACAACCAAGAAGAATTGAAATTGAAGGTTGTGTAGATCCTTATACTGATGTAGTATCTCCAGTAGATATTGAATCAGAATTTAAGGATGATATTATAGAAGTATTGATTGATGAAGCTGCTAAAATATTAGCAGGTGATGTTGAATCACAGATCCAAGTACAAATTAATAAGGGGTCCGTTGAAGAAAATAACTAGGGCCGGCCGGTCGGCAGTT
>ERZ887851.2093-NODE-2093-length-16049-cov-30.970927_pt1 | contig 16049 bp, 13 predicted proteins | sample MGYA00521100_ERZ887851 | MGnify/ENA primary metagenome ERZ887851 (study PRJEB32303, sample SAMEA104408602) | aquatic metagenome | biome: Brackish water; feature: Pelagic; material: water | place: Baltic Sea | collected 2014-06-06T16:11:00 | depth 11,444 m ...
GAAATTACAAACCGAAACCGTCATTCACATTTCAACTACTGATGGGACATCTTCCGTTGGGGCTTAGTCGCCGTTCTTAACGGCAACTCTGAATCGTGGTTGTGAAACGCAGAGATGCGTGGGCCATCCACCGCAGACAGCGACACCGCAAACAGCGACGCCTATTTCAGCCACGCAGACTGCCCCGGCCACCACAATCCCCAGCGAGCCCTAGCTGTCGTTTTCGGGGGTGGATAGCCCAACTAACGCGTGGCTGCGCTACGCAAGCTTGTGCGTCCCACGCTCCAGCACCCAACTGGCTATTCGTCTCGCTGAGTTTCAATCATTCTGGCAAACGCTTCCCATCCCAGCAGTTGCTGTTCTGTGATGGTGGTTTCCTGGCCGTTTTCCAATCGATGGCGAACAGATCTTAGCCAGCGGCGAGTCTTTCGCGGCAGCGCGACGGTTGAATTCACAACCAACCCCAACACCATTTGTCGATTATTCTGCCTTAGAATCTGCAGCTTCGATCCGCCGTGCATCGTGTAGCCATAGCTTCTCAAAATACGGCGAACCACCTGAGTAATCCCGCGGATCACTCGACCGCGTTTGATATCAAACGACATCGTAATATCATCGGCATAGCGAGAATAGTCGCCTTTGTGACGACGAGCAATCTGCAGCAACGCGTAATCCAAAGGAGCATTAATCAGGTTGGTCAGCCGTGGGCTGGTGGGAGCTCCCTGCGGCAGATGTCCGTTGTACGTTGTTAAAGAAGTCAGCAACTCAGCCGCTTGTTTGTCCCAGCCAATTGCTTGAAACCACTTTTGAACTCGTTCTGCACTGGTGTGTTCAAAGAAATGGCGGATGTCCATTTTTACGACAACGCGTTTTTGCTGGTGAGGCATCGCGGCATCAACAATGGAAGCGCCTTCTTCAAAGCCGCAGGCCATTGGGTGAGCGTCCAGGGCATGCAGCAGGCGGCGAAGAATTGCTCTTTGAAAAGCCTTGGTGGCGTCGTCAGGAATCTCCAAACGGCGAAACCCGCCCTTCGGCTTTGGTATCCGCTCTTCTCGATAAGTTGCCTCATGAGCTTGCAGTTGAGACAGCGGTATCGCCAGTCGGTCAGCCAGTTCAACGCACGTGAGTTCCCTGCGTGGCGTTTTGTCGGACTCTGCGTGCAGGGCTTCGTGGTCCGCTTCACCAACAGAATCAGCAGCCTGATCGCCATTCCACGGAGGCTTCCCGTCGCCCGCAGTTCCGGATTCAGCAGACTTGCCAGTGGTGTGTGACGGCGACTTCATGCCGAGCGCCACACCGATTGCGACAGCGATAACAACGGCAACAGCGATGGCGATAAGAATCGGAGGCGTAAGCATTTTGTAATGCGAGTTGAATCAAAAAAAAGCGAGGCCGAAGCCTCGCAGGTCCTGCCCAACGCTCGTAGAGCGTTGCCGAAAAGTTTCTGAACACGCGTGGTGTCCCGGCTGACGAAACATCAGCCCGTGCCTAAAGCACCGCCAGGACCGGTGATAGAATCCATGGTTAAGCGACGGAAGTCAATGTCAGTGTGAAACAAACATCCCACGGCAATTGAATGTGCCTAAAAAACTGCCAAACACAGAGTCTCCCAACCGGCTCACGAACAGTCTCGAACTAACTTCCGGATCGCCGCAGTAAAACGAACTCGGGGCAATTCCTTAACCCCAGATGACACAGACAGCACAGATTTCATGCTGGGGTGCACTTGGGTTTACGTTTGGCGATTTCATCTGTGTGCATCTGTGATATCTGTGGTCAAAAATATTGCGGGGAATTTTGGAGCAGTCTTGAATGAACTTCCGGATCTTCGTAGCGAAAGTCGTGCGATAAACACTTGAATGTCTGTGCGGTTGGTTGACAATTCCCCCCGCATTCGCGCTCATTCGCGGCAGTACGTTCACTACTTAAGCATGCGAATTATTTTCTGATGTCCAAAACACACGTAATCGACGGAATTACACTTCACCTGGCAACTCCGGATTCAAGTTCGGGCGAATGGATCGGCCAGGGAGAAGTGCTGAAACAACTGCTGGCCTGCTGGCTGGTTGTTGACGAAAAGGATATTCCGCTAACTCCCAGATTGATTGGCACCCCCGGAATCGGCAAGACAACCTTGGCCATTTCCGGAGCACGCCAGCGACAGCAACCGCTGTTTATTTATCAGTGCACAGCAGATACTCGACCAGAAGACCTGCTGGTGACGCCAGTGCTGGCTGAAAGCGGTCGCATTGCGTACCACGCTTCCGCCATGGTGACCGCGATGATTACCGGAGGAATTTGTATTCTGGACGAAGGCAACCGCATGAACGAAAAGTCGTGGGCCAGCCTGGCTCCCTTGCTGGACCATCGTCGCTATGCAGAATCGATTGTGGCGGGCGTCACCATTCACGCTCACCCGGATTTCCGTTGTGCCGTCACAATGAACGAAGACGAATCGACCTTCGAAATTCCCGATTACATCTTAAGTCGCCTGCAGCCCACGCTGACGCTTGGTCACCCCACGCGAGACGACGAAATGGCGATTTTGAAATATCACCTGCCGTTCGCTGACGACCAGATGCTAAGCATGACGGTCGATTTTCTGCAGGAATCGCACTCGCTGAATCTGGACTTTTCCACAAGAGACGGCATCAACATGCTGCGATTTGCGCTGAAACGGATGGCTCAGGCCGGCGATCACCCGATTGCCCGTGACGATGCGTGGCGAGAAGCTCTGGAAAAGTGTCTGGGAGAAGACGCGACAGACCTGCAATCTCTGGCCGAAAGTCGCAGCCAGTCTTTGGGAGGAAACATTGTCCCCATGGGCCTGGGCGACTTCTTTTTCTCCCCCGGAAACCCCATGCATCCCGATCTCGACCTGGATGACGACGACGATGATGACGACGACGATGATGACGATGACGAATTCGACGACCTCGACGACGACATGCCGTTCAGCGACGACGGCGACGTTCCGTTCTAAGAGTTCGATAGAGATTATCACAAAAGCCTCGTGGGCCGACAATCCGGGGACTCCGTCACCGGAAGTAAGCTGTCGTCCCGCTGAAACTAATCCCAGAAGAAGTAGGCCGAACCAAGCGAACCTTTGATCCGCCGGAGCAGCGCGTGCGGCCACACTTCCATCGAAGCATTCAGCAATCAAGTCAATTCAGCCAAGGTTCGCGCCGTTCCGGAACGCGTCGCACGCTCGATCCGGCCTACCAAACTAATCCCAGAAGAAGTAGGCCGGACCAAGCGAACCTTTGATCCGCCGGAGCAGCGCGTGCGGCCACACTTCCATCGAAGCATTCAGCAATCAAGTCAATTCAGCCAAGGTTCGCGCCGTTCCGGAACGCGTCGCACGCTCGATCCGGCCTACCAAACTTGTGAGCAGGTTCGCTCCAACCTCGTTCAACCCCGGCCACCCATCACGATCCTGAAACCCGATCCCCGAAACCTCACCTCCGGGCCGTAACCACTGCTCGCAGCGGCGCCGGATAGCCTTCGACCGTCTTTGAGCGATCGTTTGGGTCCAGAAAATCGGGCAGAGATTCAAACGTCATCCAGTCGGTGCTGCGTTGTTCCTGCACGGATGTTGCCGTCACGTCCACAACTCGGATATCCTTCAAGCCGACTCGTCGCAGCCACAGCTGCAGCATGTCAATGGATGGGATAAACCATACGTTTCGCATCTTCGCGTAACGCCCTTCGGGAACCAGCACCGAATTGCAGTCACCCTCCACGATCAAAGTTTCCAGAACAAGCTGGCCATCCTTTTTCAAGGTGCCAGCCAATGTCTGCAGATGATCGATCGGGCTGGATCGGTGATACAGTACTCCCATCGAAAACGTCACATCAAAGGCGTGCAGGTTTTTCGGCAGGCAATCGTCACCCAGCGGCAGCACATAGTTGTCAGCCCTGGCACCGGCATATCGCTTGATGGCTTCATGCTGCATCACGTACAGCAGAAACGGGTCCAGCCCCACAACTTGAGAAGCCCCGGCGGCCAGCATTCTCCAGCCGTAGTATCCGTTGCCGCAGCCAACATCCAGCACCAGGCGATTTCGCAGTTCAACGTGATCTTTCAGGCGATCCCATTTCCAGTCAGAACGCCATTCGGTATCGATGTGAATTCCGAAAACATGAAACGGCCCCTTTCGCCAGGGATGCAGCTGCATCAACGTTTCACGCAACACAGCTCGCTGATCGTCGGCTAACGAACCCAATAGCTGAAACCGCTCGCAGGCATCCAGCGTTGCATCCGGAACGTCAGGAAGCAGGTGCCATGCAGCCGTCCACTTATCCAGATTGCCGTGAACTTCCGGTGCCAATGCCACATCGCACGCCGCTTGCAACTGCTGAACCCATTCACAGTGACCTTCATCGGTAAGCTGAGCAAACACAGGTTCGTAGTCAAACAATTCAGCGGCCATTTAGACCTCTACTCAAAATGCTGCGCGCCGTCCGCAGGCGGATGCCCGCTTTTTCACACCGTTTCAGTGCCAACCGCCATTCCCCACCAACCGCCATTTCCGCGCAGGCGGGAATGACGAAGGGGGTGAAGGACGATGGATGGCCCGCCCTTTCACGCCCTTTCACAGCATGTCTGCAAAGCTCACCAGCTCCCAAACTCACAGCGAATCGTAATCGATTTCGAACAACTGTTCGCAATCTTTCAATTTGCCAGACAACAGTCCTCGCTTAAACCAACGTACTCGTTGAGCCGACGTTCCGTGAGTGAATCGTTCTGGCTGAACATAGCCGGTGGCCTGCTTCTGCAGCGTGTCATCGCCAATCTGGTTGGCGGCGGTAATGGCTTCTTCCATGTCGCCTTCTTCCAGAATCCCGAATTCTTTGTGAGCATAATGAGCCCACACGCCGGCCAGAAAATCGGCCTGAAGTTCCAGACGCACGGACCCCTGATTGGCCAGCCGTTCGTCTCCGGAAGCTCGCATTTGATTCGCCATGCGACTGTATGGCAACAGGTTCTGCACGTGATGAGCGACTTCGTGAGCGATCACGTACGCCTGAGCAAAATCGCCGGGAGCATGATGGCGTCGGGCCAGGTCGTCGAAGAACGTTGGGTCGATGTAAACCATCTGGTCGCCCGGACAATAAAACGGGCCCATGGCAGCCTGACCTGTACCGCAAGCGGTTGGCGTGGTTCCGTCAAAGATCACCAGTTTGGGAGCCTTATAGCTAGCCCCTGTAATTTGTTCGTCAAACAACTTCGACCAAACAGTTTCCGTGTCGTGCAGAACGACGCTGATCAGTTCTCGAGACTCGTCCTGGATTCCATCGCCAACTTCCGCAGGAGCCGCATTTTGCTGCTGCACTTTGTTAACCAGATTTCCCGCCATCTGCTGAGCTGCCGGTGGAGCACCCGCGAACTTCAAAAGCAACATGACGATGATCGCCAACAGACCTCCGCCGCCGCCCATTGCCATTTTGGGTGACATGCCGCGCCGATCTTCTACGTTTGAACTCTGCTCTCGACCTTTCCAACGCATCGCTGGTTCTCCCCGTGAATTTTCGTCGGCCCGACTACTCAAAATTTCGCCAGCAGCAAACCTGTCTGCCAACACACGTCCATTAATTGCGGACTGTACTTTCCACGACTACCGAAAAAACAACAGTCAGTGCCAAAAATGCACGGTTTCCTTGTATTTTAACGTTCACCCCGCTCACCATAGGCCATTCAAGGCCACAACAACACCGAAAAGCCTGTTCCCTTCGGCCAAACGTTCAGCCCGGCAGGTAGGAACCGGCCCTGCATGGAGCTTGCCAAAGTTATTCGGGACGAATCCTGAATCGACTGCACTCCGCTGCTGGTATTGTCTACAATAAAGTTCAGGCAATCAAAATCCAGACAAACGCCAACACAGTCGGTAAACGGCCACCACAGTTGAGGCGTCCCAGGATTTGATCGCCAACGTTTCCAGAACCGAAGTTCAGGCAGACCTGCCTTTTGCCAAAACAGGATGATCACGACATGAAGCCCAAGGCCAGCTGGCGGAACTTCGCAGCCATTCTGTTGTTATGGATGTGCATTCAACCCAACGTCGAAACCGCAGTTCAGGCGGACGAAGCCGTCGATGACGTTGTGCAACAGGCACTGCGATACCTGGTTGGACAACAAAAACGCCAGGGTTACTGGGAAGCCGAACGCGGTGAATATCGAGTCGCCATGACGGCATTGGTTGGCACCGCAATGCTGGCGGAAGGATCAACAACCACCACGGGAGAATTCGCCGAACAAATTCGCAAGGCAGTTGACTACCTGTTGGTGATGAGTCGTCCCAATGGGCTGATCGGATATTCGGGAGACGGCCACTACACGTACGGACACGGTTTTTCGATGGTGTTTCTTAGCCAGGTTTACGGCGAAGAAGAAGACGAAAAACGTCGTGAAGAAATTCGAGACGTCTTAACCAACGCTGTGCAGTTTTGCGCAGACGCTCAGACAACTCGCGGCGGCTGGGGATACGTGTCGGCCAAAGAAGGCAACGATTTCGACGAAGGCAGCACCTGCATTACTCAGGTGCAGGGCCTGAGAGCCTGCCGCAACGCAGGGATTCCGGTATCGAAGGAAATTATTGATCGAGCGATCAAGTATATTGACGACTGCACCACGTCTAAAGGTGGAGTCCAATACAGCATCAAAGGCGGCGGCGAAAGACCTCCCATCACCGCCGCTGCTCTTGCCGCACTGTTCAACGCCGGAGAATACGACACTGAACTTTCCAGGAAAATGCGAGCATATTGCGACGAACATATTTGGCCCGGCAAAGCGTTAAAATCCAGCTCTGGACACTGGCACTACATGCATTTTTACTACGCTCAGGTGATCTACCGCCAGGGCGGAGATCGCTGGAATAAGTATTCGAAAGAACTGCAGGAAAAAATCCTGAAGGAAGCCAACGCCGGTGGCGGCTGGTCCGACCGACAAATCGGATCCGTCTATACAACGGCGATCAACTGCATCGTCCTGCAACTGGACAAAGGCTATCTGCCCATCTATCAACGTTGAAGAACACACTCCACACTCCACAAGCAAACATAAACGCCCCCTGAACTTGCCTCAGCGGATTGCAGGGCGTCTGCGCGACAATGACTCTTAACAACACTCGATAGCTCAAAGTCGCAGTGTCCCCTGACGCCACGTCGGTGGCGACGCGACCAGCCGACTGAATCATCACGGGCCACCCACACATAACAACGCAAAAGCCCCAAAACTTCCTGAGCTAACTCTCACCAGAAACTTACTAACTTCATCAAGCGTCCATGCAGACGCAGATTTCAGGTCACAACCAAACAACAACATGCGATCTTCCACCCGGAAAAATAAGATGAAACGACAGAAGCTTGCTTCCTCATTCTTACTGCTGACTCTGGGCTTCGGCTGCGGCAGTGAAACCATGCCCCCAGCAACATCAGAAACTTCCGCCACAGATGTAAATTCGATTCCAGCAGCAGAATCGCTTCCAGCGAAGGAATCCAGCACCGTCGCAACGGCAGATGCAGCATCGAACGTCGATGACTTTGATTTCGCTCCTCTGGGAACAAACGCCGCCAGTTCCGGCAATGCTGGCGATTCCGCTGCCAGCAACGCCTCCAAACTGGCTCCCGAACAGAAAATCAAGACGATCATGCAGAAGCTGAAGCCGCTGCAGGTCATGCTGGGACAATGGCGAGGCACAACTCGGCGAGACTACGACGGGTTCAAAGCAGTCGATAATCACGAATGGATCTGGGACCTGCAGACGGACCCCAATCAACCCGCCCTGAAAGCCGCATCAGACAAAAGCCCGTTCATAAAACAGGCAAGGCTGACCTGGAACGTTGACACCTCAAAATTTGAATTGACCGCTACGGACCAGGAAGGCAACAGTCGAAAATACGAAGGCGATTACACGGACCCCGTGCACGAAATTGTTGGGCCAGACGACAAGTTGCATCGAGTGTTCCGTATGGAACTGACTCAAACAAACGACTCACTTGCTGCGACAGGCGGAGAACACTGGCAGATTGCCTTCGCCCAGCAGGAAAACAACCGCTACTTACTGGAAGTCGCCAAACGTCGAGCCCAGGCGCCATTCCGACGCTACGATACCGTTTCGACTCAACGAGAAGGCACGTCGTTCGCGTTAAGCGACTCAGACTATGGCGACAAGACGTGCATCATTTCTCAGGGACTTGGCACAACTGCCGTCAGCTACAAAGGCAAAACCTATTGGGTCTGCTGCAGCGGCTGCAAAGCGGCCTTCGAAGAAGATCCGGCATTGTGGATCGCTCGAGCCGAAAAACGCGCGGCTGAGAAATAGTTCCGACAGGAAAAAAGGCCCCGAAGGGGCGACAGCACTTTGCCGGTAGTGAAACCACTGGTTTGATAACCCTGACAAACAAAAGCCCCGGTTTAGCATGCTGAAAAACCGGGGCTAACGCCCTGCGGTTAATCCGAATGGGGCTTGTTCCCGACTAAATCGACAGCCTCTGTCTTCACCGGCAGAGTGCTGTCGTCACTTTGGGACCGGAAACCAATTCGCAACTGCGCTTTGAACTTTTCGCCGGTAACTGATCTTCAAAGCCTACTCATCGCCAAAAATATCAGCGGCCGGTGCGGGAGGTGGAACGACAACATCAAAGTCGTCGTCTTCCGAAAAGACTCGCGAATCAACTCGAGTCGTCTGACCGGCGCTGCTGGAAAACCGATAGTGACGCCAGCCACTGTAATGCGATGGAGTTCGCAAAATCGATCGCCCATGACGAATCGCGATATCGCTGGACAACGATGCAGATTTGACAACATTGTTGGATGGCACTTCAGGAACCGGCACCAATGGTTCCGCTGCCTGGTCCTGCATCGCCGTTCGTACGGGAAACTTTCCGTTGTTGATGGCAACAACAATCGCATCAGTGGGCAGCATCATTTCCAGATTCAGCATCGGCGGCAACTCAGACGCATCACTTGCCGCGGCCTGCTGAGTCAGAACCCAGTGCTGCTGAATTTGCTGATTAACCTGAGCGTCCACTAATAAAGCCAGACCGCTGGAACCGGGAACAGCGGCGACGGCGATTGACAATGGAACATCAGCCACGGGCTGCCTGCGAAGTATGGCAGCAACAGAATCGCCTTCAACTTTCGCAATCCGCGTGGAAGGCAGGTTTTCCTGCAGTGCTGGCGTGCTTTGAGCAAACACGATCGCCGCATTGGTGAAAGTCACCGTCGCCAATCCGCACGCAATCAACATTTGCCGTTTCATATTCCCCATCCTCTTCATCCGGAACCGGCACCCGCCACTCCCTTGACGTTTTATGCTCTTCAGCCGTTTGAAGCTGAACTTAACGGCCACCATTTCAGGTTATCATCACGTGGCGTGCGTGCGGTTGAACATTTCCGGAACACAAAGAGGGCGATTGAGAAACCGCAGTCAAATAGTCTTCATCCGCAAACCGGGCAGGCCTGGTGAAACGTTCACATCAGGTAATATTTAACGGCCAGACGTTCGCCAGAATTCGAGGAATCGCCGGTGCCATGCCCTCGCTTGCGCGGGCATGGCATCCGATAGGCGGCAACCGGTAGCAATCACCTACCTGCGGACGTTTCCGTTTTTGAAGACGGATGGAGGAATGCGGAAGTCGTAGGGCTTGAATCTCATTTCACGACAACCGCCCGCGTCAACCACAACCATCTGCAGATCGCCGCCGACGGTGTCTGGTTCCGGACCGAATTGACTAAGAGTGATTTCGGCGTTCATTATGCAACGCACCAAAGCGGCAACTTCAGATAATGGCATCGCCGGCGAAAGCAGATCACGAATCCCCAGACCGCCCATTTTTTTTGCAAACTTCGAAATGGCTTCGTTTTCAAGTCCCCCCTCAGCCAAAAGCTTCGCGGCTCGCGGATCAATGGCGGAAATCAACCTCGCAACATAGGCCCCCACAAAATTCACCTGAACATTGCCGCCATCGGATTCACTGGGGCCATGCAAGTGTTCATCCGATAATCGAAACTCCGCATGGCCAGGAAACGGCTTACCCGTTGAAAACCCAGCAAAGTGTAGAGTGCAATCGAGCATTTTCTCCTCAGCCTTAACTGCTTTCAGATAGTGCTCGTGATAGACAAAATTCGCGACCTTCAAACTAATGTCAGCCAGTGACACATTCGTCGAATCAAGCTTCCAGTCGCCACTGCCGTCCACACCTCCGGAAAGCTTCGACTGCACGTCGGCCATCACTCGTTCCATAGAAATACCGCCAAACCGGTTTTGCCCCCACGTCACCATGGCAACAGGGACATCCGGATGCAGCACAAAGACTTTTTGCACTCCATCAAAGACCTGAAACTTGCTTTCGCTATGCCCAGTTGTGGTGCGACTGTCGGCAGCCAAAACAACTCCATCCTGAACGGAAACCTTCAGTATTGATGTCACGCGGCTTACGCTTTCAAAACAAAGGTGGCCAGACAAAGGCACCAGGAATCTCTTATGACTTATTGACTTCGCGATCGAATGCGCTGCATCTTGGTTAACTCGTGATCGTCAACCACGCTTTCCCGCGCGGTCTGGCCTGCAACCACGAGTTAAACGAACATGAAGTTTCCACTACAACGCAATGGCATGCCCTGCAGCGATACTTTCCGCTTCGGCATAACAGATTTTCAACGCATCCAACGCAACATCCGCAGACAGCGGGCCGGGGTCGACGCCGTTTTGCACATGATCGACGGCAATCTGCAGCTCGCTGGTAAACGCCGCACACCACTTGTCGCTGCCGGACAAATCCACGATCTCCACAGTGCCATCGTTGGAAATCACGCTGAGCGGTCGATTCACCACCCATTCGCCCGCGTAGGTTCCGGCATCAAACACAACGGTCGCGTCTTCGAAGTACAGCTCAAACCCGTGCCCGAATGCCAGACCTTTGGCCGCGATACCACCACTAACCGCCGTCACAGCGGGCCCGCCGTTGCCGTACACATAAGAGGTGTGAACGTGGTTCACGAAGCCATCCTGCAACAGCCCATTGGAAAAGACACTGTCCGGCTTGCCGCAGGCGTGGGCGATAAAATGGTTGTCGTGAATGTGCAGATCAATCCCCCAGCCGCCGAGCTTGCGGAAGTCAGACATATCGTTCGACCATTCTGGCGGACAGATCACTCGCTTAAAGTGAGCCGCCCTCAGATCGCCGAACTTTCTCGTTTGAATGGCTTCCGCAGCAAAACGGAACTCGGGAAAGAACGGCAGCACATGGCCGACCAGCAACGGCACATTTGCCTGCTTTGCGGCAGCCACCATCTCTTCAGCTTCCGCCAGATCGACGGAAATGGGCTTTTCCACAAGAGTCGGTTTTCCGGCAGCAATGCACTCCATCACAACTTTGTGATGACTGTCGGTGGGAACGCAAACATCGACCAGGTCGATATCCGGGTCCGCCAGCAGATCCTGATAGTTCTCATAGCACTTCAATTCGCTGACATCAACGTGGCCGCCGGGAGGTCCAAAGTTGCCTTGAATCCCCGTCCAGTCGCCAGCCAGCTTCTTCTTATTGCGAGTCGCAATGGCGGTGACCTTTGCTCCCGGCAAATCTGCTGCACCTTCAAAGTGGGTGTATCCCATGAATCCCACACCCACAATTCCAATTCGAATCATCGTCCCACTGCTCTCTGGCTAAGGAATAAGGTCTGAATGGCGTCTTGCCGCGAATTTCAGTCAGAAGACCAAAAACCCAGCAAAAATACAAGCAAAGCAGCTGCCACTTCGGCAGACACCACAACCAAACTTGCCGAGTGCTTATTTTTTAAGCAGTGCCAACTGTGCTGTTTTTTTGGGCAGTGCCGGTTTTAGCGATTTTGGGGTTGGCATCGAGTTCCGTGCCTGTATCATTCTGACGGCGATATCAATTTGACACCAAGGCTTCGGCCAAAAGTGCGGGTTGTCTGGGAGGCTGACATGGTGTCAGTTTTCCCTTCAGGCACATGGAAGTTCTGAACACGAATAGACAGGGAGAGAGACGATGCTGGTTCTGTCAAGAAAAGCGGGCGAACGGATTCTGATCGGCGACGACATTGCAATTACAGTTGTGCGTGTCGGACCAAACTCAGTGCGAATTGGGATCGAAGCCCCCAAGTCAATGAACATTGTCCGTCAGGAACTTTGTGACTTTGGCACGGAAACAAAAGACGAAGCAACCACTCCAGAGGTCCTACCTCTGTAAACCTTTATTGAAGATGCACGCGAGTTTTCTCGCCTGAATCGAATCTGGCCAGGTGATTCACCTGGCCTTTTTTATGCGCCGATAGCTTTCTGGGTCATGCGACCCCGTAGCCACTGCCGCCCGCCTTCCGGTCCTGCGAACTATTGGGGCTTAACACACACACCGATGACCAAACACACAACTCTGCTCAAATGCAGAATACAGCCGCAACGTAAACTGACAGCACTTTTCGGTTCAGTCCCAACGAGACGGCAGGCATTAGCCACGGACGCGAATCCGTGGATACGTGAACATCAGATTCGACAGAGTCGCTACGCGACGGCAGAAGTTTACCACAGTTCAAATCCCACGCCTGCCGTCACTTCGTGACTGTTCTGTTCCGGATTCAACTGGTCCATGGACTTGCGTCCATGGCTAATACCTGTCATGGCTTCGCCATTTGCTTGAATGAGTTTTCAGTCCCGAAGGGACGGCAGTCATTATCCACGGACGCGAGTCCGTGGATACGTGAACAACAGATTCGACAGAGTCGCTACGCGACGGCAGAAGTTTACCACGCCTCAAATCCCACGCCTGCCGTCACTTCGTGACTGTTCTGCATTCTGGTCAACTGGACCATGGACTTGCGTCCATGGCTAATACCTGTCAGGGCTTCGCCATTTGCTTGAATGAGTGTCTCCCGTGACTGTCGTCACCGGCTAAACGCTGTCGTCCCTTTCGGGACTGAAACACAGACAACCAAACACAGAACACTGACCACACACAATCATTCTCTACAGGACAACCCGTAGTTTGTCCAAACATGACAGACGCGAGCGACCACCGCACCGGCAATTCCCGCCGATGAACGTCCGATCGTTACAAATCGCCTGAAGCGTACGACCGGAACGACCGATAGAATCAGCAGCGGCCGCAGGTAGGTGTGCGCGTTCCTGACACTCGTCAAGCAACGCAGACAACACCGCCCGTCCATGGCCCAGCGTGATTCACAGATGGGGGCCGGTCTTGAAATTTCATATTCAATGTCACCGCTGGCCGCACGTCTGCCGCAAACTCGCCGACGGTTTCGCTCCGCAGGTTCTGCCGGTCAGATGCGGCCGAACGTGTTCTGTGTCGCTGGACGCCACCAACTAAGAAAGGGCGTCACTATGCAGAAGCCCTTCGAACATTCCGACTATGTCGAACTGTCGATGCACTTTCGCTGCAACCTGAAATGCAAACACTGCATGATTCTGGACAGCATGCACTGGCTGAACCCGGCGGACGACGCTGAATTTTCCGCCACTCTGGAAAAACAAAAACGCACCGGCCAATGGAAAGGCATCATCCTGACGGGAGCGGAAGTCACTCTGCGGAAGGAACTCCCAGACTGGGCCAAGCAGGCTCGCCGGGCGGGCTTCGAACACGTCCGCATTCAAACTCACGCGATGCGACTGGCCGATCCAGCGTATTGCGAAACTCTGGTTGCAGCAGGCATCGACGAATACTTTATCAGCGTGACGGCAGCCACGGCCGAACTTCACGACCAAATCACCGAAGTGCCTGGTTCTTTCGAAAAGACAATTACCGCGCTTCGCAACCTGGACAAATTCAGCCAAGTAAAACTGATGACCAACACCGTCATCACCAGACTCAGCTATCAAAGCGCGCCGGACGTGGTCGAACTGCTGAAAGATCTTCAGCGACTGGTGCAAATGGATTTCTGGGGCTATTGGCCCATGGAAGAAGACGGCCACTCAGATTTACTGGTACCTCACACAGACGTTCGCCCCTACCTGAAGACCGCCATTCAGAAAGCTCGCGAATACCGACGGCACGTCGAAATCAAAAACTTCCCCGCGTGCCTGCTGGGCGAAGATGCTCGCTATATGTCCAACGACCAGCCAGAACTTCGAACCGACCCGAACTTCTGGACAGAATTCAACCGCAACGGATTCCACCAGTGCGCGTATCGCGACGTGTGCGGATCGAAGCAGTGCCTGGGACTCAATTCAGCTTACATAAAACTTTACGGATGGATGGAAGACGTGCTGTCTCCGCTGCCTCGACAAGAACTTCGCCCTTGACTCGGTGGCGTTGAGTGCGGGAAGACGTGGAAAGTTTGAATCGCCGAACCGCTCCGTTGTCGCTAAGGAAAACGATGCGTGGATCACCTTAAACACGAAGACAAACCGGGGCTAACGCCCTGCGGCTGATCGATGCTGGCCGCTATCCACCTAACAGCAGCACCGAAAAGGTAATGACCTGACATGCAGAAACAATCGTCAACTTCAAAACGCCACGTGGTTATTGTGGGAGGCGGCTCGGCTGGCTGGATGACGGCGGCGTTGCTAAGCCACCAGCTAAGCGCGCAGGATTGTGAAATCACACTGATTGCGGACAACGATTCTGCCATCGGCGTGGGAGAAGCCACGATTCCATCAATCGTTCGCCTGCTGAAGACTCTGCGCGTGGACGAAGCGGAATTCATGCAGGCGTGCGACGCGACATGGAAGCTGGGAATTCAGTTTGTCGACTGGCTGAAACCCGAACACGACTATTGGCACCCGTTTGGCGTTTCAGGAGCCCGCATCGACGGACGCGATCTGTTTCCATACTGGCTGATGAACCAGCAGCGTCCGTATCACGCCTATTCACTGCATTGGGCGGCGGCAATTGCGGGCAAAAGCCCTCATTCAACAACCGCACGGTCGCCCATTGGCGCCACGGAATCGTACGCTTTTCACCTGAACGCCAACAAGCTGGCCACGTGGCTGCAGCAACGCGCCATCAACAAGGGCGTGCAGCAAATCAGCAGTCGCGTCACAAATGCAACGGTTAACGAAACAGGCGATGTCGCTTCAGTGAAGCTATCAAACGGCAACGAAATCGCCGCCGATTTCTTCATCGATTGTTCCGGGTTTGAATCTCTGCTGTTGAAGCAAACCATGCACGACGAATGGATTGACTGGAGCAACAATCTGCTGTGCGACAAAGCCGTGGCCGTCAAAGCACCTGGCAAAAAAGTTGTGCCATCGCACACCAGATCGCTGGCACTTTCCGGCGGCTGGACGTGGGAAATTCCGCTGCAGACTCAGCGAGGCCTGGGATAAGTCTACAGCAGTCAGTTTCTTTCCGACGACGAAGCCTGGCAGCAGTTACAACAGGCTCACAATTTAAACATAGCAGACAACGACGAACTGACGCCTCAGTTTCTAAACATGAAAGTCGGCCGACAAACTCACTTCTGGAAAAACAATGTACTGGCCATCGGCCTGGCCGCCGGATTCATCGAACCTCTGGAATCCAGCGGTCTGCATCTTGTACAAATCGGTATCGAACGTTTTCTGGAACTGCTGCCCGGAACCGGTGATACTCGCCCATTGCAAACCGCCTACAACAAAGAAATGGCGGCTGTGTTCGACGACGTGCTGAACTTTGTGCAGCTGCATTATCACCTCAGCCAGCGTGAAGAAGCTTTCTGGAAGGCAGCTCGAGAACTTCCCATCAACGCAGCACTGCAGCATCGACTGCGGCTGTACGACGAAAGCGGCACCCTGGACCAACTGCAGCCGGACGCATTTCCGGACACCAGCTACTACTTCCTGTTAAGCGGCAACAATCGGCTGCCCAAACGACCATCCGCATTGTCGCTAAGTGCAGATCCAGAACGGCTGAAGTTTGTAATGCAGGCCATTCTGGACCAAAACAAAAACGCCTTGCGAGACCTTCCACTGCACGAAGAAATGTTACGACTGATTCATTCTCAGAAACTATCAAAAGCGTCGTAGCCACGCACTTCCAGGCAAACAACACACGTCAGTTAAGCAAGACCATTAAGCAAGACCATTAAG
>ERZ887851.2094-NODE-2094-length-16042-cov-12.735410_pt1 | contig 16042 bp, 7 predicted proteins | sample MGYA00521100_ERZ887851 | MGnify/ENA primary metagenome ERZ887851 (study PRJEB32303, sample SAMEA104408602) | aquatic metagenome | biome: Brackish water; feature: Pelagic; material: water | place: Baltic Sea | collected 2014-06-06T16:11:00 | depth 11,444 m ...
GTGGAAGATAGCCATAAGAATGTAAAATATCCATTCCCCGAAACTTTGTCTTCTGCGATTTCAAAATGATTATTGTCGATTGTAAACAAGACAAAATAGATTAATGAAAATATTAATGTCAATGCAACTACCGTTTTGAATTTTTCAAGTGGCGTATCGAAATGTTTAACCACCTTTTTGAATGTCTTGTTTACATCGTATGTGATTTTTTTTTTATGAATTGTATTGTTCATATAATATGAGTCATACATTTTTTATGTGAGAATTCTCGGAGTTATTCCCATTGCCATGAGTTCCTGATAAAGTAGTTTTGTCGCAAATGGTATTTCAACCTGTACAACTTCATGCGTGTTGCACACCGAACAAAAATATTTGTGATGAACCATATCACCCACGACCATTAAGCCGCACAACGAACAGACAAATACGCGATATGCATCCGATTGATAAAACAATCTGTCCTTCAAAAACGAAGACGCTCCGTGTGATATCATCGCGTCACGTTCCATCTCGCCTATTCTCAATCCACCGTCCCTCACTCTGCCTTCCACAGGTTGTCGGGTCAACACTTGCACAGGCCCTTTGCTTCTGGAATGAATTTTATCGTCGACCATGTGTTTCAATCGTTGATAATAGGTAGGTCCCATAAAAATAGCATGCTCCAACACTTGTCCTGTCATTCCATTCACTAGCATTTCGTTTCCGTACGAATCGTAACCCCTCCTTTTGAGTTGGTCGTACACGTGATGAATATCATTTTCCGAGTTTTCGAACGACGTCGAATCTTTAAAATTCCCTTCCAGACAACCAAGCTTTCCAAATAAACATTCCAACAACTGTCCAATGGTCATTCTCGACGGAATGGCGTGCGGATTGATGATGATGTCGGGTGTCATTCCGGTTTTCGTCGAGAACGGCATGTCCTCCTGTGTGTACGTCATACCAATGGTTCCTTTCTGGCCGTGACGCGCGCTATTGCCACACCATACCGATTTTCCGTTTCTTCGGACATATATGATTCCTGTGCACACCGTGACACAATATACTCTACCGGTTGTTTTCACCAGTTTACTCTTATTTACTGGAAATTCATTGTTATGTTTGTTGATTCGAACTCCCCTCGAATGAACGGTACCGGACCATCCCGCGTGTAAAGCTATGCATTGGACATCATCTTTCAACATTAACGACGATGTGCAATAATATTGTGTTCCGTCTTCATAGACACCTTCTGAGTCCAACATACCCTCCAATAAACTGCGAGTGTGTTCCGTGTTCAAGTTAAAACACCATTCTGGCAGGTATTTGCAATAAGGAGCAATTGAAAAATTTTCCAAAAATGAAGAAAGCTGTAAGTCATGAAAACGTATACTATTATTGGTTTCAACAAAATGAACACCACATCGTTTAGCACATTCTATAATTTTTTTTCTCGTATCAGATTTTATTGGACAAATTGAAGTGCCTAATTGAGAACACTCGACCTGTCCATTGGATATCCAATATCCGAAAAGAAATAAGAAATCTTCGTACATGTACTTATTAGGTACGGGCATTGGCGGCAATTTACATTGGTCCAGTTTCAACCCGTTTTCACAACTTTTTATAAAGAGTGCTCGTTCTCCCATTATTTTCTCTGCTTCTATCAATTCGAAAGAATCACGATTTGGTCTTTTACAGTACATCTTGTGATTAAGCGTCACTTTCAAACTAACTTGTTCTGTATCCACCTCGTACATATCCTCGTCCTTCACTGGGTAATCATGAATTTCCGTCGTGGGCTCGTAAGCCATGGTGTTTGTCAACGGATCGAGGGTCATAACCTTTTCTCCCAAATTTACGTTCGCAATGGATATCCATCCTCGAACAGTCAAACACTGATGTGAGTGGTCGTAGCAAAATTTATCTCCGATCGTTGGGGTCTTCATGTTGCGCACTCTAACCTTCACCATCGTCGATCCCTGTTCGTTGTTTGTGACAATGACTTTGTCCACAATGCCGTCTTCGTTGTGTCGAGAAATCGTGCTGATGTCCTTTTTTGTATCGTCGGATTGATTGATGGTTTTTCCTATAATAACATCGTTTCCTTCAACATGTATGCCTGGGCTGATCACACCATCGTTTTCTATTTTGTCGTAATTCGCCAGTTTCAATCCCATACATTCTTTTGGATCGGGTTTTTCAATATTTTCTTTGATTCCAACACCTCCTTGACATTTGACTTCTTCTTTGTACGTTCTGTAAAACATTGTCCTAAACAACCCTCTATCAATCGAACTCTTGTTCATAATGATGGAATCCTCTTGATTATATCCCGAATAGGTTGCTATAGCCACAATAGCGTTTTGTCCGGAGGGTAACGTCATGGTTTGTAGAACATTGGACACCTTGGTATGCACCAATGGTTTTTGGGGATACAACAAAATATGAGACAATGTATCCAATCTTTGTTCAAAATTACTCGCATAGACACCAACCGCTTGCTTTCCCATGGCCGATTGATAGGTGTTTCGAGGAGACTGATTGTGATTTGCAAACGGAATGGTCGATGCGCAAACGCCTAGAATCATTGAAGGATGTATTTCACAATGGGTGTAAAAATCCTGTTTTAATTGTGACCTGAACAACGCGATGAATACGTTTTCTTCTTCGTCCGAGTCGATATATTCTATGGTGGATGACATAAGTAAATCAGACCAGCATTTGGCATTGTTGATACCCTCTTGGTTCAAGTTCTGGTCTTTCACAATGAACAGCGGTCTGCATATCCGTCCAGCGTCCGTATTCACTCGAATTTCACTTTTGTACGTGTCATAAACGATGCTCACATCGAACGCGATACAACCGGTCCGTCTGTAATATCTCAATTTGTTCAGAACGAGTCCTTTGTCTTTCGCTGCGCCAATCAAATACCCATTTACAAATATGTTTGTGTACCCTTGAATCAACTTGTGACTATCCACGAAAGATTTGCATATATCCTTAATTCCCTCTGAATCAGAATATGTAGACACATAACTCATCAACGAGAGATTTTTTACTAGTCCGCACGCTTGTCCTTCAGGGGTTTCCGATGGACACACCTTCCCCCAATGCGAATTGTGTAAATGTCTAGGACTTGTCAACTTTCCGTCTCTTCCGATGGGAGAATTGATTCTTCTCAAATGAGAAAGCGTACTTGAGAACGTCAATCGGTTCAACACCTGCGACACTCCGTTTCGAACGTTACATGACGACCCGATTCCCCAGTTTCCGGTAGCCAACGAGTACTTCAGACCATTTGTTATGATTTTTGTTTTTAGTAAATAGTTTATGTTGAACAATTTACCACTTTTTAACGCCTTTATGGACCCGTTTATGAATTCCTTAAAAGTACGTTTGTACAGTTGTCTAAATAGTCCCGCTAATAGCTGTCCCGAAAGGTCGATGCGCTTGTTTTTGTAATGGTCTCGGTCATCGTCATTGCGCTTGCCTTGAACACACAAGATGAGCTGTTCAATCATATAGACCAACATTTGCAATTTTTTTTCATGTTCATCTATATGCACCATGATTTCTTTTTTAATCGATTTGAGATCGTAGTTGTATATCAGTTTGGATTCAATGTACGCAAACGCTTCTTCTTCACTGTACGCAATTGCCTCCAACAATGATGGAATCAGTAGCAACTTGTCTTTCTCGTTTATGGTAAAACATTCCAGTATGTCTTTATGATTTTTACATCCGAAAATGTAAAAAATAAAAAATATTGGAATCTCTGTTTTTAAAAAGGAAAACATGATTTTTATAAATCTTTCATTTTTGGAATTTGGGTTCGTTATGTTTATATTTACTGTGCTTGTGGATTTTACTTCTTTGTCCTTTACTCCTCTAAGCTCCGACATAAATTGATATTTATTGGGCGGCTTTTTCGCAAAAACGTATACTTGATTGTTATTCATTTTCTCCTGTGCGATAAGCACCTTTTCACTTCCATTGATGATAAAATAGCCCCCATTGTCATATTCACATTCTTTGGAATTCATGTCTTCCAATTGTAAATTACATAGTTTGCATCCTACCATCATTGGCAACTTACATAATAAACAATGCTCAAAAAGGAGTGGTTCGTCCTCATTGTTTACAATGCGTATATCAATGTAAACAGACGATGCGTATGTCAGATTACGTATTCTCATTTCAAATGGTAATATCATATGGTGTGTTCCATCGTTTTCAATATGAAAGGGGGATGTTATGTATATATTTGAAATCTCTATTTGCGTATTTTTTGTGTCACCTAAAGATGTACTTTTATTTTCCTTTATAATCGATGATATACTATGATCCAAAAAATAATTGTAAGAGTCAATTTGTTGTTTGACTAAAGAGTTTTCATCAAAAAACTGCTGAATGACTTTCCATTCGTCAATCATTTTGTATCATTTATATCGTCTTTAAGCTTTAAGTCATTAATTTAGCGAGCGCCTATCACAGGTGTAATTTGGGTACGTTTGATGGAAGGCTTGAAGAATTGTTTGGTGATGGCGAACACGAATGCAGATAGGAGGGTAAGCAGAACCGCGTAATACACGTAATATGATACACCAGACTCCCGCTTGACGTATTTCTTAATGATTTCCTTAACAGCCTCATTCCAAGAAAGAGCCGCCGCTAAAGCAAATCCCATGTTCACACTTTGCAGAGAAGAGTTGTATGTCTCTGTGAGAACGGTTGTGGTGGTAGCAGCCGGGTTAAAAGGCTTGATAGGAGCCGAAGCCGGCGCGGGGGCGGGGGGTTTAGGAATCATATTCATGGCTGACATCTTTATTAATTTGTTTTATATATTTATATAAAACAAAAAAAATTGGTCGCCTGTACTAACTTATTTTGGCAGGTCGTGGTACGGTTTGTACCCTCTAATCACTTGTCCCGTTTTGTTGTGTATTGTATAAGGTACACCCGCCTGTTGACCGTTTAACTGTTGACTAAACTCCTTAGACCCTTCTTCCGTGGTAACGTCTATATACCTAAAACTGGCATTATTTTGCTCAAGTTCGGCTAAAAACTTTTTACAGTATGGACAACTCATCCTTCCGTACACATCATATTCCTTTTGGTTCTGAAATGTAACTCTTTTTCCCCTTTTCCTATACGTTTTACAACTTTCATACATCACGAGTACAACACATAGAAACAGTATAATTCCACAGAACATATTGGATTTGGGGTTCATTATATATTATATTATTAACGTTTAATTTTTATATTTAAAATATTAGGAACATGATATATTATGACCACAAACCGTTTAAAAGATGAACTTTTAGAAAAGTGTAACAAAAGTGATAATTCAGAAAGTGAAGAAGAAGAAGACGAATTCGAAATGGATGATGAAGGAGTGGATATGTCGGATCTACTCCAAACCTTTTTTACAGATTCTAAAAAGAATCGAAATGTGTGTGATATTCTAGTCGAAATTAAAAGACAGTTTGAAGTGCAAAACAAATTATTGTTACAAATATGTGAAACTCTAAACAAATCAAAATAGCTATCCCCTAATCTTTTTCATTCATTTATGTAGTTGTCTTTTTTTATTTTTAATTCATTAATATTACCAATATCTAATAGAAAACTTGCGGTGCACCATGATTTTTTATTGTCTTTTAAAATAATGAATGAATAGTTATTGTCTATTTCTTCGTCCATCTCAAAAATATTGCTGTCGATATTAGATATATTTTTTATCGATTGAAAAATATGATTTTGATAATTCTTCATTATATATTTCCGTTTAATATTGTGCATAACTATATACGTAACAATATAGCTATGCAGATGAATATTAAGGTGCTTATTCTCCGAACAATAATATCTTGTGCTGTGTCTTTATTGATTTTGGGTTTTATTTCATATTGTATTCCTGATATTCAAATGAACAAGCCGTTCAAACTAAACAATCGACTGTACAACTTGAACTCATACGAGTACACAATTGCTTCCTCTTGTGTGGTTCCGTATAAAAACGTATCGTTGGAACGTGTAATTGGACACGAAGACGTCATTCAAGAAATAACAACATTGATTGACATTATGAACTGTAGTAATATCGCATCGTTGAGCCCGGAAGGAGTAAATTTTGATGTACCTAAAGGTATTTTGTTATACGGTCCACCAGGGACAGGTAAAACAACGTTAGCTAAAAGTATTTCATCGTCCATCTTTTCCGATAAGAAAAATTCGGCAAATTTCCTAATGGTTTCTCCGGACGTTATTGAAAACAAATTCTACGGAGAAAGTCTGAAGCTATTGAAAGCGGTGTTTACCCTTGCAAAAAAAATTGAACCATGTGTCATCTTTTTCGATGAAATAGACGGTATTTTGTCCGCGCGTACAGCAATGGACCAGTCTCATACAACAAGCATGAAAACATCATTCCTCACTTATCTGGATGGAGTCGATACCAATTCTGTTCTACTGATTGGTGCAACAAACAGAGAAAAAGCTTTAGATCCAGCGCTGTTGCGTAGATTGTCCGTACATTTAAAACTAGACAATCCGTCAGACCAGGACAAAAAGAAGATGTTATCTAACTATTTTACTGCCCTTTCGGATACATCTTTGTCTGAAATACTTGAATTAATTCCCAGTTCGATGACACTCTCGGATATCGAATGTTTCTGTAAATATTGTTACCGACATTTCTTTTCGAAGCACAAACAAAGAGGGGATTCGATGACTGTCGAAGACATCTCAAAGATGTATCCAATATACGAGAAGTTCAGAGTCAATTAATAATCATTTCATATAATAAGTTTCGATGAAACAAATTCTTAACGTTTCAGTCTTTTATGGACAAGCCAATATTTATTATGTCCCCTTTAACGATTCTTCATTAGACATAAATAATGTACAAGTATTGAGTTTCGATGATGCGAATATCGCTTTTACAGACAATGTGTTCACTATCGACGCCGCGTCGATAATGATGTTGCTGCATGTGAATCCACAAATCGACGTGTCCGAGTCCATTTTGACAAACGGTCTTGTGTTTACAGATTTCGAAAAAGGCAACTTACAATACTCCTTTATTAACAATGAAAACTTGACTACAATCATTTACTCGAACAAAGAACTCATCGATCATTACTTTGGAAACATCGTCTCTACAGACTCGAATATTACAAATATATCTGATGAACCTTTGTATAAATATTCTAAAATTTCATTTGATTTCAATGAGGATTTCCCTATGTCCGCGAGAGAGGTCGACTTTACTTTGATACTGGAATACACGTGTCAAGGCAATATTGCGGACATGATTTTTTTTAAAGACTCGTTGCTTTTACCTATCCCCAACTCATATGGAGAAAGGTATTTGTTTGTCAACAAATATTACGCAAACACTCACACCTTGATAAACTATACCAAACAATTCACAAACAATTACGAGTTGGTTGACGATTTCGAAAATTATAAGGAATATACGTCCGTTCATTTGTGCGGTTGTGATGCCAACGATTTTATTCATATCGTTGCTGAACGAACCCTGGACGGAGAATTTTTCATTCTGAACAACTTGAGTGCTATACAAGGCATTCTTGCAGATGATAACACGTACTTAAACAGCGGAACAATCAACAATATTTTCTTGGGCACAGACGCGGGATACTCAAACGCCGGGGGTATTAACAACGTGTTCATAGGAAACAACTCGGGTAAATTGAACATTGGTGGAACGGATAACGTGTTCATGGGGTATAAATGTGGTGAGAATAATCAAGGTGGTAACAACAACGTTTTCATAGGCACGGAATGTGGTGTGGATAACAGCGTGGGCTACAACAACGTTTTTATCGGATACAAATGCGGTTACACCAACACAACAGGATACAACAACATATTCATCGGTTACGAATGTGGATTTCATAACACAACCGGTCATGATAACGTTTTCATAGGACAACAAGCTGGATATTTCAACGAAACCGGCAGTTACAACATGATTATCGGTGCAGAAACCAAAGGAAACATAGAAGATTCAAACGAAGATTATTACAACACGATTCGCATGATTAAGAAAAGCGTCGAAGGGTTCATCGCCGAAACTAAACTGGCGATAGATAGGGTCGGTGATATCGAGGGAGACACGTCCGATAACAACACGGTCATCGGTGTTAAAGCCGCCAAATCATATGTCGATGGTACTGGAGCGGGTTCCAATAATGTCTTCTGTGGTTCCTTCAATGCAAGCAGTGTTATGGACGCAAATTATAACACCACAATGGGCGCTTTGATTGCTCCATTGACAGAACATTTGCATTCAAACACGTTAATCGGTGCAGTTTGCGCGGGTAATGTGGACAATCAGTTTGGAACGAACAACACGTCCATCGGTAAAATGGCATCGTTGAATCAAACACACTCCAATCATAACATTTCAATCGGAGAGATGTGCTCTTCAAACAAACGTAACTCGGACAGAAACATCTCGATAGGTCAATCTAGCTCAGCCTTCATGTCAAACGGTCACGATAACATTTGTATCGGTAATCGGTCAGGATATATGGCTTCGTACAATTACACTCTCAATTTTTTTAATGTGTATACGGAAACGCAGTATGATACTAGCATTTACAACTTAATAATCTCCAGTAATATTTCCCATAATCTTGTGTCTCCCCCGGTGAAACTGACTCCAAACATCGATGTGTCCAATATACAATTCGATACGCTCACATTCGACGTTCATGACAATATTATATTTTATTCCAACATATATTCAACATATTTGTTTGAATCCACCATTATTGACTCAAACATCAGTTTGTACTCTACCTTCCACAAAATCGAATCTAATACAGAGGCCAATATCTTTGTACACATAGTCCCAACCAGTTATACATCAGGAGAAACCCTGGACTATTTTTTTGACGTGTACGACGTAGAAAAAACCTTTCCAGGCATTGATTTCGGTAATGTGAAAGTCGGTGACATTTTGGACTCGAATGATTCTTCAGTGAACTATGTCATATCGTTTTTAAATAACAGCTACACAAACGATTTTATTTACTCATCGCAATGTATTGGTTCCAATTATTCCATGTTCAATGTTGTTTTGAATCCGTCATTTTTGTCCGGTTACATCACTATTTCAAAAAACACGGTGATTAACAAAAACTTTGTGGATACCGATATTAATTTGATTCAATTCATTTCGACATGAAATAATAATTTATATCTACGTATATTTCATAAATGGGATATAATAATTTATTATTAGGTCCCAACGTTGGATACAATAACGTTGGAAGCAATAATATATTTATTGGTCATGAGGCTGCATTCAAAAGTTTATTCGGATTTGATTGTATTTTCATTGGTGAACAATCAGGTTACCATAATAAATCCTCGTTTGGTAATATATTTATTGGTAAACAGGCTGGAAAACAGTCAACAAAAGGTGACAACAACATATTTTTAGGCAATTTCACTGGTTATAACGTCAATGGTAGCAACAATGTGTTGCTTGGCAACTGTGACACGAATCTATCCAACAACTTTCACGACAAACTTATGATAGGAAATTTAATCGAAGGTTCATTCACAGAAAAATCACTCTTTGTTCATGGAAAACTTGAGTCCCCGTTTATAACGGACGGACATGTGTCCATCCAAAACGGTCAGATTGACGGGATTGTGAAAATGACGGCAAACAATCTCACGTCGAACCTGGTGGCAGACAATGACAATATTATCATTGACAAATCGGGTAATTTCTACTCGTCCATTACAGGAAACGTGTTGCTATCAAACACAGGTGTTCTTTCCACAACCAAACTAATGGTGGATGACGATAATATTATTCTAGATAATGGACATGTTAAAGCCCTTTCGTTCACAGACACACAATTGCTCATCGAAAATGGAAACATAAGTAACGTGAACAGTATTTTCTGTTTGTCGTTGCATGATGGCGTTCTGTCTATCCAAAACGGAAATTTAGCAAACGTAAATACCATCCACGCCAGTAATATACACTTTGAATATTTCACGGACGGTAACATCCAGATTACCAATGGCAACATATTTAATGCGTCCAATATTCATGGTGATTATTTCACGGACGGTACCCTCGAGATACATGACGGACATTTGAATACGATTCAAGGCGATATACAAACATTGGCGGGGCACATCATTTCCAAGTACGGAATGATAAAGGGTTCCGTTTTGACCGACAATTATTTACAGATTCATGATGGACAGATACATAACGTGAATCAAATCAATTGTATTCACAGCATTGAGAGCCAGACATTCTCTGATACGATTCTGTTCATACATGGCGGAAACATAAACAACGCGAAACATATTGTCACCGAATCGATTCAATCGGATATCATCTCAGATGGATATTTGACCATCGGCAATGGCGTGTTGTCCAATAAAGAAGGAACATTTACATTAAACAACAACGGAAATATACATACAACTTCCATATTTTGTGACAATTTATATAACAGTAAGTTCTTACAAGCTTCCAAAATAACGGACAATATATTGTCTATTTCTAACGGGGTGATTTCTCATGCAGAGTCGATTTACAGCAACACCTTCATCAACGACAACCTACGCATTGAGTCTGGAAATATAACAAACTTTAACGCGATTGTTAGTGACGGTTTGAGCATGCACAAGGGTTCCATTCATGTAGCGAACGGAAATGTCACAATTAACAACGGAACATTACAAGCGCGTGAAATGACAGACACATTGTTGCACATTCACAAAGGAGATTTAACCACACCGGGAAATATAACCACGAACGTGTTGGTCTCTTCGTCCGTTCATTCAAACACGCTTTCGGACAATTATTTGACGATTCAAGACGGAAACATTCACCACGTAAAAGATATCTTTTACTCGGGTAACCTTGTGGGACCGCATCACTCCATGTCGCTTATATACGACACCGGCAATCTGACTACAAAGTCAAACATCATTTCACACGGTGAAATCATTGGCGCCTCGATATCAGACGGGCACTTGTCTATTCACGAAGGCAACGTACAAAACTGTAACGTACACAACTGTAATACCCTGGTTACCGGTAACATAACCGCGAACACGTTTACCGATGATGTCCTCACCATTCAAAGAGGCAATATAAGCAATGTCCAGGGCATACATGTTCATGGAAACATTTACACAAACAATATCCTTTCAAATGTTCTCTCGGATGGTTCACTCCTTATTCACGAAGGGTCTCTTTCTAATGTATCGTCCATCACTTGCAACGCTCTGTATTCAAACAGCTTCACGGACGGAACCATAACCATTGTGGGCGGTTGGATATATGGAATCCAAGGGTTAAGCGGTAACGTTGCCACTCCCAATATTGAAATTAACCCGGTGGGTAACACGGAGTATTTGTCTGCCAATCTCATTACAGATAACATTTTGTCTATTTCTAACGGGTTTATTTACGACGCATTGTCTGTCTCTTCCGATGCATTTACAGACGGATTTATAACAATTTCGGCCGGAACAATAAGCAACATTAGCGCTGTTTTTTCGAATTACTCTTACTCTAATGTGTTCTCGGGCGCGTTTAGCAACGTGATTTCTGTTCAATGTAATGACTTGATATCGGATACAATCACAGACGGATATTTGAACATTCAAAACGGTTCAATTACCTCCGCGTCGCTTATCACGTGTGATAGAATAATTAGCGAAGCGTTGGTGATTCAAAACAGTGACATTCAGACTCCCGGTAACTTTGTGACTCAAGGACAGATGGTAGCGACAACACTCACAGACAACTTCATGAGCATAAACCAAGGCAACATTTCAGGTGTTCGCAGTATGACATGCGATGGAATATTCACGTCGAATATCATTTCCGACGGTACACTGTCCATCGAGAACGGTTCGCTGAACGACGTCCAATCCATTCACTGTCACGAGTTGCATGTAGACAAACTCACGAGCGAAACCCTTGTGATTGAAAACAACGATATTCACACAATGGGAAATTTTATCACGACTGGTAGTTTCATAACAACCACTGGAAATTTTCGTACCGTGTCCGGGCGTTTTATAGGCGCCTTCTCGGACGATATATTGCGCATTGAACAGGGACAACTCGCCAACGTGGCAAACATAGAGTGTACGGGTACATTGACTTCAAGTGTAATCACAGACGGTGTTATCCATGTTCAACACGGATCGATAAACAACGCAAATGTCATTTCGAGCAACATCTTTACAGACGGACACATCGAAATAAAGGACGGATACATTTACGGGATTAAGGGACTCGCTGGAAACGTAGCCACCGGAGGTGGTTCATTACAATCAAACGTCCTTTCCGACGGTATCATCGAAATGCGGAATGGTGTGATTCGAAACGTAGAAATGATTGAAGCCGCTTCGTTCACCGACGGACATGTTTATATGCATGAGGGCATTTTACAAAACGTTCATAACATAGAAACCGAATACATACACTGTGCGGACACTGTTACAGCGAAATCGTTGTCGGATTCCGTGTTGAACATTAATCGCGGAAACATCAACCATGCCCATCATATCACGACACATCATGTTCACGCCAATATCGTTTCTAACCCGTTGTTCACCATCGACAATGGGGATATACAAGCCTTGTCGTTCACGGACAATGTTCTGTACATATCCAACGGTAACATATCAAACGGTTTGTCTGTCGAATGCACCCGTCTCACAGACGGTCACACGGTCCTTCAAAACGGAACAGTCACCTGCGACGCGTTAGTCACGAACACTTTGAATATCGGATCAATCGGTCATTTACAAGAAATAAGTAGCAACATAATCACAGACGGATTTCTTACGATTCGAGACGGGTACATTTACGGGATTAAGGGACTCGCCGGAAATGTACAACAATCAGGTTCCGGTGAAATCGGCAATTCAATCACAGCCACATCATTCACGGACGGACACATGACCATCATCGGAGGTTCGTTGTACGACGTAAATCGCTTGGAAATTAATGAATATTTTACGGACGGTGTGCTTACGATTCAAAACGGTACCATACAAAATATACATGGCGATTTTCACATCAATCATGGTAACGTCGTAAGCGCCTATGGTGTTGTAGGATCTTACTTGTCCGACAATGTCGTTTTGATAAAAGACGGGTTGATGTCCAACGTCGTTTCTTTACAGTCGGACACCATAACAGACGGAACGCTCACCATTCAAAACGGCGTCATTCACAATCTACAAAGCATTCAAAACATTCAAGATTTACTCGTGAACAACGGTGTAATCGCTTCCAGATTGTCGGATAATGTTGTGTCCATTCAAAACGGATTTGTATCTAATGTCGTTTCTTTGCGCGCAACAAACGTAAATGCGGATTATTTTACAGACGGAACAATGACTATTACTCAAGGTCGCATAAACAATATTTCTGATCTCAATGCACAATATGTAAACACAAACTCCATATCAACGAATACCGGTAATATTGAATCATTGACCGCGAATGTCGTTCATTCCAATTTCTTTTCAGACGGTACGATTTCGATTCATGACGGTTACATCTACGGTATCAAAGGTGTGACAGGAAATGTTGCCAACGATTTCTCGAATATTATGGTATCGAACATTATTTCAGACCATTTCTTGACTATTACGAACGGAAATATCACAAACGCGTCAATAGTGCAGGCAAACATGGTTTCCACAGGTAATGTTACCATTTCAGACTCGTTGGTTAAATCACTTTCATTCTCGGACGGCTTTTTACACATCGAAAAAGGCAACATACACAACGTTTACAATGTACAATGCAACACGGCTTACACTTCTGAGTTGGTGTCCAATATCATTACAGACAATTTTTTGTCCATATCCAACGGGAACATTGAGAACGTGAATAAAATTAAATCGGACACATTCACGATTTCATCAAATGATACGTACGTTGAAGGAAATTTACACTCCAATGTTCTGCATTCGAACGTGTTCACCGACGGGTACTTGAGTATCGAAAACGGAAGTATAAGCAATATACAACATTTGATTCTGAACCACGGAAATCTGGTCACATCATACGGATTGTATGGTAACTTGTTGTCGGACAATCATCTTACCATTCATGAAGGTAACATCAGTGGTGTCCGTTATGTACAGTGCATCGATACAATCAAGTCAAATGTATTTACGGATGGCGTTTTGAACATGAAAGCCGGAAATATTAGTGACGTGTCTATGCTTTCAGGTTCTTCACTGGAATTTGCAGATGTAACGGGTAGTGTCGTCTCCGATGGCTTTTTGAGTATTCAGAACGGTTCCATATCCAACGTGTCCTCGTTACAATGTGTTGGTGACATGATATCCGAGTCGCTCACCATTCAACACGGCAACCTTGTGTTTATTGAAAGCAACGTGGTCGATTGCAATCTTTTGCACGCACAAAATATCGATTCTCCGTTTATTTCGGTCTCGACGTTGACCGGAAACGTATCGTATATTCAAACCATTGACGCTCTGTCTGTAATCACCAACGTATTCACAAACGACTCTTTGACGATTCAGGGAGGAAACCTAACGAACGCATTGTACATGGAGAGCAACGTGGCGAGTTGTAACCTTTTATATGTAAGCAATATCGCGTGCACACAACACATCGATTGCCCAATCATATCCGCATCGATTTTGTCAGACAACACACTACTCATGACGGACGGAAACATATCGAACGTACAGACCATAGACGCTTTGTCCATAAACAGCTCGGTGTTCACAAACAAGTCTTTGGTTATTCAAAACGGCAATATTTCAAACTGTAACGCCATTTTATGTGAATCAGTCACAGCTGGTGTGTTGACCGATGGTGTTATTACCATCGCTAATGGTGACATACAAAACATAAATTCGTTCAATGTTACCGGTAAAGTAGAAGCGACTGAACTTACTGACAACGTGTTGACCATAACCAATGGACGAATCACGAACGCGTTTGAAATAACCTGTAACAACTATGTTTCGGCACCGTTTGCTATTTTCACCGCGTTGGAATTCAATAACAGTTCGAGTATGTCCATATACGAAGGGCGTTTACTCAACGTAACATCAATCGATGTGAATCAAGGAGACGGAGAAGTAAAGGCGATTCGCATCACGGATGGTGATATAACCATTGAAAACGGACACATCACAGACTGTAAATCGATCGATTCCGATTTAATCACGGTCCAAGGGCTACGGATTCAAAACGGTACCATATTCAATTGCTCATCTCTTAACATTGACTCCGGACTGGGAAGACTGACTGCGAAGTTAATCACAGACGGTATACTGCAAATACGATTCGGGCGAATCGAAAATTGTATAGAGTTGGAATGTATAGACATACGAACGACCAATTTTACGGACGGATTCATAACCATCAACAACGCGGATATCCTGAATGTCAAAAACATTAACGCCTCACTGGGTGTCGGAAAAATACAAGGATTGTTGTTATCGGACGGTGTCGTCAATATTCATAACGGAAATATCGAAAACATTGTGAACTTATACGCGAGTCAACTTACATGTGACTTGTTTACCGACAACGTCCTTACCATTCAAAATGGGGACATATCGAACGTAACAAACATGTACTGTAACGGAAACGTCATTGCCAATCAGTTTACTGACAATATTCTCACCATTCGGAACGGGGACATTTTCAACGCTATACGTATCGACTGTGTCCAATTTACCGACAACATGCTTACGATTGAAAATGGGGACATCTATGATATTGGAAATGTTATCGCAAACAAATTTACGGACAATATTCTCACCATTCAGAACGGTGTCCTTTCTAACGCAGTGAATGTCACTTCATTACAATTTACGGACAACACTCTCACCATTCAGAGCGGTGACATTACCAACGTGAGCAACATGCAATGCAACGGTCTTGTGGTTTCGCAGTCTTTCACCGATGGGTTGTTAACCATTCAGAACGGTGTCCTTTCTAACGCAGTGAATGTCACTTCATTACAATTTA
>ERZ887851.2098-NODE-2098-length-16033-cov-44.266554_pt1 | contig 16033 bp, 12 predicted proteins | sample MGYA00521100_ERZ887851 | MGnify/ENA primary metagenome ERZ887851 (study PRJEB32303, sample SAMEA104408602) | aquatic metagenome | biome: Brackish water; feature: Pelagic; material: water | place: Baltic Sea | collected 2014-06-06T16:11:00 | depth 11,444 m ...
GGCTGCAGCCCTAGTTACTAGGCGCCCTTGAATTGCTCGTTCACTAGCTTGGAATAGAGCCCATTGGATTTCAAGAGTTTTTTATGAGTGCCGCTCTCAACCACTTCGCCTGCGCTAATGACAAAGATCACATCGGCATTAATAACGGTTGAAAGCCTGTGAGCAATTGCGATGGTGGTTCGGTTTCTGGTTACCGCATCAAGTGTTTCCTGCACGATGCGCTCAGACTGAGTGTCCATCGAGCTGGTGGCCTCATCCAAAATCAATACCGGTGGGTCCTTGAGCAGCACCCTTGCAATTGCAATGCGCTGTTTCTCACCACCACTGAGCCGGTAACCACGCTCACCAACCATGGTGTCATAGCCCTCGGGGAAGCTGGAAATTGTTTCGTGGATGTTGGCGGCCTTTGCCGCGGCAGTGATTTCTTCGTCGGTCGCGCCCGGCTTTGCATATGCCAAGTTCTCTTTGATGGTGGCGTGAAAGAGGTAGGTCTCTTGGTTCACGATGCCGACATTGTCAATCAAATCAGCCTGTGCAATTTCTTTCACATCACTGCCGGCGAATAACACCTGCCCCTTTGTTGCCTCATAGAGTCTTGGAATCAGGTAGCTGATTGTTGTTTTGCCAGAACCCGATGGCCCGACAAGGGCTGCGTACTGACCCTTTTCAACTTTGATGTTGACATTTTTAAGTGTTGCTGCCTCAGCCCCCGGGTAGCTGAAGGTGACATTCCGAAGCTCAACGGAACCCAATTGAGCTGGGTTTAATTCTTCTGGTTTTTCTGGGTCGTTGATCGCAGGCGTTAGGTCAAGGTATTCAAAGATTCTTGCAAAAAGTGCCTGGCTGGTTTGAAGGTCCAAAACAACTCGCATTAGGCCCATCAGTGGAAACAGCAGCCTTGCCTGAACCGTGGTGAAGGCAACAACGGTTCCGATCGATACCTCGTTGCCACCGGTAATAAGCCAGCCGGCGAACAGGTAGATGATCGCTGGGATTGCAGAAAAGAAAACCTGAACCATTGCAAAAAACCATTGGCCGCTCATGGTTTGGCGAACCTGAAGACCAATCTGGATCTTGTTCTCTGCGGCATACCTGTCAACTTCAATTTGCTGCCTGCCGAAGCTCTTTGCAAGCAAGATGCCGCTCACTCCAAGAGATTCTTGGGTGATGGCTGTCATCTCACTGAGTGACTCCTGGGTCTTGCCGGCAATCTTTGCCCTTACTTGGCCAACCCTGCGCTGGGCGATAACCATCAGCGGCATCATTACAACGGCAATCAAAGTCAACTGCCAGCTCAGCAGCAGCATTGCAATAAAGGCCGCAATCACAGTCACGGTGTTGCCAAGGATGCTAGAAACAGTGTTGCTCAATACATTGGCAACACCACCGACATCGTTTTGCAGTCTGGACTGTATGGTTCCTGTTTTAGTTTTTGTGAAAAAGGCAAGTTCCATTGCCTGGAGGTGGCTAAAGAGCCGCTCTCGAAGCTGACCCATCACCTCGTTGCCAACCCTGGCGGTTAGGTAGGTTTGCCAAACACCAATTACTGCTGCCAGCACAAAGATCGCAATCATGATGCTCACCAGCTGAATCAGCACGCTCATGTTTGGCGCACCACCTAAAGGAAAGAGGCCCTCATTGAATGTGCGCTCAATCAGAAGCGGAGGGATCACACTTAAGCCAGCACCAATTAAAACCAGAATGATTGTCCCGGCAAGGGTCACCCTGTGATTTACAAACAGCTCAGATATTCGACCGAGGAGATTTTCAACTTTTGGAGCAGCAGCATTCTCAGCTCTTCTTTTTGCAGGGTCAACCATGAAACTTCCGGGACCACCATGCATGCTCATCAGTGAAGCCTACTTCAACGTTGCGGCGAAATTCTTGGGCATTCTCTTAGGTGGGAACGTGAAACTGGAACGGCTAATCCCGATTGGGAACTAGCTCTTCTGAGCCACAGCCTTGGTAGCGAGTGAGTCAGCGGCTTTGGCTAAGAATATCGCGAGTACCAGTGCCACAACTATCCCGGAGCTAATCGCTAGCTCTATGACCGCTCGGTCAAATTCTTCTCTGCTCTTTCCTGAACCCAGGGTCATGTAGGCACCAACGGTGAGGATGTGCCTCACCGCAGCAATGATGCCGATAATCAAGAAGTTCTGAAGTTGGAAAACACCATCGGTGTAACGGGCAATGACCGTGCGCAAAATCTCCAAAATAATGATTATGAACAGAATGTCATTGATGGACTGGATCATGCCGGTTGGGAAAAAGGGCGTGGTTGTAAAGACCCGAATCACAGAGTAAATAAGTGCCGTGACAGCAATACCGAAAAGGAAAATGCCCAGCACTACGTGGAAGACCTCTTCCATGACCTCAATTAGTCGAGGAGGAACCAGGCTCTTTTTCGCTATTTCAGATTCGATTTCCATATCTCTAGAATCCTACAGTGGGCAGCTTTCTTCCCGTTTTGGAAAAACTTTTTTTAGTAGCTGAGGCAAGCTAGCTCAGCGCAGGACGTTGGGTTTGTGCGGACTCTATTTGCCCCAGGGCATTAGAGGTGTCTTCACGGGCTTGTCGGTGCTGACCGACTCATCGATTGCAAGCGACACCAGGTGGTCCTGGGAGGCTTGAGCCAAGGGGTATGGCGCAGGAGCTGAACCTAAAACCCAGTCAGCCATTTCAACCATCAGGCTTGCAATGGCTATCTCTTCATCCATCAGTCGAAGCCCAACAAAAGGGTTTCTAAAAACAACTTGGCCATCAAAGGAAATGTGTTCGGTGTCATGACCGTCCAGGTTCAGGTCATGACCCAACTGATAGCGATTGAGCGTGGAACTGGTGATAGCAGGCCCATCAACCAGCCTGATGCAATCAAGATCTGAAATCTCACCCCTGGAGCCTCTAACAGTAAGCCTTCGGTGTCGAAGTTGGTTGTGCCATTGGTTATCGGTGAAGTCATAGAGCCCAGACTTGCCATCACCAAAGTCAATTGTCGCCAAAACATTTCCTGCTGTTTGTTCTGACAGGTCGTTATTCCACCCAGCCCTAGAAAGCGGGTCAACCAAGGGTGCGCTGAAGGCCTGCGCTTGAACAGTCACCGGACCAAAGCCTGCATTTAGGAATGCCCGCATCAGTGCCACCGCGTGGTAGCCGTGGGTTGAGGAGACCTGAACTTGAGTGACCTCACCTATTTCTCCGGCGCTCGCAATTGCAAGCCTTGCGGCATGCATTGGCAGCTTTGGATATTGCTCAGCAACCTGAACCAAATGTGAGCTGCCAACCGCCTGCCAGAGCTTCTCGAGTCCAGCAAGATCTGGCGCTGGCGGGGTTTCTGACAAAACGGGGATTTTGGCTGCAGCAGCAGCTGAGAGCACCTCTGGGCTTGACTCCCAACTCACCGCGCTGATTATGTAATCGGGTGCCTCACTTGCAATTAGGTCACTGAGGCTCTGGTAGCGCTTCACGGGAAAATCTTGCTCAGAGCTTGACCTCACCACCCATCCGACAATTTGGAATCGCTCTGGCATCAAAAGCGCTAACTTCAAAAAGAAGTGGGCTCTCCAACCAGATCCGATTACGGCGATCTTTGTGGTCATTTCAACAAACCCTCAGCTCTCGAACTGTGTGCTTGAACAATACCTTCCCGTTAGCTCTTTTGGACATAGAGAGCAAGTGAAAGCAACGGCAGGTAGAGCTCAAAAGAAGATGTCATAACCACTAGGTAGTTATCGGGCTGCAGCGAATTCATCCCGTGGTCTAAGGCGCTTTCATGGGAGCTCAATGATCAACGATCAGAGCACTGCGTAGCGGTAGGTGCTACGGCCTGCTGATAACGGGAAAAGTACCAAACCTTAGAAGGATCTAAAGATTGTAGTGACGGTAATTTTTTGGGCGATTCCATTTGTTACGCAATTGGAACACTAAGCTGTGTTTTCTGCTTTTTAGAGGAATAAAGTAAAGGTCTGCGCACTGCGTCCGCCTTGCGTCAGACCCGCATTAAAAAGGAGAAACATGAAAAAATTCCGCGGAACAGCTCTTGTTGCAAGTGCTGCTGCTTTTGCGCTGACCATCTCAGGATGTGCAGCTACAGAGGAGCTAACCCCAACAGCGAGCCCCTCCGAAAGTGCCGCTACAGCCGAATGGTATGAGGATCTAGCACCTCAAATAACTGTCGGCTGGAACGATATCATCGATACTTTCAACACCAGTAGTGCTGCCGGTAACAACGTTGGTAACTCGCTAACGGACTACCTAACAAGCTCTGGTTTCAACTACTACGACAGCGCTCCAGCTCTGGTTAAGAACACCGAGTTCGGTAGCTATGAAATTGTTGTTGAAGACCCATTGACAGTTAAGTACACCATCAACGACGGCGTTGTATGGTCTGACGGAACTGCCATTGACGGCGCAGACATGATGCTTGCATGGGTAACAACCTTCGGTTACTACAAAAATGAAGACGGCTCATACGTCTTTGCTCACGCAGCACCCAGGGACACGCTTGCTTCGAAGCTGCCAACAATTGACGGCAACTCGATCACTTTCGAGTACGACGTTCAGTATGTTGACTGGGAGCTGCAGTTCGGTATTGGTGTTTCAGCGCACGGAACCGTGATGATGGCACACTCAGACATCACTGATGCAGCCACCGCCAAGCAGGCTCTTATCGACGCGGTAGTGAATGGCGATGACGCTTTCATGGCTGAGGTTGCAACTGTCTGGAACGAGGGATACTCCTTCACCAATACCCCAGACAACCCACTTGCTTACCTATCTTCAGGACCCTACGTTCTAGAAGAGCTAGTTGAAGAGCAGTACTCCACACACGTGGTGAACCCGCTATACAACTGGGGACCAAAGCCAAAGTACGAGCGAATCACCATCCGTCAGATTGATGACTCAACTGCTGCAATTCAGGCAGTTGACAACGGTGAGGTTCAGATTGCATCCGGTCAGCCAACCGCTGACGTGTTGCAGCTGGTGCAGGCTCTTACCAACGCTGAGTACGCATCTTCTGAGGAAGCTGCTTACGAGCATGTTGACCTATCTAGAAACAACGGCGGTCCATTCGACCCAGCTAGTTATGGTGGCGACGAGGCAAAGGCCCTGAAGGTTCGCCAGGCGTTCCTACTATCGGTTCCTCGAAACGAGATTATCGAGAAGCTAATCAAGCCACTAAACCCATCAGCGAAGCTGCGCACCTCGGTGCTCTTCGTTCCTGGTTCTAATGGCTACGACGAAGCTGAGGCTAACTACGCACAGTACCTAGGTACTGACGAAGAAAACCGCGAACTGGCTAAGTCACTGCTTGCAGAGGCTGGCGTCTCTACTCCAATCGATGTTGAGTTCTGGTTCCCAGAGGGCAACGTTCGTCGTGGACAGGAGTTTGAACTGATTGCTCTTTCTGCTTCTCAGACCGGATTCAACGTGGTCTCAGAATCAGAGCCAAACTGGGCATTCACGGAGAACGTCTACCCACAAATCAACCCTCACGATGCAACTATCTTCGCGTGGGCAGCTACGTCATTGGCAGTGTCCGGTGACGACCAGTACCTAACCCTGGAAGGTCCATCCAACTGGACCGGTTACGACAACGAGACCGTTGACGGTCTGCTCGAAGAGCTGAACGTTGCCGTTAAGACGGAAGACCAGCTACGAATCCGCCTCGCAATTGAGGCAGAGCTGGCCAAGGATGCTTACAACATCACCATCTTCCAGTTCCCAGGTCTAACCTGGTGGGACAAGTCAGTCTCGGAGATCGATCCAAACCTATTGGTTCCTTATTACTTCTGGAACTTCTGGGACTGGACCCCAACCGCGGGCTAATCTAGTCACATAGCAGTTCGGGGGTCGCCACCTTTGGTGGCGGCCCCCGTTCTCTGCTGGATAGATACAGGGCAAAGATGCTGAGTTTTATTGTTCGTCGCGCTGCGGCAACACTATTGGTGTTGCTGGTCGCGTCCTTTATTGTTTATCAGCTGACAGCCATTTCCGGGGACCCGCTGCTTGAGCTAAGAGGCTCGCGCGACCCCGATGTTCAATTCAAGATTCAATACCTTAGTGACCTGCTGATGCTGGACACCCCGCCAGCTGTGCGGTACTTCTACTGGCTCGGCGGTGCCGCCGGTTGCCTGATTGGTCAGTGTGATCTTGGGATTGCAGTGTCAAGGGCAGAAATACCGGTTACTGAAGCGTTGGCAGGTGCGATTGCGGCGACTGTGCAGTTGATTACATTGGCAACGATTCTGTCGATCATCATTGGTATCGCCATCGGTATGACCACTGCCCTGCGACAGTATTCCGGTTACGACTACACCGTGACCTTCTTCGCTTTTATTTTCTACTCACTTCCAATTTTTTGGGTGGCAGTACTTCTAAAGGAGTTCGGTGCCATCCAGTTCAACCGGTTCTTGGAGGAGCCGGTAATTCCCCCGGCGGCCATGACCGCCATAGCGCTGCTGGTGGCTGTTGCGGTGACCGGAGTAATCGGCGGCGGCCTGCGGGCCAAGACTCAAAGCTTCGTAGGGGCCATTGGCCTTTCAGTTATCGTAATGATTTTCCTAAATGCCACCCAGTGGCTGAAGTACCCATCGCTTGGTGTTGTCGGCATTGTTTTGGTGACGCTGATGTTTGCAGGTGTTGTGCTGCTTCTGTCAATCGGCTTCGGCCAAAAGCGCGGCGTGATAATCGTGGCAGGCATGGCGCTGGTTGCTGCAGCGATGTGGTTGCCCGGCCAGTACCTCTTCTTCTATGTAGAGGGCTTCTTGGGTATTGCACTAGCGATTTTGATTATGGTTGCAATTGGCGTGGGGCTGGGGCTAATTTTTGGCGGCGACGGCAGGCGCGAGATCGCCAGGGCCGCCGGAATCACCGGTGGCCTGGCTGGACTGGTGCTCGTGATCGACGAGGCGCTGCAGTACTGGACCACATATCTGGACCTGATTCCCCTGAACAACGGTTACATCTCGACAATAGGTGCGGTGACGCCATCGGTGAAGCGTCAGGACAACATGTGGCTGGACATGCTTGACAGCTATGCCCACCTGATTCTTCCAACAGCTGCGCTACTGATCATCTCAGTTGCTGGCTACACCCGGTATGCAAGGGCCTCGCTGTTGGAGGTCATGAACCAGGATTACGTCCGGACCGCCAGGGCTAAGGGTTTGAATGAGAGAACGGTGGTGGTTCGTCACGCTATGCGCAACGCGCTGCTTCCGATTGCCACCATTGTTCCGGTTGACATCACAGCTTTGATTGGTGGTGCGGTAATCACGGAAAAGGTTTTCGCCTGGAACGGTATGGGCGCGCTATTCATTCGGGGCCTGAATGCTGTTGACGTGAACCTGGTGATGGGTTACGTAATGATTGTTGGGCTCATGGCAGTGATCGGTAACTTGATTGCCGACCTGCTTTATAGCGCGCTAGACCCGAGGATCAGGATCAGCTAATGGCCAAGAAGAAACCAGTTGATGAGACCCAGCTAAATCGGGAAATCACTATCGAGCAGCGCGAAACCGAGGGTCTTTCGCTCGGCACGATTGTTCGTCGCAGGTTCCTGCGACACAAGGCGGCCGTCACCTCCCTAATTGTTTTGCTTGCCATTACCCTGCTTGCCTTTACCTCGGTTGGAACCGTGATTGGTGGAAGTGGCAACCTGGTGGCCGATGCCGCGACTGGCAGGCTGACCGTTGACGGTCTGAGAGTCCCCGGCTGGTGGCAATACAACTGGTATGAAAACTACGATGTGCAGAACCCCGGGGGAGCTCCAACGATGCAGCTCTGGCCGTTTGACCCGGGCCAGCACCCATTCGGTCAGGACACCCTCGGCAAGGACATTTTTGCCCGGGTCATGCGCGGAATTCAGCAGTCACTCACCGTTGTGTTGATTGTTGGGATAATTTCGACCCTGATCGGAACAGTGGTTGGATCAATAGCCGGCTTCTTCCGTGGCAAGATTGACACTTTCCTAATGCGTGCCACCGATGTTGTAATCATTCTCCCGCTTTTGGTGGTCGGTGCCGTGCTCAGCAGAAACTTTGGTGGCGATGCCATTAGCTTGGCCCTGTTGCTTGGCGCGCTGGCTTGGACCGGTCTTGCCAGGCTGGTGCGAGCCGAGTTCCTGGCTCTCAGGGAGCGCGAATTCGTGGATGCCGCGAGGGTTGCCGGCGCCTCAAATTTCCGAATCATCTTTAGGCATATTCTTCCAAACACAATCGGCGTGATTGTCGTAAACGCAACCCTGCTAATGGCTGCTGCAATCCTGATTGAAACTTCGCTGAGCTTCCTTGGGTTTGGAATTGTGGCGCCGGATATTTCACTTGGTCAAATCATCAGCGAATACAACGAGGCTTTTAAGACAAGGCCATGGTTGTTCTGGTATCCAGGTCTATTCATTGTGATTATTGCTCTGGCGATCAACTTCATCGGTGACGGCCTGCGCGATGCCTTCGACCCACGTCAGCGCCGACTGCCAAGGAATGAAGGCGCACTTCACGACCTAAAGCAGCTAATTGCTAAGCGCAGGGGTAACTAATGACCCTAAATAAATGCATTAACCACCAGCAGAATGGCCAGGGTCGCAACCCTGGGCCAGTAAATTCTGCTGGTCTCAAGCTCCTCAACGCTGGACCTGCGTTCCCAAAGTCTTCTAATGTGGGCGGCGGCAGCACCAGAATCAGTGTTGATCAAATCACCGGGCCTAACCGTTCCGGCAAGGTAGGTACTTTCCGGCAGGTGAGAGCCCTCATCCTTGGAGGCGAAAATGCTGGCGTGACGACCCGGCGCTGGAGCCCCCCAGGCGCTGTATTTTTTGGTAGCAGTGAAGATGGTCAGCGCGAAGCGCGTGTCGATTCGCTTAATTGCACTGAAGCTCACGGTGTGCTCGCGGAAGATGTTGTTGATGCGAACCAGGTCTGCTTCGACTTGAACCTTTGGAAGCCAGAACACAATAATCGCCAGGTAGCTAAAAAGCATCACGATTGGAAGCGTCCCAAGGGCAGCGCTAACGCCTTGGCCGATGCTGCCAACAAACCAGGACAGCGCCAGAATGCCGACGCTAACCCCGGCCAGAACTCGGGAAAACCGAGAGTGAAAAACTTCCATGTGAATACTTTGGCATCAATTCAGGGGGCTCGCGTTGGAATCTAAGCCAATCATTGAGACCAATGAGCTTTCCATAGACTTCTGGGTCGATGGCGAGTGGATCATGGCGGCCTCAGGTGTGAATTTCAAGGTTCGCCCCGGTGAAGTGTTGGCGATTGTGGGCGAGTCTGGATCCGGTAAGTCAACCTCGGCCATGAGCTTGCTCGGGCTACTTCCTGTGAACGGCAGAGCCTCGGGTTCGGTCAAGCTGCAGGGTGAAGAGTTAATCGGTGCAGACAAGAAGCGATTGCGCCAAGTTCGAGGAAAAGAAATAGCGGTTATTTTCCAAGAGCCAATGACAGCGCTGAACCCGGTCTACACGGTCGGATTCCAAATCGTAGAGACTCTTCAGGTCCACCACCAGTCGATGACGAAGGCGAAGGCTCGGGAACGTGCCCTAGAGCTGCTGACAATGGTGGAATTGCCAGACCCTCAAAAGGCTTTCAATTCCTACCCTCATGAGCTGTCGGGTGGGCAACGACAGCGAGCCATGATTGCTCAATCAATCTCCTGTGACCCGCTGTTGCTGGTGGCCGACGAGCCAACCACCGCCTTAGACGTAACGGTTCAAGCAGAAATCTTGGACCTTATTCGAGATCTAAACAAGCGTCTCAACTCGGCAGTAATTCTGATCACCCACGACATGGGTGTCGTGGCCGATCTCAGCGATCACATGATCGTGATGAAGGACGGCATTGTTGTTGAGTCAGGCAGCACCAAGCAGGTGTTCAACAAACCCAGCCACCAGTACACCAAAGACCTCCTGGCCGCCGTCCCACACCTGGGATCCGCCGACCTCAAGCCGGTCATCGACCGAACTGGCCAGAGGCCAACCCTGAGTTTGAAAAACGTCAACATCGAATATCCAAAGCGGGGCAGGGTCCCTGCCTTCAAGGCGGCAAGCGACATCAATCTGGAGATTTACCCGGGTGAAGTTTTAGGCCTGGTAGGTGAGTCAGGCTCGGGAAAGACCACCATCGGCCGAGCCGTGGTTGGCCTCCTTCCAATCAAGAGCGGCGATCTGACAATCAATGAAAAGCCACTCACCGGACGCAAGCAAAAAGAATTGATGGCAATTCGACGTGAGATCGGAATCGTGTTTCAGGATCCGGGCAGCTCGCTTAACCCGCGTTGGCCGGTTGGTCAGTCCATTGCAGAGCCGCTATTGCTGGCTGGTTGGAGCCAAAAGGAGCTAACCGACCGAGTAAGTGAACTGCTGGATATGGTGGAACTGCCACGTTCCTACAGAAACCGCTACCCACATGAGCTCTCCGGGGGACAGCGGCAGCGAATCGGCATCGCTCGGGCACTGGCATTGAGCCCCAAATTGCTGGTCGCAGATGAACCCACCAGCGCGCTTGACGTTTCGGTTCAAGCAAGGGTCCTAGAGCTACTGCAAGAGATTCAAAAGGAACAGCAGTTCGCGACGCTGTTTATTTCCCACGACCTCGCTGTGGTTGACCTACTGAGTGACAGAATCGCGGTGATGCAGCACGGTGTGATCGTGGAGCAGGGTCCGAAGGATGAGATTCTGAGAAACCCAACTCAGGATTACACCAAGCGTCTCATTGCAGCGGTTCCAGTCCCCGATCCTGAACAGCAGGCCAAGCGCAGAAGTGATCGCTCGAAAAATGCCCTAGACGCAAATTAGCAGCCGCGCTTTCTTGAAACAGCGTCTACGGTCGCAGCAAGCGCGAGCACGGTTCCGGTAACAACAAAGCTGATTCCAGCAGAACCTCAACTAGCAAGGCAATTGGTCAGTTCCACAGCAGCGTTTCCGTGTTTTTTGCAGGTGCCCCTTCAGGCTCTACTGAACTTCTTCCAAGAGCCCAGTTGCAACATCAAAGATGAATCCACGAACCTGGTCGGTGTGTGGGATGAACTTAGATGATTTGATTCTGTGGATTGACTGCCTGACGTCTTCTGCAAGATCACTGAATGCTTCAGCGGCCCATTCGGGCTTAACACCGGTCTCTTTTTGGATGCCAGCTTTGAACTCATCGTCTGTGAAGGTGAGCATGCCGCAGTCGGTGTGGTGAATAAGAACAATCTCTTTGGTGCCAAGTAATCGCTGGCTAATAGCCAAAGACCTGATCTCATCTGCTGTCACGACGCCTCCGGCGTTGCGAATAACGTGAGACTCACCTTCTTCAAGGCCCAGCACGCCATAAACGTTGATGCGTGCATCCATGCATGCCAAGACGGCAATATTCTTGGCGGGTGGTAGCGGCAGCGGGCCGCTGAAGTTCTTGGCATATTCTCTGTTGTTTTGAAGTAGCTGGTCTGTGACCGACATTTAGTTCCTTTTGTTGTTGTGAAGCTGGAGCAACCTATGTGAGGCCTCCAGTGATTACTACTACCCCAACACAGTGTGAGCTAACAAATTGCATTGTTACTGACTGTTACTGGTAGTTATTTGCGCTCGGGCCTAAGTGCTTCGTAGTTGGCAATGAAGTCTTTGACTGTTATTACCGACACAGCCCGGCCAACAACATCCAGTGGCAGATCAGCTAATGTCTTGAACCTAATACACACCTTGCCAATGTCTAATTTCTTGCCTGTCGCTAGGTATTCAGCTTCAAACTGATCTCGGATCTGGTCAAAACCATAAATGGAGTTCAGGTAGAGGGAGAAGTAGTGCTTCTGGGCAGCCAGGGCAGCAAACATCAAAGGTTGCTTGTTATAGGTAATGGGGTAGGTGGCAAGAGGAATCTCATAAGAGAGCATTCCAAAGTTCATACTCTCTTCAATCCCCTCTGGGAGGTTATCTAGCAACAGCTGCCTGACAACTATCAGCACCTCACCCTTGTCCTCAGGCAGCGAGGATAAGTACTCTGCCGGGGTTGCTGCAGTGGATGAGACCATGCGTAATCTTTTCACATTCGGGTTTGAAAGGCGAAGGAATCAACGTGTAAACCCTTGTTTTGATTAGGCAGGCTTCAGTTGTAGAAGGTGAGAGCAATCTTCTGCACGTCTTCTGCATTGGCCTTGAGCTCTATGGTCTTGCGGTTGGTCTTAGCGTTGTCAGGGTCTTCAGACAATACCAACCCTTGTTGAATGGCAGTCTTTACTGCTTGAACAGTGATTTCTCTCACCGCAACCCCTGAATCTTTAAACCATGCATCACAGCAAGCTGTTGATGTTTGAACAGGAATAGCACCCATGGCCATTGCTTCCAGCATTGAGGTGCTAATTCCATCGCTTTCCGAAAGACCAACGTATATCTTTGACTGAGCAAATACTTCAAGCATTTTCTGGTGGCTGAGGGCTCCCTTGCCATGGGCGGTTATTTCCAACCCAGTTCGACTCGCAATCTGCTTCGCAAGCTTTAAAACCGATCGATTCGCTGAATAGACGACTATTTGATAACCGCTGAGCTCTGGGGCTAGCTCCCCAACTGCATTTAGTGCAACCTTGGCTCTTCCCACCCAACCGTGGTACCCCTTAAGGGCTATAGTTTTGCGCGCACCTGTTTCTTGACGAGGGAGATCGAGGACAGCATCCGAGAACCCTCCCGCGTTTGGAATTACTGGCATAGTGACGCCGCTGAAGCCAAGGTTCCTTGCGAGCAAAATATCTCTCTCACATTCTGCTGAATAAATGTCAGCGAGCTCCAACAGTTTTTGGAGCTTGGCTTTGTGTTTCGGGAACCGTTGAAACCAAAATATGTCGCTGCCCCAATTGGTCACCATAAGCCTCAACCCTTTTGGCTTTCCAGCCGACAGTGCCTTGAGGCTCAAGTAACCTGCATTCTGAAGCTCCAGGGCGTGAACAATGCTCGGTTGGAAGTTGCTGATTGAAATCTTCAGTAGCGAACCTCGAAAAAAGTTGTTGGCAAACTTATCTAAGAGCCACAGCGGGAGTCCATAATATCGAGCAAGTGGAGCTAATTGGAATCCTGCTGACCTGGAGTTAGACAACAATCCCTCAAGATCGGGGTGAATCCGTCTATGTGGAGAGCTCGGAAAAAGCAAAAAATCAAGGTCTTGGTCCTCAAATTGACTCAAATAACGTGCTGTGTGAGGGCTGTCGAACATGCATGCAACTAGCACTCTCTTTCGGGCCAACGGGGAACCTCCAGAGTCGTTCATCACTTGAGCTTATAAAGGATGTAACCGTCACCCGTGGTTGTCTCGGTCGCCGCGCCTGCGTAAGAGAGGTCACCGGTAGCAAGAATATATTGAGTGCCCTCGGGAAGCAGGGTCTCATCGAGAACTCCTCCGGGTGCAAACAGGTCGTACTTCACCGTCGCCGAGTCCGCCCAAATAGCAACGTTGGTAGCTTCGAATCTTGAGGTTGCGATGATCCAGGTGGCGTCTATTTCGTCCTCGGTCAAGTTTGAATTCAAGAACTTCCCGGCTAGATCCTGGGCATTTTCATAACCGCGAATCCGGTCATATTCCCCCTGGATCGTGTAGCCGGTTGCGCCCATGCTCGCCGGTAGGAGAAGAACAAAGACCCAAGGAGTGAATTTAGGTTGAAATGCGAACACCAGAAGCCCTAGAAAACCAATCATCGCAACGGCATTGAATACATCTAGGTTCACGACGAGACCTGCCAGGTTTGGTGCATCAGCAATCTGTATTTCTAGAGAACCGAAAAAGCCTGTGAATGCAGGAGTGAGTAGCGCAAGCATTAGCCCTGCTAGCGGGATTCTTATCAAGATTGATGTCTCCGCTGCGAACTTGGAACTTAGGGCTGCAAGCCCTGCTAGCGGGACAAACACGAATAAGAAGTCGTAATACCTCGACAAGACTCTTCCAGTGTGGTCATCTCCACCACCGGTGATCCAGCCGGTGAACATGATAATTTCTATCGTCATGCTGACAAGCCAAATAAACATGAAAAGAGAAAGGAGGGTCACTGGGGACGGTTGCCTGGTTTTTATCAGCTCTACTAGGCCCACAACTAGACCAATGAACGCAATTCCAATGAGAGCCGTCAGAGTCAGAACGTGAACAGTCAATTGGGTTCCAAATAGTGCTATAACCCCATTCATTGGCGAGCTTCCGACGATTTCCGCGGATTCGGCTGCCGTAGCAGGCACTCCGTCTGCAACTGTTGCAAGTACGTCCGCTCCAAGGTAAATTCCGAAGAAGTCAAGAGCTCGAGGTCCTGCAACAAGCACGCCGACAACAACACGGCCCAGAATCGCACCAGCGGAAATTGCTCCAACCGCTTTGAATAATGGCTTGAATCTGTGACGCGCTTGCGTTAGCCCTACTACGACCAAAAAGATACCGATTGCTATTGCCGAAAGCCAAGCGTGTGGTTTTACAAGCGATGCAATTCCGATAAGCGCACCAACCAGCCCCCAGTCTTTCCAAGCGAAGGATTCGGCGGCCTTCAGTACCGCAAGGAAGACCAAGCTGATCATGAAGAAATACATCGACTCAGGCAAGAACATCGAGGTGTAAACAGAGATTGGTGAGAGACCGGCCGCCACCGTAAAGCTAAGTGCGACCCAGTAATTCAGAAACCTAACTGCGATGATGAAAACAACAATTAGGAACCCCACAAAAAACATCAGGTTGAGCACTTTGCCGCAAGTGTAGAAAGCATCTCCGCAGAGATTCGTAGAGCTGTAAACAAAGTTGAACAGATAGTTAGAAAAATCTCCGGCAGGAGAAGGATCCCAAGGAGCGGCGTGCCTTGCGTTTATCGAGTAGAGATACTCATCACCAAGGATCGCCGGGTTGACTGCGCTTACTCTTGAAAACACCCACCCTGCTACCGCAAGGAGGGCGGCAATTACCGCATAGCTTCGCCAATCCTTCAAGAACGTGGAAATTGCATTCATGTCTAACCTCGATTGTCTCTCTTGTCCTGAAATCGCTGGCTCCAATTTAACCTCATTAGCCAAGTACGAAAATAGCAGCTGAACTTCAAGAATGTGCTGGTCACACGCAAAGAAGGAATCACTGCGGCCGTAGAGATTTCTCTGAGACTCTTCGCTGAACAGACTTTAGCGATAGTGACAATTGCAAAAAGGCAGTCGCTGATGGAAGCTGAAATTGAGCTTGAAGTGGATAGTGGTAAGTGAATTTTTCGAAATGTCCATGTCCAAAATCGACACAGAAAACATTTCATAGTTCAAACGAACCGTAACAACTCTTGACAAGGGTCGTATATTAGACAAGATGACCGATTTCTTTGACCCAAAGAGCCTCAGCAGTGAGGATTCGTTGGAATCTCTTCTCGATGAAGAGTCTGACGAAGAGTTTGGGCTACCCAGATTTCAAGAGCATTTTGCAGACTCTTTGACGCCCGCGGTTTTGAAAGAATGGTCAGCGAAAGACTTCGCCTCAATTTATGTTCGCTTCAGGCCGCATCTTGAGCGCCATGCCAAAAGATTTCTGAACAACTCCTCTCAGGTTGAGGAAGTTGTTCAAGACGCTTTCCTTTATTTGATGACCACACTGCCGGAGCTTGACTCTGAATTGGGAGTCTTACGATTCCTGAAGTGGAAAACCAGATTGTTAGCCATCGACGTTATTCGGGCAAACAGCAAGGTCAGCCTTGCCCCACTCGACGAGCACGGAGAGTTTGAGGCGAGCACTCCAGAAGTGAGCCAAGATCTTGAGCGCGCCGACGACGCTGCGATTGTTGGCTTGGCTTTAGCCAAACTCCAACCTCGTCATAGAGAGGCGCTAATTGCGACCCTGTATGAGGAGAAGAGTGCCCAAGTTGTGTCGGCTCAAATGGGACTTAGTGAGAACGCCTTCCGTCAACTTCTTTTCCGCTCAAGATCTGCTTTCAAGAAAGCTCTCATTGGCGAAGCTGAGACCGCTGGATTATCCATGTCGGGAATCCTTTCAATTGCAGCTCGCAAAGCTGCAGCTGAAAGCGGCAAGATCGCCTCTGTTGCCGGAGCCTTCCTGTTGGTGCTGGC
>ERZ887851.2100-NODE-2100-length-16027-cov-9.575319_pt1 | contig 16027 bp, 8 predicted proteins | sample MGYA00521100_ERZ887851 | MGnify/ENA primary metagenome ERZ887851 (study PRJEB32303, sample SAMEA104408602) | aquatic metagenome | biome: Brackish water; feature: Pelagic; material: water | place: Baltic Sea | collected 2014-06-06T16:11:00 | depth 11,444 m ...
GATCAGGAAATAACAAGTACTTGGAAATTTACAACCCTACAGCATCTGCAGTCTTCTTGAGTCAATACACGTTGGGCAATTGCTCCAACGGTTGCGATACGCCGGATGATCCCTTCGTGACAAACCAATTTGACTACTTCACGTTCAACTTCCCTTTTGATGCGACAATTGCACCGGGAGGAACGTACATCGTTGCCCATGGTTCTGCTGACTCTACTATTTTGAGTGTTGCGGATATGACCTACCAATATTTGTCAAATGGAGATGATACGTTTGGATTGTTCGAATTAACAGCAACAGACACCTTGATGGTTGACTTGATTGGAGAAATCGGTGCAGACCCCGGGTCAGGCTGGGAAATTGCAGGAACGACCAATGCCACACAGGACCACACGGTGGTGCGTAAGGAATGGGTGTATGCTGGTAACGGTGGTGACTGGGCGATGTCTGCAGGTACCAATGCAATCGATTCCGAATGGATAGTTTTGGACCAGAATGACTTTACAGACTTGGCAATGCACACCTTCTCTGGAGGATGTTCTGCATCGACTGCAGGTTGCACAGATCCTTTTGCTGTGAACTATGATGAAAACGCAACGGAAGATGATGAGTCTTGTGTTTACATCTCGAATTACACCATTCAAGAAATCCAATCTGGAGCCCTCTCAGGGCAGATGCAGACATCAGGAATTGTTACGGCATTTTACGCTGCTGACAACTCATTAGGTGGTCAGCCTTCCTTTGTTATCCAGGACGGAACCGGTGCTCAGTCGGCCATTTGGGTGATTGGGAACGGCGTCGCCATTGGGGATGAAATCTCCGTTTTGGGCAACGTGTCTGAAGTGTATGGCTTGCGTCAGATCCAAGGAGGTAGTTTTGAGATTCTGTCTTCAGGCAACACGTTGCCTGCAGCTGAAATGTTGTCGCCGAATGCAATCAATGACGAGCAGTGGGAATGTGTTCTCATCGCAATGACAGGAGAATGTGTTAACGCGGACGCAGGCTACGGCGGATGGCACCTCGATGACGGAACAGGTGTTGGAGTGGTTGAAGCCATGGGGTACGATGCCATTGACGACTCGTTGACGAATGACGGTACGAGCTATGTTCCTTTGTTGGAGCAAGGCCGTGACTACCGTGTTACTGGACCGAATTTCTATGCCTATGGTGCTTGGAAGTTATTGCCTCGTGACAACTTAGACGTCGTTCGTTTGGGTTGCACCGATGTGACCTTCAGCAACTACGATGCGTATGCGCAGGAAGACGATGGTTCGTGTATCGATTCACCGGGTTGTATGAATCCTGATGCGGACAACTACGACGCCATGGCGACAATAGACGACGGTACGTGTGTCATCAGCGGTTGTGATGACCCTGCTGCATTGAACTTCCAAGAAGGGGTTACAAATGCGACCAACGAAACCTGCTACTTCACTTTGCCAAACATGGTGATCAACGAAATTCATTACAACCCTTGCAGTGCGCAAGGCGATGATTTTGACTTTGAGTTCGTTGAAATCTATGTATCCAATGACATGGCCATTGATATGGGTGGTTTTGAATTCTACAATTCAGCGAGTGGCGCTCCACAATTGGGCTATGTCTTCCCAGAAGGAACGACAGTGCAGCCAGGTGAATATTTCTTGATGACTGTTTCGGAAGCAGGTACAGCCAACTATAGTGGTTTGGGTGTGCAGGTGTTCCAGATGGATCTAGGCAACTTCTCCAACAGTGGTGAAGCGGTGAGCATCGAAGACGGATTTGGCAACATGATCGATGCCGTGACGTACGATGACGGTGGCGCTTGGCCTTCGCAAACGGTCGCTGTTTTGGGCAATGTTTTGATCCAAAGCCCTGACGGTGGTTGCTCGACATTGGAATTGGTTCAAACGGATTTGAACAATGACGATCCAGACAACTGGCAAGCGAGTTGGGTTGACAACGGAACTCCTGGAGCTCCTAACTCATCGGCCTTCGGTTGTACAGACGGAACGGCTTGCAACTACGCAGCAGGTGCCTTCTTTGACGATGGTTCATGCGACTTTAGTTGCTACGGCTGCACGTATGTAGACGCAGAGAACTATGACGACATGGCGACAATGGACAGCGGCTTGTGCGAGTTTGACTTTACGGACTACTGCCCTGCTGACTTGAATGAAGACGGCGTTGTAACAACGTCTGATTTGCTTCAGTTCTTGGCTGCGTTCGGTGCAGGTTGCCCAGAATAAGGACAACGATTTGAATTGAAAGGGGCACCCAATGGGTGCCCCTTTTTATTTGCCTGAATTATGGCTTGAGTAAAGCGGGAGTAAAGGCCTCGTTTGACGCATTCAATGAGCGATCAAAGAGGGTGATCCGAAAGCGAACGGAGTCATACGGACTGTTCAAATACCACGTTGACATCGTAACCGCAATGGTACCATTCAACGCGGGGTTTTGACCGCTAGGCTCTGCCACGGGCACGCGGTAATAGAATGGAATCTGTCCTGCGTTGGGGTCGAGTGCAATCTCGAACCAATCGCCGTCTCGCCATTCTTGATAATCACAGTGCAAGTTCTGGTGGTAAGCACAGGAAGAACAAAATGGAGGCATCGTGTCCGCTTGACTCAATCCCAGATCGCCATCACCATCTGAAAATTGGATGACCAATTCACGACTTCCGTTGCTCTGCGATTCGATGGATACAAAACTAATTTCGGGCTCGTCGGGATATGCTGGATCTGGCAAGCAGCCTGTCAAGGCCATTGCAACACCTGAAAGAAGCAACCCGAACGAAGGGGATATCTGGAATCGCATGTGAAAAATTGTCCAAAGGTTGGATTCAAAGCTACGGAATCCCCACCTTCGTGGCTATGGATAGGCAAGGTTCGAATCAATCTAAGGCTGAAAGCAAGGTGAACGACTTGCGGGATGAGCTGAGAGAACTGATTCGCGCCGGTGAGAAGTATGGGGGGTCGAAATGGGAAGCATTCGCGCTGAGGCTGTTTCGATTCCAGGCGACACACAACGGGGTGTACGGACAGTATGTTCAGTTACGTGGTGTGGATCCGGAATCGGTACGATCGGTTGCGGAGATCCCTTTTTTACCTGTGGAGACGTTTCAGTCGCACGCAGTTCACGTGTATGCTCCAGAATGGAGGTCGCCGTTGCAATTTAGGAGCTCTGGTACATCAGGGAGTCGTCCTTCTGTTCACCATGTGGATGATGTGGATTGGTATCACGAGATGGCCTTAAAAGGCTTTGAATTGTTTTTTGGAAAGGCGCATTCGAGTGTGTTTTTAGGGTTGCTTCCCGGTTATCTCGAGCGAAATGACTCGTCTTTGGTCGATATGGTGCGTCATTTCATGTTGACCTCTGGAGAGTCAAGTCCAGAGACGTCATTTTTTATGCGCGATTGGCCTGGTTTGGAAAGTCGACTCAACCGACTGGTGGAATCAAACTCGCAAAACGATGTCTATCTCATCGGTGTCACCCACGCGCTGCTTCAGTGGGTGGAGGCTTTGGACGTTGCCACCGCGCGCCATTGGTCAACGTTGAATCTACACGTGGTTGAAACGGGAGGAATGAAGGGGCAAGGACCTGAGCTGGTGCGCTCTGAGGTACATGATCGCTTAGGTAAACTCGTGTCCAATCAGGGTATTTGCAGCGAATACGGGATGACCGAATTGTTGTCGCAGGCATGGTCCAAAGGAAATGGACTGTTTAAAACTCCATCGTGGATGCACGTACTTGTAGGTTCACTGGATGACCCGAGAGAATGGAAAGCAAGTGGACAAAAGGACGGTTGCACATCATCGACTTGGCCAACATTGCGTCATGTGCGTTTTTGGCGTCAGGCGACATCGGCAGGGTCTATGAAGACGGGACTTTCGAAGTGTTGGGTCGCTACGACCACGCAGAGGTTCGCGGGTGCAATCTCATGGCGTTCGACCTCTAACTCAAGATGGTTCAGGAAATCCGTGCGAGGAAGTAGTTTTTCTTTCCGCGTTGCACGAGCACGTGTTTGCCTCCAATGAGGTCATCTTGAGTAATCACATACGAATCGTTCACTTTGCACTTGTTGATGCCAATTGAATTCTCTTTGAGCGCGCGACGTGCATCTCCTTTTGAAGAGAGGAAGCCGGTTGCTTCAGAAATAAAATCGATCACTGAAATGCCGTCCTGAATCAATTGAGCGCTGACTTCTGCTTGTGGCACGCCTTCGAAGACGCTCAGAAATTCGGTTTCAGGTAAGGCTTCGATTTCGGATTTCGTGCTTTGTCCAAACAAAAGCTTGGAAGCCGCAATGGCTGTCTGCAAATCCTCTTCGCTATGCACGGTCCGTGTAATGTCTTCGGCCAACTCTCGTTGCAATAGTCGCTTTCCAGGATCTTCAGCATGCTGCGCCTCCAATCGCTCGATTTCCGCTTGCGTCTTGAGTGTGAAGATGCGGATATACCGGCTGACGTCTTCATCGGCAGCATTGATCCAGTATTGATAAAAGCGATAGGCTGAGGTCCGTTTTTTATCGATCCAGACATTGCCTCCTTCAGACTTGCCAAACTTCGAACCGTCCGCTTTTGTAATCAACGGAGCAGTAACGGCAAAGGCTTGACCACTTCCCATCCTTCGAATCAATTCCGTCCCAGTCGTGATGTTTCCCCATTGGTCAGACCCTCCAAATTGGACCCGTACGTCTTTGTTTTTCCAAAGGTGAAAAAAATCGTATCCCTGGACGAGCTGATAAGAGAATTCGGTAAAACTCATTCCCGAGTCCAAGCGTTTTTTCACACTATCCTTCGAGGTCATGTAGTTGATCGTAATGTGCTTTCCCACATCTCGAATGAAGTCCAAAAACCGAAATTCTTTAAACCAATCCGCATTGTTGACCACCTCGGCAGCATTTGAGCCCTTGAATTCAAGGAATCGTTCGAGTTGAGCCTGCTGGCATTTCAAATTGTGTTGAATGGCATCTACATCTAGAAGTTGACGTTCAGCGGATTTCCCGCTAGGATCGCCAACCATGCCCGTAGCGCCACCCACAAGTGCTATCGGATGGTGCCCGGCCCGTTGCCAGTGAACCAGCATCATGACAGGAACGAGATTCCCAATATGAAGTGAGTCTGCCGTGGGGTCAAACCCTACGTAGCCCTTGGTAGGACCTTGGGCCAGTTGTTCTTCCAACCCGGGGGTCATGTCGTGGAGCATGCCACGCCAGCGCAATTCCGAAATAAAATCCATGGATGTCAAAGGTACGGTGATGAAAGGACGCTTGATAGAGGAGACGATGATTAGAGTTCGTTCACGAGCCTTTCCAACGCAATGGAGCGAGAACCTTTCAATAAAATATGCCGTTCGTTCCACGTTTCTTGGCTTATGGCAATGCGGGCGCTTTCGATGTCTTGAAAGGCGCGAACGTTTTGATTGTTTTCGCCGGCCGCCTTCGCGAAGAGGGGGCCTACAGTCCACACCACCAAATTCAAATCAACAGCCGCATGCAGGAGTCGCTCGTGTGCCTCCGTCGCAAAATCTCCCAATTCTCCCATGTCACCCAAAATGCAAATACCAGGAAACGCTGTGGTCTCAAGAGTGCTGGCAAAATGCTTTAAGGCAGTTGACATGCTACTTGGGTTCGCATTGTATGCGTCCAAAAGAAGCAAATTTCGATCCGTTTGGTGCCATTGAGACCGGTTGTTATTGGGGTCATAGCTTTCGATCGCAAGGGAACAAGCGGATGGACTAACGCCGAAATAACGGCCGATGGCGACCGCTGTCATCATGTTTTCATGGTTGTGTTGACCCGTTATTTTTGGCTTTAAAGGTCCCCAGATTTGATTTTCATGCCCTTGCCAGGTCAACTCATGATCTTGTGATTTAGACTCCTGAATGAACGGCGGGTGCTCTGTTGTTCCATACAGGGTTCTTTTCAGAGAATTGGAGATTTCAATGAGCACGGGTTGACCTGCATGAACGAAAACTTCAACTCCGCGTGAATGAGGTTGTTCAAAATACCGAAACAGTTCGCGTTTGCCCTTGAGGACTCCTTGCATTCCGCCAAACCCCTCTAAATGAGCTTCTCCAATGTTGAGGATCACTCCATGTGTAGGCTCTGCGATTTTGGCTAGCTCCGCAATTTCTCCTTGGGCATTTGCCCCCATTTCGACGATGGCCATGTCGGCATCTTGCGGGATTTCCAACAGTGTCAATGGGACTCCGATGTGGTTGTTGAGGTTTCCACGCGTGGCGAATGTTTTGGAAAACGTGGTTTGCAAGACGGCAAGGAGCAGCTCCTTGGTCGTCGTTTTCCCATTGCTTCCTGTCAGCCCAATGACGGGGAATTTCCAACGGGACCGATGCAGATGTGCAAGTGATTGCAGAGCAATTAGCACATCGGGCACTTCGAGGCACAAGTCGGATTGTCTTGCAATGATTGGATCATCGACGATTGCGAGAATACATCCAGCGTTCAACGCTTGCAATGCAAACTCATTTCCATCGAACCGCTCTCCTTTTAGAGCAAAAAACAGTTTGCCTTGTTCTGCCATGCGGGTGTCGGTAGTGACCCCACTGGATTTTTGGAAGGCTGAATCTATTTGGGTTAAAATAGAATTGGTGGCATCCATGAGCATGCGGCTAATTTACGTTTTAGGTTGTCATGGAGCCTATTTAAGAAAAGAAAAAGGCCCCTTAAGTAGGAGCCTTTTCTAATTCGGTCACTAGCGAGTGATCAACGAGGACCGGCAAGCACTTGAGATCCCATTCGGTCCATAGCGCAACGGAAACCAATAGCCGCAGAGGCTTTGTCTTCGTCCAAGAACCTTCTCGTTCCAGGGCTCAACCAATAGCTGCGGTCATTCCACGCTCCGCCTTTGTAAACACGGGAGCGATTGTTGATCATGGTGGTTTCGCCATACCCATACATGCGGCTTCCTTCAGCTTCAAATCCTTCATCACCGTAGTAAATGCTGGATTCAAAGTCTCCATCGCGGTAATCGATGTTGTCGGCTTCCCGGTAATTGTCACGTTCTAAGCTTTCTTCAACCGTGACATCGCGATAACGCAATTCACCGGGATTAGAAGAAATATTCGAAGTGAAAATCTTGAGCAAATCAGGTGCAACAAGCAAGTCGCTGTCGAGGATAAGTTCTTTCCCTTCAGCCATTTGCTCTTGTGATTCTTCGTTTCGTTTCAGTTTCCGGTCGGCCTTGGCTGATTCAATATACGTGAACACATTGTCAACGAGATTCTGCTCTTCGTCTATGAAGTTTTTAGCGGCAGCCTTTTGGTACGCTTTTAAGTCCGCGTCGACGGCATCGATATCATAGACGACGTAATCGAACTTATCTGCAATTTGCCCCTCAGAATTGAGTTGCTTTGTCCTGTATACGTTTCCTCGATAAGGACGAAATTCTTCGGCATCCATAGCGCTCAAAGGACGGTATACGTCGAGACACCATTCGTTGACGTTGCCGGACATGTTGTACAGGCCATAGTCGTTGGGTGCGTATTGATACACAGCCGCAGTCGCTGCAGCGCCGTCATTCAAACTTCCAGCAACACCCATGTAGTCACCACGTCCACGTGCGAAATTGGCATTCATGTTGCCGTAAGAGCGATCGCGACCGTTGTCATTACGCGTGTAGTGTCCATCCCAAGGATAGGTCCGACGGTCTGTAATCAGTTCTGCATAACTGTTGCCAATGAGGCCCAATGCTGCAAATTCCCATTCTGCTTCAGTCGGCAAGCGATAGGCTGGTTGGAGCAGTCCGTCTTCATAGGAGACATTTCGGTACCCTGAACTTCCAGGTCTGAGATCACGAAGTCCCTCTGCTACACCCTCTCCTTGGTATTGTCCATTGAGATAGGCTTCTGTAGTAAAGTGATCTTCGTCAATTTGGCCATCGGGGTTGTGGGCGATAAGGCCTTCCCGAATAAGCAATTGTTCATTGACTCGGTCCGTGCGCCACTTGCAAAAGTCGTTCGCTTGATTCCATGAGATACCTACAACAGGGTAGTCTCTGTAAGCTGGATGACGCAAGTAGTAATCTACGTGAGGTTCGTTAAATGCCAGTTTTTCTCTCCAGACCAATGTGTCTGGAAGGGCACGACGAACGACTTCAGGATAGCTGCTACCATAAACGCGTTGCAACCAAGAGAGGTACTCCAACCAATAATAGTTGGTGACTTCGGTTTCATCCATGTAAAAGGATGGGACTGTGACGCGCCGAGGAATGTTGTCCCAATTGTAGGTCAAGTCATCTTCGACTTGGCCCATCGTGAAGGTTCCTCCTTCAATAAAGACCAATCCAGGGGCCGTTTCTTGCTCAAAGAAAGGTTGCCGTTCAAATCCTCCGTTAGTAGGATCGTTGTAGGCCCATCCTGTGGCGCCGGAACGGTCTCCGATGCATCCTGTGAGGAGGAGTGCACCAAAGAACATCATGGGGGCTGTGAACTTCCAATTCATTTTTTATGAGGTTCCAATGGGTTTCTTGCAGTAATGTAGGGCAAATGCTTGGATCCAATGTGAGAATAGATCCGTGACATGTGTTTTTAAAACTAGAATGACGGGCAGTTTATTGTTCTAAACTTAGAACGCTTACCACGGCAGTCAAACTGTATCGTCATGCTGATTTCGTGCGCTCCCCCGGTTGAAGGGGTCAATTCAGAAATCGTTAAATCATAGCTGTAGCCAAATTGGACAACATCAGTTTTGATCCCGAGTGTCACAATAAAGGCATCCCGATAATCCGTGAACATGATGCCTCGGTACCAAATACCACCCACGAGTGGGCCTTTGTTGACGTAGAGACCAACATTGAGCTGTTCAAACTCACCTTGTTTCCGGTAAAAAATGTTCGGGGAAATGGTAGACTCTACTCCGGTAACCGAGCGTTGTAACGGAAGCACGGCACCTGCATGGAAGGTGTACTTCATGGGCAAACGACTTGTTCCGACGACCAAAGATTCATTGGGCTCATTGAGGTGGTGCACGGCACCTCCAAAGTAAAAACGATCGGTAAATCCAATGATGCCAGAGCTAAAATCCACTGTTCGGACCATTCCTCCGCGGGGGATGTCCTGGGTGTTGTAGATGAATCCACGTCGTGGGTCAATCATGTCCCCAAAAGTCAAGCGGTCCCAGTCCAAAGATTTCTGCATGTAGGTTACCTGCATGGCTGCTTTGATGGAGAGTTTCCGTGTGACAGCTTGCTGGTAACTATAAATACCACTAGCGGTAGTCGTGCTGAGTGTGCCACGTCCCGCTTGGTCATTCATCACAATAAAGCCCAAACCACCAGAAAGTGTTTCGACATGCTGGTCGTATGCTGCTGCTGTGGTAACGAAAGATCCACTCATAGCTGGCCACTGGTTGCGGTACGACATCGTGAGACGCGGGCATCGAGCAGATCCCGCAAAAGCAGGATTGAGATAGAGCGGATTAGCAAAGTACTGCGTAAACTCAGGGTCTTGAGCTTGCGCGGTATTCGATTGCAGTGTCAAAAATGACGCCATTAGCAGGATGCCAATGGTGGGGATAGTCAGTAGTTGCTTCATGTAGAGGGACCCAATGAATTCACAAGAATAAGAAAAAAACCAATGCCTACCCGAAAATCATCTCAAGGAGATTGCATTTCGAGCATACGTTTTCATCTTTAACGCACGTTTGGTGCTTTACGTTGCATCTTTTTTTTAACCAACTTTGCGGCACGGAATGAAATCATTTAAAATGACAGTTGTTTTTGGAGTGCCCATTCGTGAAATAGACGTGTTTTTAAAGTCTGTTTTAGCTGGAGTTAGCTGTTTTCTGGTTGTTTTGACTGTTGGCGTGGGCACGGTGAGTGCGCAGTCCATAAATCAGAGCAATGTGGCTGAAGGCGTTTGGGAGGTTGATTGGTTGCCGATGGGCTCAGACTTTGCTCCTGTGGGCAAGTGGGCTCCTCGTGATGGGTTTTGGCTTGACGAGATTCCTTGGGTTGTGTGGGAGGCGGAATTGCCTGGATTTGATGAAGGGATGGAGCGGCTAGTCGATTCAGAAACGTGGATTGAAGTTCCGACAAACGAACTGACGGCCCGTCAACAATCGGTTTTGAAAAAGGAGACTGCAGCACCACACTGGCGTTTTTTGAATGAAACGATAAAAATCACTCAGTTTGAATCTCCGCTTTTCAGGTTTGTCGAGTCGCGTGATGTATTTGAACGGTTGGTGAAGGTTGATTGGGCCATGGGCTCCTCGATCGAATCCACGCCACGAACGCAGCGGGAGAGACAGTGGCCGTTGGAGGGTCCTTTAGAGAAAGACAATATGTATCGCTTGTCCATTGCTGAAGACGGTGTCTTCCGAATTGATCGCAATTGGATGATCGCAGCGGGCTTTGATCCCGATACCTTGGATCCAAGAGCGATTCGATTGTGGGGCAACGGCGGGGAGATGCTTCCCATGAACAACGACGTTGATCGTCCATTGGGCGTGGAGGCTGCGGCTATTTGGTTTGAGGGTGAAGACGACGGAATGTGGAATGTAGACGATGCCTTGTTTTTTTATGGGAAGGGTCCAAATACTTGGACACAAGGCACGAATGCACGCACGTGGAAACATGACCGACACACGTACAGTGACTCCGCTTGGTATTTTTTAGAAGTGAACAGTGAATCCGTGGATTCCTTAGCGCGTATCCAAGAGCGTGAAGAAATCTCCGCGACTCCGGATACGCTGGTTGAGACCTTTTGGTTGCGCTCTTTTCATGAATTGGAATTGGAAAGCCCCAATCGTTCAGGACGCGAGTGGTTTGGAGAGTCTTTTCAGAACACCAGCTCTCGGGTGGTGAATTTTGATGTCCCATTTGCCACGACGACACCCGGTCGATTGGACTTCAGGGTGGCGGCCCAATCCATGGGCTCTTCGAGCACCTTTCATTTCAATGTGAATGGGGTAGAAGCGGAGGCATCGCCTTCATACACAAGCAACGGATCCGTGAGCAATGTCGCTAATCTAGCAAGTGGAAACTTTGATTTGGGACAGCCTACTGGTAGCGGTGTGACCGCGCAGCATCAAGTGCAGGTTTCTTTTGACCCAACTGTGCTAACCGCCATTGGGTGGCTTGATTACCTCCGAATCTCTCAGGAATGCACATTGCGCATGGGGCAATCGCAGTTGGAGTTTGACGCAGACGCAATGGAAGAGGGGGCTGTGGCAGCATATACTGTCTTGAATGCGGAGAGTCTCTTGGGTATTTGGGATGTTTCAAAGCACAATCAACCTAAACGAGTGACTTGGGACGATACCGAGTCTGGCGAAGCGGTCTTCCGTTCACTGGCGGATGAGCCAAGGCGCTTTGCGTTGTTCACGGGGTACAATTTTAAGACGCCGGATTTCCAGGGGCCTGTGAAACCGTTGGATCTGCACGGAGTGGAGCAAGCGGATTTGGTTGTCATTACACGTGCTGATTATTTACCCGCAGCTGAGCGTTTGGCGCAACTGCACGCAGAAGAGGGGTTGAGTGTTTTGGTTACCACCCAACGCGCTGTATTCGATGCGTTTTCAAGCGGAAATACAGATCCAACCGCAGTGAAAATGTTGATGATGATGTTGCGTGACCGGGCGCTTCAAAATGGTGTGGCCCCGCCGAAGTATTTGCAGATCATGGGGGATGGAACGTTTGCGAACCGGGTAAACTTGATGCAATCCCCGTTTGTAATCACGTACCAAAGCGAAAATTCCTTGAGCCCAACGGGAAGCTATGTGAGTGATGATTTCTTTGGTTTTTTGGAAGATGAATACGGTGAGGGTATTGGCGACAAGATGGCCATTGGTGTGGGGCGTATCCCATGCTCTAGCGCTGCTGAAGCGGATGCTATGGTGGACAAAGTCGAAGCGTATATGAGGCGCTCCCAGCCTGTTTTGCCGGGATTGGATTGCGAAGATGTGAACGCTAGCTCTTCGGGCTCTTGGAGGAATGTCATTTGTTTTGTTGCGGATGACATGGATGGCAATGGTGGGCCGACCGAAGATGAGCACATGGTGAATTCGGATGAGCATGCCAATACGCTGGCTGAGAATCACCCGGAATTCGATGTCAATAAAATCTACTTAGATGCATATCCGCAGTGGAGCACCCCGGGTGGTGAACGGTACCCGGATGCCCAGGAATTCATTGATCGCCAGGTCAACGAGGGGGCGTTGATCATGAATTACATCGGTCATGGTGGTGAGCGGGGGTGGTCTCATGAGCGTGTTCTCAATACGACGACCATCCAAGAGTGGGACAACATGACCAACATGCCACTCTTTATGACGGCGACCTGTGAGTTGGCTCGCTTTGATGACCCAGGTGTTGATTCTGCTGGTGAAATGATGGTCATGAATCCTTCGGGGGGTGCCATCGCCATGCTCACGACCACACGCGTTGTGTTCAGTGGTTCGAATCAGCAGTTAAATCGGGCGTTTTATGACATTGCACTGCAAGACTCAGAATCTGAGCCCTTGCGTTTGGGGGACATAGCGCGTGTCACGAAAAACGACCCCCAGGTCTCGAACACCTCGAATAAACGGAACTTCACCCTGTTAGGAGATGTTGCGCTTCGGCTGAATTACCCGCGTAAAAACGTGGTGATAGAATCTCTGCCTGACACCATAAAAGCACTGGATGTTGTTTTGGTAGAAGGAACGGTTCGCGATGAGGTCGGAGCTTTAATGCCTGAATTTGACGGATTGGTTTACGTTAAGGTTTTTGACAAACCGTCTCAAATCACCTCGCTTAACAATGACAATGGCCCCAATCCGCATGTTTTTGAAGTATTCCGAAACGTACTACACCAAGGGGTAGCTAGCGTTGAGGCCGGCGTCTTTGCTTTCGAATTTGTCGTACCAAGGGACATCGATTTTTCTTTTGCTGAAGGCCGAATTAGTTGCTATGCTGTTTCCGATAGTACGGATGCACACGGAGCTTCTCAAGCTTTTGTTATTGGGGGCGTCAATGATGAATTCACCCTTGATGAAACTCCCCCGACTGTTTCGCTTTTCCTGAACGATACGCTGTTTCGCACGGGGGGCATCACCCATAGCCATCCCATGCTCTTGGCACGGGTTTTTGACGAGGGGGGGATCAATGCGGCAGGTGTTGGAATTGGTCATGATATCAAGGCCACGCTCGATGGGGAGTCAAGCGAAAGCGTCGTTTTGAACGGATTCTACACGGCCGATTTGAATACGTACATCCGCGGGACCGTGCGCTATCCGTTTGAAGAGTTAGAATCAGGGCCCCATCAATTGGAGTTGGTGGTGTGGGATGTTCAAAATAACAAAGGCAAAGCGGAGATTGAATTCGAGGTGTACGACGATTTTGAATCGGCGCTTGGCCAAGTTGTGGCTTATCCGAACCCCTCAACAGACGTCTTTCAGTTTTCTCTTGAACACAATCAAGCCTGCCAGTCGGGTGTTGCGACTTTGGAGGTCTTCTCGAACGCGGGACAATTGGTTTATCGATCGGAACAGCCTTGGGAGCAAGAAGGATTTCGCACCGAGTCGTTGCGTTGGAATTCTGCCGGAGGACCTGATGGCAAAGCCGTGCCTGCAGGGGTCTATGTATTCCGTTTGACCCTGAATACAGAAACAGGGGGGGTCGTGCAATATGCCGACCAAATCATCGTTCTGCGACCATAATGGATTTTTTAATTTTGCGCTTTACCTTTCACGTCGCCATGCGATTGAACAACATTTTGTCTTTTCCACGCCGCGCAGCTGTAGTCGCTGTTCTGCTTTCCTTAAGTTTTTCGGGCCTTCAAGCTCAATTGACCCCCGGAGAGGTGTCTCAACAAGTGCAGCTCAATACCATCACAACGGCTGTTCCGTTCCTAATGATTGGGCCGGATTCGCGTTCTGGAGCCTTGGGAGATGCGGGTGTAGCGCTATCGCCGGACGCGAATAGCCTGCATTGGAACCCAGCAAAAATGGCTTTCAGTGAGAATGAAGTGGAATTCAGCTTGAGCTATGCGCCTTGGCTACGTGCTCTTGTGGACGACATGAATTTGGCCTATCTCTCGGGTGTCAAACGCATCAACAAGCGACAAGCGTGGGGTGCTGCTCTTCGTTACTTTAGCTTGGGTAACATCACCTTTACAGACGAGACAGGAACGACCATTCGGGACTTTCAGCCAGCTGAGTTTAGCTTGGATGTAGGATACAGTCAGAAACTGAGTGATAAATTCAGCGGCGGAATTGCGGGAAGATTCATCAATTCGAATTTGACAGGAGGAACAAATGTCTTGGGCGCGAACTCCAAGCCAGGACGTTCGGTTGCCGTTGATATCAGTGCATTTTATTCCAATCCTCGAACCAAATTTGCAGGCCGTGATGCGGCGTTCAATTGGGGTGTGAATATTTCGAACATAGGCGCCAAGATGAGCTATTCCGAATCAGCGGATCGGGACTTCATTCCCACAAACTTGAAGCTTGGCTCAGCGTTGACAATGAAGTTGGATGAATACAACAGCTTGACGTTTACAGCGGATGCCAACAAACTGTTGGTTCCTACCAGTCCGATTTATGATCAAGAAAGTGGGGTGAACATTGTGAGTGGATATGACCCGAATGTTGGGGTTGCAACTGCAATGATGCAAAGCTTTTACGATGCGCCTGGCATTGTAAACTTCAATCAAGACGGTACGTATACGGTAGAGGAAGGAAGTATTTTGAGGGGAAGAGATCAGAGAATGGAACATCGGCGGAGGAATTGAGTATCTCTACAACGATGTTTTTGCATTCCGAACAGGGTTCTTCAATGAGCATTATTCAAAAGGTGCACGTCAATTCATCACATTGGGTGCTGGGATCAAGTACACGGTGTTTACAGTGGACTTGAGTTACCTCATTTCAACGCGTCAGCAAAATCCGCTTGCCAATACGCTGCGCTTCACGCTGCGTTTGCAGTTCTCTGACCTGGTCAATTCCAGCGGAGACTCGGAGGATTAAGTCAAGCAGCGCAGGATCATGGCATTTCGAATCGGTTACGGATATGACGTACACGAGCTAAAAGAAGGCCATCCCTTCTGGTTGGGAGGAATCCAAGTTCCACATACGAAAGGGGCGCATGGCCATAGTGATGCGGACGTGGTATTGCATGTAATATGTGATGCCTTATTGGGCGCACTCGCCTTACGAGACATTGGCTATCATTTTCCAGACACAGACCCGGCATACAAAGGCATCGACTCTAAGAAGCTGCTTCAAAGAACCTATGATTTGATTACGGATCGCGGTTGGGAGCTGGGGAATTTGGATTGCACGTTGTGTTTGCAACTTCCAAAAGTGTCTCCTCACATCGAGGAGATGAGGCAGTGTATTTCGGGTTTATTAGGGGTCGAAATGCACCAAGTCAGCATCAAGGCGACGACAACCGAAAAGCTCGGTTTTGTTGGGGCTGAAGAAGGCGTGAGCGCGCACGCCGTAGTCTTGATTCAGAAGATTGAGTCTTCAGGATTGAGGTTGTAGCCCTTCTTATCCTTCACTCGCTCCGCCTTCAAAATGGCCGGGCTGCTTGTCCCCGTCGAAGTGGACTTTAATGACCGCTGTATCCCGCAAGAGATCCACTTTTCCAATCTCAATACGCACGATTTCAACGCCTGTTCGTGTCTCGAGATCGCGGATTAATTCAGCGCGTTTCCCTTCATGTAGGAGGTCTACGCGATCGTAAACAACAACTTTGGTAGCGACATGGCGAATGGACCAAATACGGTCTAGAACCAGCGTTAAAATCCACACCAGGACATTTGCGGTGACAATCAGCAGGAATGACGTGGAGCCGGGCGCCAAAGCATTGAGAACAGCCAAGGCAATGACAACAAACAGATAGGTCATCTCTCGAATTGGAATGGCATCTGTTCGGTAGCGGATGATTCCAAAGATGGCAAACAAGCCCAGCGCAAAAGCTAGGTCGATTTTGACCCCCATCAGCAAATTGCAAAGCAAGAAGATTGCTGTGCTCACCAAAATGAACGTGAATACGTAATCGCGCCGCTTGGAGACTTGATGGTAAATGCCCAATATGAGCAC
>ERZ887851.2102-NODE-2102-length-16024-cov-10.195817_pt1 | contig 16024 bp, 15 predicted proteins | sample MGYA00521100_ERZ887851 | MGnify/ENA primary metagenome ERZ887851 (study PRJEB32303, sample SAMEA104408602) | aquatic metagenome | biome: Brackish water; feature: Pelagic; material: water | place: Baltic Sea | collected 2014-06-06T16:11:00 | depth 11,444 m ...
TATTGAGTATTTTAACAAAAGAAAATCATCGATATTGATCTATCTTTGATTTTAATTAAAAGAAAGAGTTAAAAAATAGTTAATGTCACAATTACAATAACACATTGCGATTCTAATTCCGTTAAAAAAATTAGAATTCCATTCTTTTATTTGTTTGTTTATTAGTTTAAAATCCGCTTCTCTACAAGGCGGATTTTTATTCTACGGTATAGAATACCTCGGCCACCTCCGAAATTCTAAAATACCCCAAAGGATAATGTTCGGGACGGGTCAAGTTGACGCAATTTCCGGTTAGGTTGGCTACTTGTGCCTGAAATGGTCCCCCCTGATTGAAGCTTTGCTGAATCAACAAAGTCATATATTGATAAAAGCGTTCGGAGATACTGAACAGCCGAATTCGGATTTCATCTCCCGCTTCAATATCGTCAGAAATATGAATGCCGTAAAACTCATCACTTTCAATAAAATCATCCCGATAGAGCGTATAATCCGGAATTTTCCAGTCTTCCCCCAAAAATTCAAACAAAGAGTAATTCGTTTTGGGATCTTCATCCTTGCTGTAGGCTTTGAGTTCCACTACCTCATTGCCAAAAAGGGTGTAGTTTTTTTGCTCAATCCGACTGAAATAGTTGACCGGCAAAAACACTTCCGAGCCTTCATAAACCTCTCCTTCATAGGTAATCGAAAGGGTATAGCGGGCTCCATAGCTAAAGTCAAGCAGTTCCATGGGGTAATAAATACCGTTTTCGGCTTCCAAAAAAGAATATTTTTTGGCATTGCTATCCAACACATACACTTCGGCACCTCGGGCGGGAATAAAATTATTCTCAAAATAAGAAGAACTTAATGACAACTGAATTTGTTGGCTGAGGGTTCCATAGGATTTATTGAAAAATAAATTGGCTTCGATCACCAAACGCGGCTGTTCCGAATTCAACTCCAAGTCAATCACTTTCTCGCAAGCCATCAACCCTAAAAGCAATATCCCGACAAAAATGTACTTTTTCATCTTAAAATTTAAAATTATAGGTTACCGAAGGAATTATTCCAAAAATAGAAAGTTGAATTGCTTCATTGAGTCCGGTATCTTCATTTTGCGAAAACCGCACCGAAGCCGGATTTTGACGATTGTACACGTTATACACCCCAAAAACCCACTCTCCGGACCATCCTTTCACTTTCTTTTTGGGCTGATGCACCATCGATATATCCCACCGATGATAGGGTTTTAAGCGGTTGCTGTTGCGCGCCTCATAATTTGGAATTGAAAAGCCACTATAAAAATACTGGGCATTGGGGAAGGTAATCGGCTGTCCGGTTTGGAAAATAAAATTGGTATTCAAGCTCCATCGGGAGTTAAGACTATAGTTGCCCACCAAGGCCAAATCATGCGTTTTGTCATAGGGGGTAGGGTACCAATTACCGTTGTTGATTCCCACTTCAGTGGCCGTTCGTCCGGGTGTTCGTTGCTCCGAACGCGAGAGCGTATAGGCCAACCAACCGGTCATTTTCCCTTTATTCTTTCGTACCAAAAGTTCCACTCCTTTGGCGCGTGCCGATCCGTTGAGCACAATTTGTTCAATCGCATCGTTTCCAATCAGTTCGGCCCCATCCACATAATCCAGTCGATTTTGGACCCTTTTGGTAAAAGCTTCCAATTCGATCGAATAGCGATCGTCTGCCGTTGTTTGAAAATAGCCCACAGCAAACTGATCCAACAATTGAGGCTTTACAAACGGACCACTGGGTGCCCAAATGTCCAAAGGCGTTGGGGCGTTGGTGTTGGAAATCAAGTGGAGGTATTGCGCCATGCGGTTATAACTCAACTTAAACGAATTCAACGGGCTCAGACTATAGGACATCGCTAGGCGCGGTTCTAGATTCCAAAAGCTACTCAGCACCTCCGATTTTGGAGTGACCTTGACTCCGATGGGCGTTCCTTTTTCGTAAATTTTTATCAATGGGTTATAAACCAAAGCTTCGTCATTGGCGTATTCATTAAGAAGCTGCCCCAAGCGCAAGAAAGTACTCAACCGCAGACCTGCAGTGAGGTTAATTTTTGAACTTAAACTTAAAGAAGCACTGCTGTAAAGCGCATTTTCAAAGGCAAATTTATTGTTTAGTTTCCGCGCTTCAACGCTCGACCCAGCGGTATTGGGAGCAATGCGTCCGGGATCAAATTTGTAATAAATACTGTTCAGTCCAAAGTCCAGTTTAAAGCGGTCGCTCACATAGTTTTTAAAATCGTATTTCAAATTAAAATTATCAATCCCCGAGGTCCAACCGAAGTCGGCAAAACTAAAATCCAAACCGTAGTTATAGTCCGAATAAATCATGGAAAGATTGGAAAACAATTGATTGCTGAACAAATGATTCCACCGAAAAATCATCACGGCATTGCCGTAGGCGTTTTCAAACAAATTGTTAATTTCGGTAATGTCTCGTCCAAAATAACCAGATAAATAGACACTGTTGTCGGGGTCTATTTGATAGCTGAGTTTGGTGTTCAAATCATAAAAGAACACGGTATTGTTATCAATGGATTCCACCAAAGGCAAAAATAAATGGGCATAACTGCTCCGTCCTCCCACCAAAAACGATCCTTTCCCTTTTTTTAGGGGTCCCTCCAACAACAAACGACTGGAGATCAGCCCAACGCCACCGGAACCATGAAAGCCATTGCGGTTGCCCTCTTTTTGATAAATATTCAACACCGAAGCCACCCGTCCACCATATTGCGCCGGGATGCCTCCTTTGTACAATTTCAGGTCTTTGGTAGCGTCGGGATTAAACACCGAGAAAAATCCAAACAAGTGGGAAGCATTAAAGATGATGGCCTCGTCCAAGAGAATCAAATTTTGATCGGCGGCACCGCCACGGACATTAAAGCCCGAAGCTCCTTCGCCACCATTGGTGACGCCCGGCAACAGCGTAATGGATTTGATGATGTCCACTTCTCCCAAAACAGCCGGAATACTTTTTATGGTATTGATGGAGAGCGCGTTCAAACTCATTTGAGGATTGCGGATGCTCAGCTGTTCCACATTTTCAGTAAGGATCACTTCGTCAAGGTTTTCCACGGCAGCTTCTAAGGAAAAATTCATCCGGGTGTCTTCGGTCAAATCGAGTTCTAGCTGCAAGGTCTTATACCCCATATATTGAAGGGTTAAAGTGTTTTTTCCCCGAGGTAGTGAGGCGGAAAAAAAACCGTAGTCATTGGAAATCACTCCGTAGGTGAGTTCCGGAAAAAGCAGGGATACGCCAATAAGACTTTCTTCTGTTTCCCCATCGGTGACATACCCACTCAACACCACTTCATTTTGAGCATGGACCCATCCTAGCGCAAGAAAAAATATAAAACCACCGAAAAGCGTTTTCCAATTCATCGCGACAATGTTGAATTTTTTTGCGGATTTATGGAAGTACAAGAAGTAGAAAAATTATCCAAAAATAGCGCGATAAATATCGTTTCCATTGGCAAACAAAACCACTCCTAAAAGCAAGAAAAAGCCTAACATTTGGGCGTATTCCATAAACTTGTCGTTGGGTTTGCGTCCCGTAATTATTTCATACATAAGAAACATTACATGACCACCATCCAAAGCAGGGATGGGCAAAACATTCATAAATGCCAAAATAATGGAAAGAAAAGCGGTGCTCGCCCAAAAGGCTTGCCAGTTCCATGCACCGGGAAACATATTGCCAATAGCACCAAAGCCGCCCAATTGGGAGGCTCCTTTTTTGGTAAAAATATATTTAAACTGTGCCACATAGTCGTAAAGCGACCAGTAGGTGTACGAAAATCCTTCTACGATACTAGTGCCTATGCCAAGCTGTTCGTTTTTAAAATCAATTTGCAGTGTTTTGGAAAAAACCCCTAATGTTCCATCTTCATCGGTGCTTATTTGAAGCGTATCCAATCTCTGTTTGCGTTCGTACACCAAGCGGACCTCTTGAGATCCCTTGCCTCTGAGCAGCGTTCCCAATTGTGCCCAATCAAGGATGCTTTCGTCGTTGATGGAAATAATTTTGTCCTCCGATTTTAAACCGGCCAGATCCGCAGCAGACGCCGGGATAACACTGTCTATAATGGCAGGAGTAGCAGGACTCAAAGGTAACATTTCGCCACTTTCAAACATTTTTTTACCAATTTCTGCGGGTATGCTCAGAACGACCTTTTCTCCGTTTTGATGTTCCACAGTCACTTCTTTCACTGTTCTCAAAAATAAATAGCGATTGATTTCTAAAACGTTTTCTAATGGAGTCCCGTCCACCAATAGGATTTTATCGCCGGTCTGAAACCCAATTTCTTGTGCAATGGGGGAGGGCCGAATACCTCCAGGTAAATCCTCCGTATAAAGTGTATTTTTACCCCAAACAAACAAGATCATCATATAAATCAGGAAGCCCAAGATGAGGTTGACAGTCACTCCGCCCAACATGATGATGAGGCGTTGCCAAGCCGGTTTGGATCGAAACTCCCAAGGTTTGGCGGGTTCTTTCATTTGTTCCACATCCATGCTCTCGTCAATCATGCCGGAAATTTTTACATAACCTCCCAACGGCAACCAGCCAATCCCATAGGTGGTTTCGCCTATTTTTTTCTTGAATAAGGCAAATTTAACATCAAAGAATAAAAAGAATTTTTCCACCCGTGTTTTAAAAATTCGGGCAGGAATAAAATGTCCTAACTCATGAAGAATAATCAATATAGAAAGACTCAAAATCAATTGAATCGCTTTAACAAAAAATGGGCTCATAGCATTATTAAATTCAGGCAAAAGTACTATAATACACGCCATAATAAAAATTAGGTCTCGCTTTTATGATTCTTTTTAGGGTGGGGGGTATTTTAAAAATTTTAAAAAAATTACATTTGTACCCATACTACTGCCATTGAAAGATTTTATTCGCAAATACCGTCGCTTTATTTTATTTTTCCTGTTGTTATCAGGAATTATATTGGGCTTGTTTTACAATGCCTTGCAACCCCAATTGCGTTTGCCCATCTATCAACCCGCCATGGTCAATTTTGAATTGGTGGACAGTACTTTACAACACGTCAAAAAAGCCCATCGGATTGCCAATTTTCGGCTCATCAACCAGAACGGGCTACAGATTACAGAAAAGGACTACCAAGACCATATCTATATTGCCGATTTTTTCTTCACTACTTGCCCCACCATTTGCCCCAAAATGACCGAAAATATGGCACGTATACAAATCCATATTCTTGAAGATCCTCAAGTCAAGTTGCTGTCTCACAGTGTGACCCCCAAAATTGATTCTGTGGCACAATTAAAAAAATATGCCTTGGAAAAAGGGGTGAACGATACCAAATGGAATTTGGTTACCGGCGATAAAAAGCAAATTTATGAACTGGCGCGCAAATCCTATTTGGCAGTAAAGACAGACGGTGACGGAGGACCCTTCGACATGATCCACACCGAAAATTTTATTTTGGTGGACCCCGATCGAAAAATTCGCGGCTTCTATGATGGCACCGATCCCGAGGCCATGGAACAGCTTTTGACCGATCTGAAAATTTTAAAAGACGAATTTCCTTTTATCAAAAAATAAATTTCCAATTTTTAGGAACAGCCGTTTATAGTTCCTATTTTTGTTCTTTAAAATGATTCTAAATAATGATTCGACTGGATCAATTGGATTTTGGAGTATTGGCAGAAATTGATCATATCGATACGGATGAATTACCGTTAAAATTGATTGAAATGGGTTGTCTGCCGGGCAATGACATCCGGTTGATTCAAAAAGCACCCTTTGACGACCCTTTGTATCTCCAAATCGACACCTCTCATTTAGCGATACGAAAAGAAACCGCACAACATATTTTCGTTCGCTTGAAATCCTAAACCATGGCCAAACTTTTGAATGTCGCCTTACTGGGAAATCCTAATACAGGAAAAACATCGGTTTTTAATCGACTTACCGGGCTGACGCAAAAAGTGGGAAATTACCCCGGGATTACGGTCGAAAAAAAAGAAGGACGCTCGCGTCTGGATCCGACCACCTATGCCCGCATCCTCGATTTGCCCGGAACCTATAGTCTGAACGCCTCCTCCATGGACGAAAGCGTGGTGGTGGAGCTCTTGCTAAACAAAAAAGACAAAGACTTTCCCGATGTGGCAGTGGTGGTGACCGATGTGGAAAATTTAAAACGAAATTTGTTGCTTTTCACTCAGGTGAAAGACCTCAATATTCCTACCATTTTGGTCATCAATATGGCCGATCAAATGAAGCGCAAAGGCATCACGTTGGATATTCCCTTGATGGAAACCCAATTGAACACCCGCATCGTTTTGACCAGCACTCGGGAAAAAATGGGGATCGACAGTTTGCGTAAAGCCATCCTCAACTATCGCGCGTTATCCACTGAGCCCGCTATGGACGTGACCACCATAGACCCAGAATATTTTGAAAGCTTACAACGGATTTTCCCCAACGAATCGCTTTACAAACTTTGGTTGGTCATCACTCAAGATGTCAATTTCTCTAAATTGGATCGTCAACGGGTGTCGGATGCAACGGCTTTTAAAACCCAACCCGAATCCGATTTAAAACGCTTGCAGCAAAAAGAAACCATCAAACGCTATCAGCTCATCAACGGGGTGTTGAAGCAGGCTTATAAAGTAGACCTTAGTGTGGCAGTAGATTTGCGCAGTCGATTTGATCGGGTGTTGATGCACAAGTTTTGGGGTTATTTGATATTCTTCTTTATCCTCATGCTCATCTTTCAATCCATTTACGATTGGAGCAGCATTCCTCAAGATTTTATCGATGGGACTTTTGCAAGCCTCAGTGATTTAGCCAAACAACAGCTGCCGACAGGAACATTTACATCGCTTTTGGCCGAAGGGATTATCCCGGGATTGGGAGGCATCCTAATTTTTATTCCGCAAATTGCTTTGCTGTTTTTCTTTTTGTCGCTTTTGGAAGAAAGCGGCTATATGAGTCGGGTGGTTTTTCTGATGGATCGGGGGCTGCGCAAATTTGGACTTAGCGGTAAAAGTGTAATTCCCTTGATTTCGGGAACGGCTTGTGCCATTCCAGCCGTAATGGCTACTCGAAATATTGAAAATTGGCGGGAACGACTCATCACCATTTTAGTAACTCCTTTTACCACTTGTTCCGCCCGTTTGCCCGTGTATGCCATCCTGATTTCTTTGGTCATTCCCAACCAAGGTTTCTATCAAGGAATGACTTTGATGGGGCTCTATCTTTTGGGATTCATCATGGCTTTGGTATCCTCTTGGATTTTGAGTAAAATCTTAAAATTTAATTCCAAAAGTTATTTTGTAGTAGAAATGCCCAACTACAAATTGCCGCTGCTGAAAAATGTTTTGATTACGGTTTTGGAAAAGACCAAAACCTTTGTGGTGGAAGCGGGAAAAATCATCATGGCGATTTCCATACTACTTTGGATAATGGCGTCTTATGGTCCTGGAAAAAACTTCTCCTACGCTGCCGAAATTGTCCAACAGGAGCAACCTCAACTCAACAATGAGCAATTGGAAACCAAAATAAACGCCTACAAATTGGAGCATTCCTATATTGGAATTTTGGGAAAAAGTTTGGAACCTGCCATAGCTCCGCTGGGTTTTGACTGGAAAATTGGAATTGCCTTGATCAGTTCTTTTGCAGCACGCGAAGTTTTTGTGGGTACCCTCGCCACGATCTATCATGTGGAAAGCGATTCCGAAGAAACCATCAAAAACCGAATGGCTTCCGAAGTCCGCCAAGATGGAAGTCCGTTGTTTAATCTCGCCACAGGTATTTCCCTGATGCTTTTTTATGCCTTTGCTATGCAATGTATGAGCACCTTGGCTATTGTAAAAAAGGAAACCAACGGTTGGAAATGGCCGATGATTCAGCTTTTTAGTATGACGCTGCTGGCCTATCTGGCGGCTTTCACCAGTTATCAAATCCTATCCTAATGGAGCTACTTCAAACTTTTTTGGTTTTTTCCGCAGGACTCCTCGCACTGGTTTTTCTTGTAAAAAAGTTTTTCTTCAGCACCCAAAAAAAATCCGACAAAGGCTGTGATACCGATTGTGGCTGTCATTGATTCTCAATCATTTATTGAAGTGTTTGGAGGAAGATTTTGAATTTCAAAAAAATACTATATCTTAGGAAGATTATTGAAACTAAATTAAACATGACAAATACAAGACGCCTTTTTTATGGCAGTTGTTTTGCACTCATTACAACGGCCTTTTCATTCAGCATACGCGCTGGAATTTTACCTCAATTGGGAGAAGCATTCGACTTGAGCGGACAGCAATTGGGATTCATCAACTCCATGTGGTTTTTAGGGTTTCCTATCTCCATGATTTTAGGGGGGCTTTTTTATCATACCGTCGGTCCAAAACGGATTATGCAGTTTGCTTTTTTAACCCATACTTTGGGAATTATTTTGACCATTTATTCCGGTGGCTATGTCGGACTTTTGGTGTCCACTTTGCTGATTGGAATCGGGAATGGATGTACCGAGGCGGCTTGTAATCCTATGATTGCCGATGCCTATGAAGGAAAACAGATGAACACGCTGTTAAACCGTTTTCACATGTGGTTCCCCGGAGGAATTGTGATTGGAAGTTTGGTGTCAAAATTTATGACCGATTTGGATATGGGTTGGCAAGCACAAATTTGGATCATCTTGATTCCTACCTTGATTTATTTCTTCCTCTTTTTGGGACAAGAATTTCCAAAACCTAAAATGGAAGAAATCAAGTCTTTGGGTGAAAATTTTAAGGCCATGCTATCCCCCATGTATTTATTTATATTAGCCTGTATGGCACTCACCGCCATCTCAGAATTTGGGCCCCAACAGTGGACCAGCCTTATTCTGAGCAGCAGTGGCGCACAACCCATGGTTATTTTGGCTTTAATAACAGGGCTGATGGCCATAGGACGTTATTTTGGAGGAGACATTGTCCACCGATTTGATCAGACGGGAGTACTGCTGGGATCGGCCGTTTTAACTGCCATTGGTATCTATTTGTTCAGTACTCAAACAGGGCAAATGGTTTATGTGGCAGCCATCTTTTTCGCCTTAGGCGTATGTTACTTCTGGCCCAACATGATCGGCTTTGTCGCTGAGAAAATTCCATTAAGTGGTGCCTTAGGAATGTCAATTATTGGAGGGATGGGAATGTTTTCCACCTCAATTTTTCAAGCTATTATTGGCGGGTGGATAGATACTTCCCGAGCGGATCAAGCAGCCAACGGACTGGTGGGCGATGCATTGGAACTCGCCGCAGGACAACAAACCCTCACCTATATGATTAGCTTTCCGGCCATCTTGATTGTATTGTTTACCATACTTTATTTTTGGCAACGCGGAACAAAAGCAGCTACGGCTTAATCAGAAAAATAGTTCATAGAAAAAGGCGGTCTGAAAAGACGGCCTTTTTTTTTAGGGATTCATCAAGTCTTCAATTTCCTCAACACTAATCGGAATAGAGCGCATCAAATTCAGGGGAGCACCACTTGTTTGCAACACCACATCATCTTCCAAACGTACGCCAATACCTTCTTCGGGGATGTAAATTCCGGGTTCTACCGTAAAGACCATGTTTGCTTCCATGGGCAGGTGCAACAAGCCGTAGTCGTGGGTGTCTAGCCCCATATGATGCGAAGTGCCGTGCATAAAATATTTTTTATATGCGGGTTTTTCAGGAGTTTCGTTTTGTACATCGGCCTTGTCCAACAATCCCAAGCCCAACAATTCTGAAGTCATGATTTTTCCAACTTCCACATGATAGGTTTTCCAAAGCGTCCCCGGTAGCAGCATTTTTGTCGCTTCATTTTTTACGCGTAATACGGCTTCGTAAACGGCTTTTTGTCGTTTTGTAAAACGTCCCGAGATGGGGAGTGTACGCGTAAGATCGCTGGCATAATTTCCGTATTCCGCAGCGATGTCCAATAAGATCAATTCCCCGGCTTTACATTGTTGATTGTTTTCGGTATAATGCAACACATTAGCATTATTTCCGGAGGCAATTATGGGCGTGTAGGCAAAACCTTTGGACCGGTTTCGAATAAATTCATGAATCAACTCGGCCTCAATTTCGTATTCCCAAACTCCAGGTTTAAGGAAATTAATAACCCGTCGAATTCCCTTTTCTGTAATGTTGCAGGCCCGTTGAATTTGTTCTATTTCCTCTTCGGATTTTACGGCCCGTAATTGTTGCAGGATAGGATTACTTTTCCCGACTTGATGTGCCGGATATTTTTTCTTGCACCATTGGATAAAACGATCCTCACGGGTTTCGGTTTCTACGGCTTGACGGTAATGTTCGTTGGTGTTAAAATAAAAACGTTCGCATTGGGGGGTCAATTCTTGAAAAATCCGTTCAAATTCACTGAGCCAATAGACGGTAGGGACACCACTCAAAGCCGTGGCCTCCTTTTGGGAGAGTTTGGCACCTTCCCACACCGCGATATGTTCGTTGGTTTCTCTCACAAATAGAATTTCCCGGTGTTTTTCTTCAACGGCATCCGGAAAAAGCAACAAAATAGTTTCCTCTTGATCAATACCACTGAGATAAAAAATGTCCCGATGTTGGGCAAAAGGCAGTGTCTGTCGGCACTGATGGGGTAAATGTCGTTGGAATTAAAAATAGCCAAACTTTTGGGGGCGAGTTGCGCACAAAATTTTTTGCGATTGTTTTTGTAGAAGGCAGCAGTAAGCGGTTGATAACGCATAATTTTTGGTAGCTTAAAAATGTGATCGTAAATTTAAGATAATTCAAGCTTTTGTTGATGCATTGGGCACTCTTTTGTGGGGTTGTGTGGGTTTTCTTACAAAACCATTAAACATTTGTTTTATGTTCTGCTTTTCCCAATTTATTATTTTTAAAAAACAAGCAAAGCAGTTTGTCGCTTGGTAGATATGGCTTAATTTTGTCAATGCAAATTGAATTATATGAGTCTTACATCTTCAACCATTGGACGTAAAGTCGCGATGGCTTTATCGGGATTGTTTTTGGTCCTTTTTTTAACCCAGCATTTTACGATTAATATTATTTCTGTTTTTAGTGAAGCTGCGTTCAACGAAGTTTCTCATTTTATGGGAAACAATCCTTTGGTGCAGTTTGTCTTGCAGCCCGTCCTTATTTTTGGGGTTATTTTTCATTTTATCATGGGTTTTGTTCTTGAAATCCAAAACCGCAAGGCACGCATCGCCAATTATGCCCAATACAAAGGCAATGCAAGTGCTTCTTGGGTGTCGCGTAATATGATTTGGTCGGGAGCCGTTGTACTTTCTTTTTTGGGCTTGCATTTTTATGATTTTTGGGTACCCGAAATAAATTATAAATATGTAGAAATCCTTCCCCTCAACCCAGACCGCTATTATGAAGAATTGGTTCATAAATTCCACGATCATTTAAGAGTGATTCTCTATGTCGTTTCCTTTGTGTTTTTAGCCCTTCATTTGCATCACGGATTTGCCTCTGCATTCCAGAGCATGGGCGTCAACAACAAGTACAGCCCGGGCATCAAAAAATTCGCCGTTTGGTTTGCGATCCTCATCCCTGTAGGGTTTATTTTCATCGCGTTATTTCATCATATTAAAGCATTATAAGCATGGCATTAGATTCAAAAATACCCAATGGTCCATTAGCGGATAAATGGACCAATCATAAAAGTAAGATCAACCTTGTGAGTCCTGCCAACAAGCGTCAAATTGATGTGATCGTGGTGGGAACTGGATTGGCCGGAGCTTCAGCCTCGGCAACTTTGGCGGAACTGGGCTATAATGTTAAAACGTTTTGTTTTCAAGATTCTCCCCGACGGGCGCACTCCATAGCCGCACAGGGAGGAATCAATGCCGCTAAAAATTATCAAGGCGATGGAGATTCTACCTACCGTCTTTTTTACGACACCATCAAAGGGGGCGACTATCGCTCTCGGGAGGCCAATGTGCACCGATTGGCAGAAGTTTCTACCAACATCATCGACCAATGTGTGGCGCAAGGTGTTCCTTTTGCCAGAGATTATGGCGGACTGTTGGACAACCGTTCTTTTGGAGGGGTTTTGGTGTCGCGTACTTTTTATGCCAAAGGGCAAACCGGACAACAATTGTTGTTGGGAGCCTATTCGGCCATGAATCGTCAAATTGGTCGTGGAAAAATCAAAATGTACAACCGTCATGAAATGATGGATTTGGTGGTTGTGGATGGCAAAGCGCGAGGCATTATTGCGCGAAATTTGGTCAGCGGGAAATTGGAACGTCACAGTGCACATGCCGTGGTGATTGCTTCTGGGGGCTATGGCAATGTTTTCTTTTTGTCCACCAATGCTATGGGAAGTAATGTTTCTGCAGCTTGGAAAATTCACAAAAAGGGAGCCTTTTTTGCCAATCCTTGTTTTACGCAAATTCACCCTACCTGTATTCCCGTTTCGGGAGATCATCAATCCAAATTGACCTTGATGTCAGAGTCATTGCGAAATGATGGAAGAATTTGGGTGCCCAAAAATTTAGAGGACGTACAAGCCATTCGAGAAGGAAAATTAAAACCCACCGAAATCGCAGAGGAAAACCGTGATTATTATTTAGAAAGACGCTATCCTGCATTTGGAAACTTGGTGCCCCGCGATGTGGCTTCTCGTGCTGCCAAAGAGCGTTGTGATGCCGGTTATGGAGTCAATAAAACCGAAGAAGCGGTTTATCTCGATTTTGCCGATGCTATTGTGCGTTACGGAAAAGAACAAGCCCATGTTAAAGGTTTGGACGAGAATGATAAGGCTTTAGTCAAAAAATTAGGACAAGAGATTGTTCGTGCCAAATACGGCAACTTGTTCCAGATGTACGACAAAATTGTAGATCAAAATCCGTATGAAACCCCCATGATGATTTATCCTGCGGTGCATTATACCATGGGTGGGGTTTGGGTGGATTACAATTTAATGACAACCATCCCGGGATGTTATGCCATTGGTGAAGCCAACTTCTCTGATCACGGTGCCAACCGTTTGGGAGCCTCGGCGCTGATGCAAGGGTTGGCGGATGGCTATTTTGTTTTGCCTTATACCATTGGAGATTATTTGGCGGATGACATCAGAACCGGAAAAATTGATACCCAACTCCCCGAATTTGAACGTGCCGAAGCAGGAGTTCGCGCTCAGCTGGAAGCACTCATTACCAACAAGGGAAAAAATTCTGTGGACTTCTATCACAAAAAATTGGGAAAAATCATGTGGGACAAATGTGGTATGTCTCGTAATACAACAGGACTGAACGAAGCCATTGCGGAAATCAGTGCGTTGCGTGAAGATTTTTATAAAAACGTCAATGTTCCCGGAACACTCAACGAGTTTAACGAACAACTTGCCAAAGCCGGTCGGGTGGCCGACTTTTTGGAATTGGGAGAATTGTTTGCCAAAGATGCTTTGGAGCGAAATGAATCTTGCGGAGGACATTTTAGAGAAGAATCGCAAACTCCAGAAGGAGAGGCAAAACGAGACGATGAAAATTTCACTTTTGTATCGGCCTGGGAATATAAAGGAGAACCTGCCAAAGCTAAATTGCATAAGGAGGTTCTGAAATATGAAGCCATCGAAGTGAAAACAAGATCTTATAAGTAATTGAAAAAAAAGTGAAACGCCACTAGTCCATAGGCAGCAAATACAGCAGTTGTCTATTGCCTTTTGAGCTAATAAACGAAACTATGAATTTGACATTAAAAGTTTGGCGACAAGCAAATGCGGAAGCAAAAGGAAAAATGGAAACCTATTCGATAGCGGATGTTTCTCCGGACATGTCCTTTTTAGAAATGATGGATGTGTTAAACGAACAATTGATTACGCAAGGGGTGGATCCAGTTGCTTTCGACCACGATTGTCGTGAAGGAATTTGCGGAATGTGTTCCATGTTTATCAATGGAGAAGCCCACGGTCCCGACCGGTTGGTCACCACTTGTCAACTCCATATGCGTAAATTTAAAGATGGAGACACCATCACCATAGAGCCCTTTCGTGCAAAGGCTTTTCCGGTGATCAAAGACCTGACGGTTGATCGTTCTTCTTTTGATCGTATCCAACAAGCGGGTGGATTTGTGAGTGTCAATACTTCCGGGAATACCCAAGACGCCAACTCCATTCCCATTGATAAACACGATGCCGATAAGGCTTTTGACGCCGCATCTTGTATCGGTTGCGGAGCCTGTGTAGCTTCTTGTAAAAACGCTTCGGCCATGTTGTTTGTTTCCGCCAAGGTTTCTCAATACGCACTGCTCCCACAAGGGAAAGTGGAGGCTACCGAACGGGTCCTTAATATGGTCAAACAAATGGATGAGGAAGGTTTTGGAAACTGTACCAATACCGGAGCTTGCGAGGTGGAATGTCCCAAAGGAATTTCCCTTGAAAACATCGCTCGGATGAATCGGGAATACCTTTTTGCAAGTTTAAAGGGGTAAAAAACAATTTTTAGTGGATTTGGCAAAGTAGGATTGTGTCGTAAATGCGGATTTACCAGCAGCACTGTCTTTCCGTTTGATTGATATTTTTTGTGAGCTTCGTATTTGTCAGATAAAACTTTGTTATCGTCATTCCAAAAAATAAAAGGACGGGAATTTTTATGTAATTCCAGTAAGGGTTTGAATCTTCGAAAGTGACTTGAACGATTCCTGAAATTAAAATAACTAGAATTAATGGTAAATAGAACATGTTATATTTAACATCTTTATTCAGTTGATTAACAATGGTTTTTAGTTCAGCGTTTAATTTTTCAATACCTATAAAATCTTTTTTGTCAGAAATTTTATTGTGGTGGTTAAGTAGTTTAAATTCAAAAAAAAACTTTGGTAATGGAAGAACAAAATTTATATTCAAAATTGTTAGAAGCCCCATCATTTCCCATTTAAAATAACCAAGCCCCAGAGGTTCAAGAATTATTGTAGCAATAATAATTCCACTACAAATGATTGCTATTATCAAATTCAAAATACTCAATCCTTTAATGAATTGAATTCTTTTGTCGATTCCTTTTTTTCTTTCTCCGCACATCGATTTTAGAGTAATTATTATATTTTTTCTTTCGTCAATTTTTGTCATAACAGTATATATTTTATTATTATACCTCAAAAGTTTTTTTTTGAATTTTACATCTATATTAATTTCATCAACCTCAATAAATATTACGATGGTTAATTAAAATATTTGAATTGAGGAGCAAGGTTTTCATGGGTCAAAGATCAGATTCGGTGACTTTTTATGTCTAAAAGTATGAATTTTAATACAACGAAAAATATTCAGGGATAGGGGGTCATGAAATCCTTAGATCTACCTGGCTTGGCTTTCAGTTTTTACAACTTAACACCTGCCTCAATCTTGATTTTTAAATCATTTTCCTCGGGTGGGATAGGGCAAGAGTAGCTATAGTTATAGGCGCAATACGGATGATAGGCCTTATTAAAATCTATCGGAATAGAAGTCCCTTCTGGAATCTCCAAATCAAGAAATCTGCCTCCACCATAGGTTTCCGTTCCATTGGTTAGGTCAGTAAAGGGCAGGAATAAATGGGTTTTATATTTTTTTGTTGCTCTCAATTGATGACTCTGATAGATGTTCAATGTAAATTCCTGCTGATCAATTACAAAAGTCGCAGTGCCATAAACTTCATAGGTGGGAAGCCGATCCGTGGTGGTTGCCATTTGAAAAGGAATCGCATTTTCAGCCCGTTCAAATTTTGCAGTTACCCTATATTTTTCATCAATGGGAAAAAAAGCTAACCCTTGAAAGGTCTTTAAATCTTCTTTTTTTAAGGGAGATTTTTTGGGGTTTTTAAATTCTTTATTCAATTCTTTTTGAAATTTAACGACGGATTTTTTGTGCTGTTGCGCATCGATCGTTGTGCTAAAAAACAAATAAGAAAGAAGGGCAAAAATGTTAATTTTCATAAACTAAAAATAAGAAAGTTTCATCGAATTCAATTTAACTTTTTTAAAAAGGAATCCCAGCCCCAACCTAATACACAGGTATTCGTCATTTGGTCAGTGCT
>ERZ887851.2103-NODE-2103-length-16019-cov-7.878915_pt1 | contig 16019 bp, 15 predicted proteins | sample MGYA00521100_ERZ887851 | MGnify/ENA primary metagenome ERZ887851 (study PRJEB32303, sample SAMEA104408602) | aquatic metagenome | biome: Brackish water; feature: Pelagic; material: water | place: Baltic Sea | collected 2014-06-06T16:11:00 | depth 11,444 m ...
CGAAAAATACAACACACAATCTCAAGGGGTCGACTATACGATTAGAAATTCAACACATAAATACATTTATTTTAACAACGGCAATGAAGCATTATATAATTTAAGCGCGAACCCGTTTGAGTCCCCAAATTTATTAAACGCCAATCAACTACCCTTAAGTGCTTCAGATAGTTCTGAAAAAGCAAGCTTAATAAACGAGCTCTCCATTATTAGACAAGATTAAGTTGCGCAGGCGACCTTTACATTGTGGGTTATACTCTAAAGTAATCAGAGAGCTTATGTTAGGAGTGTTGGTAAAATTTGTAAATTGTTCCAAATTAACTAATGGACGCATCCAGCTTATCACAATTTGAGCCAATAGCCTTGGAGGAAATGAATTCAGTCTCGTTACTAAAACGTATCGACACTAAGTTTCTGACAACGGAAACTAAATTGTTAGAGGTTTTACCTTATCTACAAAATGACTACCGAATTTTGGAGATCGATGAAAATCGGCTGATGAACTACGCTACGCTTTATTTTGACACAGATGATTTGAGGTCGTACATGGAGCACCACAATGGCAAGGCCAAACGGCAAAAAATAAGAATGCGAAAATATATTGATTCAGATCTTTGTTTTTTAGAGATTAAGGAAAAACAGAATTCAGGGATGACCAATAAAACTCGTTGTACAATTGCCGACCTTGAAACCACCTTGTCTACAAAATCAAAAGAATTTATTAAAAAAACAACGAAGAAAGACTTAGTTTTGAAGCCTGTTTTATATAATTATTTTCAGCGTTTCACACTAGTGAATACGCAACGATCAGAACGGGTTACTATAGATAGTTGTTTGAACTATAAAACAGATGACATTACAAAAGCACTACAAAACATAGTGGTTATTGAAGTGAAACAAGAGAAACAAAACGTGCAAACTCCTATATATAAAGCCTTAAAAGCAAATAAAATACGAACTAGCAGTTTTAGTAAATATTGTATCGGCGTTGCCAATTTATTTAAGGACACCAAAGCAAACCGATTTAAAGAATTGAATTTAAAAATTAACCAATTAACCAATTAACATGGAGATACTAGGCATACCCTTATTTGATGACGATTTTTATAAAATGATCATTCGATTTTCATTAAATTTATTTTTCCTGACAGCCGTTGTGAAATTTATCTACTACAAAAGAAGTCAAAAAAAGGAATACCTTTTTACTTTTTATCTGATAGGGATTGTTGTTTTCTTTTTGTGTTTTACTTTAAAAAAGTATGAGCTCGATCTTGGGATGGCGCTTGGACTGTTTGCAATATTTGGAATTTTACGCTACCGTACACAACCACTTGAAGTTAGAGAAATGACCTATTTGTTTGTAGTGATAGGGATCGCTGTAATGAACGGACTTTCAAACAAAAAAATGAGTTACGCAGAAATTATTGCTGCCAATTCAATCATCGTCGTAGCATTGTATACTCTTGAGCGTTACTGGGCTAGAACAGAAGTGTTTTCTAAAGAAGTCCTTTACGAAACGATTGAAAATATTCGCCCTGAAAATCATGACAAACTTAAAGAAGATCTAGAGAAAAGACTCGGAGTGAGAGTTACTCATTTTGAAATTGGAAATGTCAATTTTTTAAGAGATGTTGCTAAAATTACCGTCCACTATAAATACTAATTTTTTACTATGAATTTATTTACTACTAAGGCGAGTCTAGTGTTTGTCGCCGCCCTTATTCTACTTTCAACAAAACAGTTAAATGCGCAAGGTTCAAATGACTTAGAGGGCTGGAGCTCAGTACAAATAGACATTACTGCAACAGAAAAGCTATCTTTTTCAGTTGCCGAGCACCTTCGATATAAAAACGACATCTCAACATTAAACACCTATTTTACACAACTTGAAACCAGTTACGAGATCTTCAAAGGCTTTCAACTTGGAGCTGGTGTCCGCTTTATTAAAAAAAATGATGACATCGGAAACAAGCAAGGGATTGAGTCGCACTTCAGGTACCAGCTTGATGCACTCTACCAACATGAGGTGAAACAACTAAACCTATCATACCGACTAAGGTATCAAAACAAAAATGAGCTAGGCTTTTCTGAGAAAGAAGGAGATATCGCTAAGGAGCAATTTCGTTTTATGATAGGCCTTGGTTATAAATTAAAGCCTATTGGAATAGTTTTTAAATTAAAAGGAGAATTGTTTAATAATATTTCAAAGGGAAGTGATTCTAAAAATATTGATCGAAGTCGATTTACATTAATGGCTTCAAAAAGATTTAAAAAAATCGGTAAGTTTTCAATTTTTTACAGAGTCCAAGAAACTATTATTCCTCAAGAAAACCTGTTCTTGCCTGATTTTACTACAGTTTCTAAACGGATGATTGGACTAAGATACTCCTATCTCTTAGACCTAAGAAACTAACTATCAATTGCTTTTTAATCAAAAAAATGCGCTATTGACAGCGCATTTTTTTGATTAAGGGGTGAAATTATTTATTCTTGTCGCGAACCCATTGCTCGACATACTGAATTTTTCCCTCCAAATTAAAATAGAATTGCTCAACCATCTCTTTCTCCCAGACCGTACCGTCTTTGGATACTCTTTTTTCTGTAGCAGTTACTAAAACTCCTGACTCAGGATCTGTGTTTTCAATCTTCAAAGGGACTATTCCGTAAGCTTTCCATTTAATGGACTCAAAATTTACAAAATATGAGTCAAAGAAGCCATCAGTCATTTCAATACGCTGACCATCGTAAGTGTCAAAAACAGCATCCTCAGCAAAGAATTCTTGACAGGCGGCACCATCCATTTTATTGTAATTTTCGATTAGAGATTCAATAGCCTCTACTTCGCCACGATTAGAAAACACCAATTTTTTTCCAGTGTTTTCATTGTCTTTTTTTCCATAAAATTTTCCACCAGCAGGAAGACCAAACTCATTTTTGGAATCATAGCTACGCCACTGTGCAAAGCCGTCAATTTTTTTGTCTTTGTCAAACATAAAAACCTCCATTAGATTTAATTTTTGTGTACTTCCATTATTCCATTCTCTGGATTCCGAAGACCAAACAAGCATGTGCACTCGTTCTGACCCTTTAATTTGAACTGGAATCATCGCCCATGGCTCATTTGTTACTTTTTTTAGTTCACTATGCCAGTTTGTAGAAAACTCTTTTGTTCTTTCCACCATTTCATCCGAGTAAAAAGAAAGTTCTTTTTCTACATCGCTTTCATTGTAAGCGGCGATACTTTGTTTTGTTAACTCCATATGCTCATCAGAAGCCAATATATATGGATTTCCTTTTAAATCATTGTTCCCAAGCCATTCACCGGCAGAACTGATTTGTGCAACCGAGAAAAATCCAGTTGATAATGCTAAAGTCAATAGTATTCGTTTCATTGTATTTTTTTTTGATTAGTACACTACAATATATAAAAAATAAATTGCTTTTTAAAAGTTTAATAAGGAATGGTTTTAATCAGCATAGAGGAAATTATCTGACAATTTAGATAGTGTTTCAGCTTTCAAGTAATATTTTACTTTTCGTGGGCTTCTAAATCTTTTTGAAGATCTAGTTTTCTAAAGGTTGGGGATACAACACCTGTTGTTAGTACCGTGATTAAGGTCATTGTGCCTCCAAATACAACAGCAGTCACTGTACCCATGAGCTTAGCAGTTACCCCACTTTCAAAAGCTCCTAACTCGTTTGAAGAACCAACAAACATAGAGTTTACAGAAGATACGCGTCCCCGCATGTGATCAGGTGTTTTGAGCTGTAAAATGGTTTGTCGTATCACCATAGATACTCCATCAGTCACCCCACTAAAGAATAAGGCTACAACCGATATCCAGAATATAGAAGAAAGGCCAAATACAATTATAGATACGCCAAATCCAAAGATAGCCACTAACAATTTTAGCCCCGCATTTTTACTGATAGGAATATAGGCAGTGATAAGCATCGTCATAAAAGCACCAACAGCTGGTGCCGCTCGCAACATTCCAAATCCTTCAGATCCAACCTCCAAGATATCTTGTGCAAAAATAGGGAGTAAAGCCACTGCACCCCCAAAAAGAACAGCAACCATATCTAAGCTTAAGGCGCCTAAAATAGCTTTAGTCTTAAATACAAACCGAACACCCTCTTTAAGGCTTTGCATTATAGGCTCTCCAATTTTGGGATTCAAAATAGGCTTTATTGAAATGCCAAACAAGAGAATAAAAGATAAAATAATCAGTCCAAAGACTATGCAAAGAGACCAATGAACACCAAGCCAATTAATTGTAAAACCTGCAAAGGCGGGCCCTAAAACTGACGCCATTTGCCAAGTAGAACTGTTCCAGGTAGCGGCATTTGGATATGCTTTTTTTGGAACAATCAAAGCGACTAGTGAAAAAATAGTTGGACCAAAGAAAGCCCGTAAAAGCCCACCCATAAATACAAAGGCATAAATTGTATACAGAGTTGTCTTCGCGCTCCAAGCTTTTTCTAGTGAAGGGCTCGTTAATAAAAAGAGTCCCAAACTGATTAACGAAAAGAGCCCTATGCATTTCATTAATAAGTTTCTTTTTTCATTTTGGTCAACAATGTGACCGGCAAACAAAGCCATGCTAAATGCTGGGATAATTTCCATAAGACCAATGATTCCCAAAGAAAGGGGGTCTTTAGTTAATGTATACACCTGCCACTCGATGATAATAAATTGCATAGACCAACCAAATACTAAAATAAATCGAAGTATTAAAAAAATATTAAATTCCTTAAACCTAAGGGCAGCATATGGATCTCTTTTTACCATATTATAATTTGAGATCTTTTAATTTTAGCTGTAAGCTTACGCGCCCATTCCATTCGTTTTCGTCAATCGAATATACTATTTTAAAGGGAGCTTTTGATTTAACAATAGGCAATTGGACACCTAAACCAAAACCGATCCCCACAATTTTAGGTGCTCTTTTTTGGGTAAGTGTTACTCTTAAGTGTGTTTGGTCTTCTCCAACACATTTTCCATAGCCGGTATCAGAAACTTCGGTAGTCATAAAAACAGGCGATAAATTTTGAGGTCCAAAAGGTGCAAATTGTTTTAATATTCTAAAAAATTTAGGAGTAATGGATTCAAATTTAATTTCCGAATCAATTTTAATTTCAGGAGTCTTGAGGTGGTCAGGGAGCGTCTTTAAAACCTCTGCCTCAAAAGCCGCTTTAAAAGCGAGGTAATTTTCTTTTTTTAGTGTTAGACCAGCAGCGTACATATGACCTCCGAATTGATCCACTAAATGACTACAGTTTTCTATTGCATTATACACATCAAATCCGCTTACAGAACGAGCAGATGCTGCTAAATAATCACCACTTTTTGTAAACACTAATGTTGGGCGGTAATAGGTTTCTATAAGTCTTGAGGCCACTATCCCGATCACTCCCTTGTGCCAATCTTCTTGAAATACAACTGTAGTTGCATCTTCGGTTTCATTAGCAGTTTCAATTTGCTGTAAAGCCTCCTGAGTAATTCGTTTGTCAGCTTCGCGGCGATTAGTATTAAAATCTTCAATTTCACTGGCCGCAATTTCTGCATTTTCTATGACGATTTCCTTCATTAATGCAACCGCATAATTGCCGTGCTTCATGCGTCCAGCCGCGTTAATTCGAGGGGCTATTTTAAAAACAACATCTGTAATAGTTAAAACCTCTTTTTTCATTTGATTAATTAGTGCCTTAAACCCTGGACGGGGATTAGAGTTAATCACTTGTAATCCAAAATAAGCCAACGCTCTATTTTCTCCAACAATAGGGACTATATCAGCTCCTATGGCTGTAGCTACTAAATCTAAATATCCTATTAAAGACTCTACTGACTGACCATCTTTAGATGCTAAGGCTTGGATAAGTTTAAACCCAACACCACAACCACAAAGTTCTTTAAAAGGGTACTCGCAATCAGATCGCTTTGGGTCTAGTATGGCGACTGCCGGAGGCAGCTCTTTTCCTGGCCTGTGGTGGTCACAGATAATAAAATCAATACCTTTTGATTTTGCATATGCTACTTTATCAATTGCTTTGACCCCACAATCAAGGGCGATAATTAATGAAAAGTTATTGTCAGACGCATAATCAATTCCCTTGTATGACACTCCATATCCTTCATCATATCGATCTGGAATATAAGTGGATATCTGAGCGCTTTTAGTGTCGAGGTAAGACGCCATTAACGCCACTGATGACGTACCGTCCACGTCATAATCCCCATATACCAAAATCTGCTCATTGTCCTTTAAAGCGGATTGAATTCTTGATACTGCAACAGCCATATCTTTCATTAAAAAGGGATCATGCAAATCAGACCAGCTTGGCCTAAAAAATATTTTAGCTGTCTGGAATGTATCTATCCCTCTTTGTAATAGCAATTCTGAAATAGCTAAATCCACCCCTAATTCTGCTGCAAAATTTGCTATTTTTTCTGTATCCGGTTTTGGCTTAAGAGTCCAACGCATAGTTAAGAGTTGTGAATATGTATTTCTGTTGAAACGGATGAGAACTGTCTAAACATTTCCATAACACCACAGTACTTATCAACAGAAAGAGTAACGGCTTTGTATATTTTCTTAGTATTGAGTTCTTGACCATGAAAATGGTAATCTACGTGTACTTTATGATAGTACTTCGGATGTTCATCTGTCAATTGAGCTTCAACATCTATTGATAACTTATAGTCAAACATCTTCATCTTTTCTAAAATCTCGACAATATCAACTCCCGAGCATCCAGCGAGTGAAGAAAGCATCATTGCTTTTGGAGACAACCCAAAACGTTCAGTTTGGCCGTCAACGACTGTATCCATCGACACTGATTTTCCGCTTGGGTTGTCAGATTCAAACAGCATACTGCCTTTCCAATGGGTAGTTATTTTGTGAGACATTGTAAATTAATTTTTGTTACTTGTTTTTAGTTATCTCAAAAATACTAAATAATGCCATTAGTTACACCATTATCCGTAAACCATGATTTAGAAACCAAAGCGCTTGCTGAGTTTTTTAATGAAACTTTAGGCTTTTGCCCTAATTCTGTTCTTACAATGCAACACCGACCTGCTATAAGTAAGGCATTTATTAACCTAAACAAAGCTGTAATGACCAATGAAGGCCGCGTATCTTCAGCACTCAAACGGATGATTGCTTGGGTAAGTAGCAATGCAACCGGTTGTAGGTATTGTCAAGCACATGCAATTCGAGCTGCAGAACGCTACGGGGCGGAGCAAGATCAGCTGGATAATATTTGGGAGTACAAAACACATACTGCATTTAGTGAAGCAGAACGAGCAGCATTAGATTTTAGTTTAGCAGCTTCTCAAATACCAAATGCGGTTGATGACACTTTGAAACAGCGTTTGAACAACTACTATAATGACGGTGAAATCGTAGAAATCCTTGGCGTTATTTCACTGTTTGGTTATCTGAATCGATGGAACGACTCAATGGGTACAAGTATTGAGAATGGGGCTGTGCAGAGCGGTAAGCTCTATTTAGTAAAACACGGGTGGACTGAAGGAAAGCACATCTAATATCATTTTGGTTTCCCTGACACTATAACTACAATCTCTCCTTTTGGAGGATGATTCGTATAATGTTCAAGAACACTTTTAGCAGTGCCACGCTTGGTTTCTTCAAAAAGCTTAGAAAGCTCTCTAGAGACAGAAAGTTGACGTTCTTCCCCAAAGTATTCGCAAATATGGGAAAGCGTTTTAATGAGTTTATGGGGGCTTTCGTACAGAATAATTGTTCGGGGTTCTTCAGCTAAAATCATTAAGCGCGTCTGACGCCCCTTTTTTACCGGCAAAAATCCTTCAAAAACAAATTTATCATTTGGCAACCCTGAGTTTACTAATGCAGGGACAAAGGCCGTGGCTCCCGGCAAACACTCTACTTCAATTTCATTTTCAACACATGCTCTTGTCAGTAAAAACCCAGGATCAGAGATTGCAGGAGTACCTGCATCACTAATTAATGCAATGCTGAGCCCTAATTTTAATTTTTGAATAATACTATGAACAGTTTTATGCTCATTATGCATGTGATGAGAATGCATTTGAGTTCCAATATCATAATGCTTAAGTAGTTTTCCAGAAGTTCTCGTATCTTCTGCTAAGATCAAATCCACAGATTTTAAAACCTTAATTGCTCGTAAGGTAATATCTTCTAAGTTTCCTATAGGTGTGGGTACAATGTATAGCTTCATAATTCAAAGTTACAACGATTTTAAACAAAACAAATACAGAACATAAATTGTTAAGGAAGTCTTTTATTTAACGGTTATAGAAAAAAGAGGAGGTTAAAATTGTTTTTTAGAAGGAATTGCTATAAAATCTTTCAGATAATAGGGCTCAAAGTAAGCAACGTCTTCAAAATCATTATTTTTAAACTTAGCGTATGTTAATGCGCCCATTTGAGATGCAGAGGGCAATTTTTTCTCAATAAATCTTGCGTTTGGATGACTTATAAGTTCTTGGGTTTTAGGGACGCCATTCCCAATAAAATAAACTGGAGAAGATTCAAGTATATCTTTATAGGAATCCGAAGTGATTACTTCTGCTTTAGTCTGTCTCGTTTCTTTATAAGAAACGTCATAAATAGCAGAGTAAACTTCTAATCGTCTGGCATCTAACATTGCGACAATGGGTCCCTCAGGACTTTTAACTTGGCACGCCAAAGCTTTAAGGGTTGGGACGGAGATTAAAGGGATTTTGAGCGCGTAGCAAAACCCTTTAGCAGCAGAAACTCCTATACGAAGACCTGTGTAGGACCCGGGGCCCTTACTAATGCCCACCGCTGTGATTTGTGTTTTGGATACGTTGGCTTTTTTTAGAAGTTCATCTATATAAACATGTAAACGTTCGGCATGAGAATACTCAAGACCATTATCTTCTTTTAAACCAATCAAACGTCCGTTTTCTGATAGTGATACAGAACAATTGGTGGTAGATGTTTCAATATTTAATATATAAATCAACTTAGTCAACGATTTTATTTCCCATATAAAAGTCTAAAACTTTTGTCTTAAATACGAAATCAAATTTAGCATTAATTAAATTAGCTTCGGCATTGACCAGTTGAACTCTGTTTTGGTCAAGTTCAAAAGCATTTAAAGCGCCTATGTCATAACGTTCTCTAGCATTATTAAATGATAATTTCCGTGCTTTTAACGACTTATTAGATGCAACAAATGTTTTCAAAGCAGCTCGCGCATCTGTGTATGCTCTTTGTATATTACTTTCAAGATCTAACCTTGTTTTGTCTAAGTTAAGTTTTGCATTTTTTTCTTGAACTTTGGACTTTGCGACAGCTGTTTTATTTTGGAACCTTGAAAACAAGGGAACGGAAATATTTAAATTAAATCCATGGCCTCTATTATCATTTATTTGTTGAAAAAAAGAGTTACTCTTGGATAAATTAGAAAAATTAGCCCCCGTATTGAACCCATAACCAAAACTTACTGAAGGATAGTATCCGCTTTTAGATATTTCTGTGGATAAAGCCGCAGCTTCACGGTTTTTTTCAGCAATTTTTATTTCAGTTCTATTTGATAATGCAAAATCAAGTACCATTTCTACATTACTATAGATTAATTCTTCAGATGGATTTGCGATCAAAAGAGCTTCAACATGAAATCCCTTGTACGGGACCTGTAAAAGTTGAGATAAGGTTAATAATGCTAAATCATAATTGTTTTGAGCTACTGTAAAACGCTGCTCGTCGCTACTAAAAGTTGCTTCAGCATCAAAAATATTTGCTTGAGGCTGGATGCCTGCCTCTACTAGTGCGCTAACCTGTATAATTTGATTTCTAGAAAATTTAACCTGAGTTTTAGCTATTTGTAAATTCTCTTTGCTGAATAATACATTTAAATAGGCATTTACTACATTTAAAGAGACATCGTCTTTGATGCGACTGAGCTCTAACACACTCGCTTCTCTGTTAATCAGTGACTGCTTATAAGTGTTAATATTTCTAAAGCCATTAAAAACGGTTTGTGACAGGTTGATTCCGACATTAGAAGAATGAAACGTTCGATCAATAAAACTACCTTCAAAAAGTTCCACATTACCCAAATTTAAATTTTGAGAAAAACTTAGCCCTGCACCAGGCAAAAACTGTCCTTTAGCGGCGATAATATCTTGGTCATTTAAAAGCAGATTGTTTTTAACTTGCTTAACAGAGATATTGTTTTCTATAACATGATCGACACATTCTTTTAAAGTCCATTTTTTTTGTGCAAAACTGCTCAGTGTTCCTAAAAGAAAAAGAGCTATAACTATATGTTTCATAGTATTAGAGGTTTTATTATTCATCTTCTTCATCTTCTTCATCTTCTTCATCTTCATTGTTTTCTTCTGAAGCTTTGTTCCATACCTTGATTTCATCCCCTTCTTTAATTCCTTCAAGAATTTCTACATTTATTCCATCAGAAAGTCCAATTTCTACATTTTTGGTTTGAAAGCGGCCATTTTCTTTTAGAAGTTCTACAAATGGTTTTTCTGTAATTCGATTAAACTGTAAAAGGGCTTCTTTAATGACTAGCACACTGTCTTTACTCTCAAGTTCAATTTCAGCGTTTGCACTATAACCAGCGCGGATTCTTGTACTTGAATTTATATCTACGTCTGCCTTTATGGTAAACTGAACAGCACCATTCTGCTCGATTCCTTTAGGAGCTACAAACGTAAGGACGGCTGGAAATTCTTTTTCGTTAATAGCCCCTAATACAACTATAATTTTTTTGCCTTCTTCAAGCTTTCCGACTTCAGACTCATCTACTTTTCCTTCAAATATCATTTGACTCATATCTGCAACGGTAGCAATCGTGGTTCCTGCATTAAAGTTATTACTTTGAATAACTTGATCTCCTTCGCGTACAGGAATTTCAAGGATAGTTCCTGGTATTTGAGCTATTATAGTTGTGTTGGCTGAACTTCCCCCAGACAGCGAACCTTGCTTAATGATTTGATAATCATCTTGAGCTTGTTCGTAGTTTTCTTTTGATTGGTTTAAATTTAGCTCACTATTCTCAAAATCCTGTTTGGAAATCACCCCTTTATCAAAAAGTGTTTTATTTCTGTTAAAAACCGTCTGAGAGTTGTCAAAAGAAAGTTTTAGAGAGTTTATACGGCTTTTCGCACTTACCAGTGCTTGTTCGTTAGGAACCACTCTAATTCTAGCAATCAAATCTCCTTTTTTAACTAAGTCGCCTTCTTCTACAAAGATCTCATCAATAATTCCTGAGATTTGTGGTTTTAATTCAATTTCCTCTTCTGGGTTTAGCTTCCCAGTCGCCACTATTTTAGTGTCTAATGTACTATAAAATGGAGATTCTATTTTATAGTCTATTACCTCTTTGGCGTTTGAATCTTTAAAAAATTTTAACACGTATATTAATGCAAGTGATACGGCAATTCCTAAAATAATTTTTACAGTTTTATTCATTTTATTTTATTTATTATTCTTCTCTTAATGCTTCGATTGGTTTGACACTGGTGGCTTTAAATGCAGGTATAAGCCCTATTAAAGTTCCTAAAATAACTAATATTATTAAGGCAATAAATACAACTGCTATTGAGACCGAGGCATTGACTAATATAGCGTCTTCGCCTTGGCCCCAAAAATGATCTATTGCTATTAAAATCCAGCCGCCTGATATAATTCCAAATAGGCCCGCAAGCATAGTTAAAAACACTGCTTCAACTACAATTTGTCGTTTAATTTCAAAAGGGGTCGCACCCAAGGCGCGTCGCACTCCGATTTCTTTGGTGCGTTCTTTTACGGTAATTAACAATATGTTTCCAATCGCAAACACCCCTGCTATTAGAGTAGCAAGTCCAACAAACCATGTTAGAAACTGCATTCCTTTTAGAAATCCAGTAACTTTATCAAACTCCTTTCCTAAGTTGAAACTTCTAAAAGCTTGTTTATCATTGGGATGTATTTTATTTAAATTTTTAAGCAATAATTTAGCGTCTTGTTCTATTTGTGATATATTAAATTCTGGCTTTCCTGTAATCATTACAAAGCCAATTTTATCTCCGGTATTGTAAATTTGCTGAAAGCTAGTAAAAGGGATATAAACAGCGTCGCCCGAAAATTCAATATTACCAGGTTCGTATATCCCAACAACTTTAAAATTAATATTATTAATTTGAACGTATTTACCTATAGGGTTTTCATCCTTTTCAAATAACTGTTTATAAATATCTTTAGCCAGAACAGCCACCTTTCGCTTTAAGTCTATATCGTTTTGATTGATAAAACGCCCTCGAGATAATTGTTTCTTTTGCACCTCATTTGAGACTGGAAAATCTCCTGAAATAGTAAAATTACCAGAGAGAAACCCATTTACGACTAGCGCACTATTTTGATTTTTTGGTACTACAAATTCAACTCCTTGAACGTTTTCTTCAATTTTTTTAAGATCTGAAAGTGTCAGCTGTACGCGTTTGCCATCTTGAAATCCCTTAAAGGGCTTGCTAGTGACACTTGGTATTATAAAAACACTATTTGTTGCAAAATCTCCAAAGATTCTATTAAAAGAGTTCTCCATTCCCCTAGCAGCGCCCAAAAGCCCAATAAGTAATAAAATACCCCACCAAACTCCGACCATAGTAATAGCAGTGCGCAACTTATTTTTGCTTACGCTATCGTAGACCTCTTGCCATGTATCTATATCGAATAAAAATTTAATCATTTAGTCGTCTCTTAATGCTACTATTGGTTTAATTTTTGATGCTTTTTTAGCAGGTAAATACCCTGCAAGTGTTCCTGCTCCAATTAATGTAAGAGTAGCCGAAATAACAAGGCTTTTACTCACAGAAGGGTCCGTAATAAAATATGTTTTTAGAACCGGGCTCGCCCACTCTAAAACTCCCACCCCGACCAGAAGACCAAGATATCCCGCAAGGGTAGTGATCAAAATAGATTCTATCAAAATGATAGAGACAATGGATTTTGGGGAAGCACCAAGTGCTTTTCTAATTCCAATTTCTTTAGTGCGCTCTTTAACTATGAAAATCATGATATTGCTGATTCCAATAACCCCCGCAATAAGAGTTCCCATTCCAATTATCAATATCAAAATCCCTAAAACAGATGTCATCTGATTAATCCCTTTATTTTGCATTGCCCTGTTAAATATACGTATGGCACGTTGGTCATTTGAAGCGACGTTAAAACGGTTCTTTAATTTTTTTTCTAAATCCAGTCCAAAGTCAATCGCTTGGTTATAGTCAAAATCAGGGTTATAAGTAAGGTTAATTTGATCTACATAATCATTGTTTCCATAGATTTGTTGAGCCGTACTCAAAGGCATATAAATAATTCGTTCTTCATCATCCCCGCCGTCATCGGAAAACACCCCAACCACTTTATAGGAAATCCCACTTAAATTAATATTTTTCCCCAAAGCAGATGTTCTTGAAAACAATTCGTCTTCAACCAATCTCCCTATAACGATTACCTTTGTTTGGTTATCGATATCTAGCTGATTCACATAGCGTCCTGAATAAACCTTTGATTTTTCGACGTATTGATTGTCCGGGTTAACAGCTATTAAAGAGTAATTATTTTTTTTATTTTTATAACTAGCCGTTATGTTTTTAAATACCTTTGAGGCTATGTATTCAGTCTCAGAATCAAAATCTTCTTTTATATAGACAAAATCTTGGTTCTTGAGTTGAATACGCCGACCCGCCTGTAATCCTTTGTGAGCCTTAGAAGTCTTTCCAGTTCTTATAAATATGGCATTTGAAGCTTCATCTACAAAAGTTTTACTAAAAGTATTGTTAAGTCCATTTGCAAGGCCAAATAAAATCGTGAATAATAAAATAGCAAAAGTAACCGTAAAACCCGACAACAAACTTCGGGTTCGGTTTTTATTAATACTTTGAAAAATTTCGCGCCAAAGGTCAATATCAAACATGTGGTTCAGCTCTAACTTGAGTTACTATTTTATCTTCCATAATAATACCGTCTCGTAAACGGATTATCCTTTTACACATTGCAGCAATATCTTCTTCGTGAGTTACAATCAAAATAGTTTTACCCTCATCGTTGAGCTGCTGTAAAAATGCCATTATATCGGAAGAGGTAGTGGTGTCCAAGGCGCCTGTAGGCTCATCTGCTAACAATAATTTAGGATTGGACGCCAATGCCCGGGCAATTGCAACACGTTGTTTTTGCCCTCCTGATAGCTCACTTGGCAAGTGAGTTTGCCAATCTAAAAGTCCAACTTTTTGAAGATGAAAACGCGCTTTTTCTTGACGCTCTTTTCGCTTTAACCCTTGATAATACAAAGGGAGAGCCACATTTTCCAAAGCATTCTTATAATTGATTAGGTTAAACGATTGAAATATAAAACCTAAAAACTTGTTTCGGTATATTGCTGCCTTCTTTTCTGTAAGATTTTTTATTGTAACACTATCAAGTACATATTCTCCGCTATCCGCCTCATCAAGCATTCCAATAATATTAAGAAGTGTAGATTTTCCAGATCCTGATGATCCCATAATGGCTACCATTTCGCCTTTGGCTACAGAAAGATCTATTCCTTTCAGAACGTGTAAGCTCGAATCTCCGATGGCATACGACTTATGAAGCTGATTAATTTCTAGCATTGGCTTTTGATAATTAGTTATATCCACTATTTAGACGACCAAAACTATACTTTGTTACAATAATGATATCTAAAATAATGTTAAAACCGGAAGAACCTTCTATGAATTAATATTCAGTTAAAAAAGAGCTTTTATCGTCCATGGCAACTAAATTAGTTGGCAACACAAAATAATGGTATAGTTTATGATAAAATATTGTTGTAATGTACCTGATAGTTAGAAAAAATTAACTGGCATGCAAGAAACAATTACTATTTCACTCTTAGTTTGATTAAATAAATTATTTTTGAAAGCATTAAATAAACTAATTGTTATGATATGATTAAAAAGGTATTCTTATTTTTATTATTTACATGTCAATTTACTTTTAGTCAAAATATTCCCCCAGAAATATTTTCAGAGGGAAATGAGTTTTATTGCCCCCTATCTCAGCAAAATATCGTAACTGATTTCAATATTATAGATGTTGATAACACAACTATTGACGCTTTATATATTCAAATATCGGAAGGTTATGTCGTGGTTGAAGACTTGCTAACACTTACTGGTAATCATCCAGGTATTCAACAAACATGGGATACAGTCACTGGAAAACTAGAGTTAAGAGGGGTAGGAGATGCCGAAGCCCTTTATACCGATTTAATTGCTGCTGTGTATGACGTTAAGTTTAGTAGTAGTAATCCCAGCCCTACAGATAAATCATTTTCATTTACAATAGGTGATGCAAATTACCTAGATGAAACTGGACATTATTATGAATTTATTAGTCTTGTAGATGTTACTTGGACTGAAGCTGAAGGATTTGCTGAAGGCGAAACGTATTTCGGTCTTCAAGGTTATCTAGCCACAATAACCAGTGAGGCCGAAAATCAAATTGCTGCTGTTCAAACTAATAATGTTGGCTGGATTGGTGCTAGTGATTTAGCTACCGAAGGAGATTGGAGATGGGTTACTGGACCTGAAGGTTTAGAAAATGGAGGCACTGGCGTTCCTTTTTGGAGTGGAAACGGTATAAGTGCAGGTGGTTCAGCCGTAAATGGACAATATAGTAATTGGAATAATCCTAATGAGCCTAATAATGCTGGCCAAGAACATTACGCTCATGTTACATCTCCTAATGTTGGGGAGATTGGATCATGGAATGACTTACCCGACCCTGCTTCAGGAGGAGGTAATTATCAATCCCAAGGGTTTATAGTAGAGTATGGTGGTATGCCCGGAGATCCAGAATTGAATTTGTCTTCAAGTACAAATTTAATAGCACCAGTTTTAGAAATTAATAATTTTAACGGATGTGCTAACGAATTTGATGGATTACAAGGGTCTTCAAATATTGGAAATGGTGACCTTTACTGGTATGATAGTCAGGTAG
>ERZ887851.2106-NODE-2106-length-16011-cov-9.020055_pt1 | contig 16011 bp, 15 predicted proteins | sample MGYA00521100_ERZ887851 | MGnify/ENA primary metagenome ERZ887851 (study PRJEB32303, sample SAMEA104408602) | aquatic metagenome | biome: Brackish water; feature: Pelagic; material: water | place: Baltic Sea | collected 2014-06-06T16:11:00 | depth 11,444 m ...
CTTAATGCTGGACTTAATTACCAATTAGATTATAAAAGTATTCCAGCCTATCATACAGAAAAAGATAGTGTTGATTATTCTGAAAGAGTTAAATTCAATCTTGTTTATAGGTTTGGTTGGAATCAAAGCGATTTAATTGGATCAGATACCTATCCCTTGTATGTGTTTTCTGCTTTCGCAGACAAACGCTTAAATTATTATAGCACCCTTCAATTTGGTGCCGATTTGTTTATTTCAAAATATTTAGAAGAATTTATTAAATACAGGGCAATTGCGTACCCAGAACTTGAATTATCTGGAGATGAAGATTATAAAAGAGTAGGGCTTTTTATTGGATACGAATTGCGAATTAATAGAAATGCTATTAGTTCTCAAATAGGATATTACGCCTACTATCCATACGAGTTTTCAGAACGAATTTATTTGCGTTTAGGTTTAAAAAGATATCTTTATAAAGATAAGTTATTTGCTGTTATCTCGTTAAAATCACATTTGGCGCAAGCAGAAGCAATAGAATTTGGTCTTGGACTAAGGCTATAAATTAGTAATACAATGAAAAAATATTTTTACTTAATTATTATTTGTTTTTGTTCTTGTAATTCTGAAAATGCACTGGATTGTTTTAAAGCAGCGGGTACTATTATCCAATCTGAAATAAATGTTGATCCATTTTCTAAAATTTTAGTAAATAAAAAAATTCAATTATTTATAAAAGAAGGTGCTGAGTATAAGGTGGTATTAGAAACTGGAGAAAATATTATAAATGAAATAGACCTTATAACTATCGATGGTATTCTTTATTTAACAAATAATGTAGGATGTAATTTTGTTCGTGATTATGGAATCACTAAGGTCTATGTAACCGCTCCTAATATTAAAGAAATAAGAAATAATTCATCTCTTACAGTTTCCAGTATTGGTGTTTTAAGGTATGCTAATTTAACACTGCTATCTGAAGATTATGAAACAGAAGAATTTTATACCAATGGAGATTTTATACTAGATTTAGAAGTTGAAAACTTGAATATTACGGCAAATGGTTTTTCCAACTTTTTCTTAACTGGTTCCGCTGAAAAAACTGAAATAGCATTGTATTCTGGTAATTCTAGAGTAGAGGCAGCAGATTTGTTAATCCAAGAATTGATAGTTTTTCATAGAAGTACCAACAAAATAATTGTAAATCCACAAGTGTCAATTGTTGGAGAAATAAGAAGTTTAGGAGATGTTATTTCTAAAAATGAACCTCCAGTAGTTAATGTTGTCGAATACTATACAGGTAGGCTTATTTTTGACTAGTAAGTTTCGTAAATAAATTTTCTAAGCTAGTTTCTTTTAAGGTTTCTTTTATAGATTTATCATGTATTAAATTTCCTTTATTTAATATGATAACACGGTCGCAAATAGCTTCAACTTCTTGCATGATATGTGTTGATAACAATACGGTTTTGCCACTTTCTTTTGCGACTTTTTTTATAAGATCTCTAATTTCAATTAATTGATTAGGATCTAATCCTGTAGTAGGTTCGTCCAAAATTAAAACTTCAGGATTGTGAAGTAATGCATTGGCAAGTCCCACACGCTGTCTGTATCCTTTAGAGAGTTGTTCTATTTTTTTATGAGCTTCCAATAATAATCCTGTCTCCTCAATAACAATTTCAACGTGTGCTTTGTCAATTTTATAAACTTCTGCGTTAAAATTTAAATATTCTCGAACATACATATCTGTATATAGAGGATTATGCTCTGGAAGGTAACCTATACATTTTTGAACTTTAATTTTATCATCTAAAACAGAATAGTTATTGACCAATGCATTTCCTTCAAATGTTGAAATATAGGTAGTTAAAATTTTCATCATCGTAGATTTTCCTGCTCCGTTTGGGCCTAAAAATCCGACGATTTCACCTTTTGGTATTGAAAATGAAACTTGATTCAAGGCAATTTGATCGCCATATTTTTTAGTGATATTTTCTACTTTTATCGACATATTAAAATTAAAACAAAACTACATAAATAAAAAGTAAAAAATTAGAGCTTGTTTTCAATAATTAATTACTTTAGCAATTATAAAACACACAATGAATAATTTTATTACATGTAGTGATTTTTCGTTTTTCTTTTTTAAAGAAAGAAACGAGATACTGATGTAATTAAATTAAACATAAAATTATATAATGGTCTCGGAAATAATCCGAGACTTTTTTTTTAATAAAATTTAAAAATATGAGTCTAAAAATTGCAATCCAGGGAATTGAAAGTTCATTTCATGACATGGCTGTAAAAAAAATGTTTCCTAAGAAGGAAATTGAATTGATCAAGTGTACTAGTTTTGAAAAGGTCACCGAATCTATTAATAATTTGAGTGCAGATTTTGGTGTTCTTGCGATAGAAAATACAATTGCAGGATCTATTTTGCCAAATTATAACTTAATAGATGAGAGTGGTTTGGTCATTATGGACGAAGTTTTTTTAAATATACAAATGTATATGATGGCATTAGAAACCGAAACGATTCATGATATTTTAGAAATACATTCCCATCCAGTAGCTTTACTTCAATGTAAAAATTATTTACGGAAAATTCCACCTCATATAAAAATAATTGAGGGTATCGATACGGCTTCAGAAGCAAAAAAAATAAAAGAACAAAACTTAAAAGGAATAGCAGCTATAGCCGGGAAGCAAGTTGCTGAAAAATTTGGATTAAAAATTTTAGATAGCAAGATTCAAAATAACAGCGATAATCAAACTCGTTTTGTTTTAATAGGAAAAAAAATTAAAACGAATATAAAAGAAGCAACTAAAGCAACATTAAAATTTAAATTAGATCATAGGGTAGGTAGTCTTTCAAATGTGTTACAATTGTTTAGTACTTTTGAAATTAGTTTAACAAAAATTCAATCTTTGCCTATTATCGGAGAACCTTGGCAATATTCTTTTTTTGTAGATGTTGTTTTTAAAGATTATAAATTATTTAAAGATGTGATTAAAGTATTGGAAAAAGCAGTAAAAGAATTGAAAGTAGTAGGAGCTTATAAACAGAATTTTGAAAATAAACCAAGTCAATTATTAAATAAAAGTACCAATGAAAAATAACAAGAATCTAGGAACTTGGTTAAATGCGATGGACTTAAATCATCCTCTAGTAATTGCTGGACCTTGTAGTGCTGAATCTGAAGAACAAGTTTTAAAAATAGCGCATCAATTAAAAAAGACTGATGCTACCATATTACGCGCAGGAATATGGAAACCCAGAACTAGGCCAGGAAATTTTGAGGGTGTTGGTGAAATTGGTTTAAAATGGTTAAAAAGAGCAAAAGATGAAACAGGATTGTTAACTGCTACTGAAGTTGCAAACCCTAAACATGTTGAGCTAGCCTTAAAAAATAACGTCGATTTACTATGGATAGGAGCTCGCACAACCGTATCACCCTTTGTAGTTCAAGAAATTGCTGAAGCATTAAAAGGAACCGATAAAATAGTATTAGTTAAAAATCCTGTTAATCCAGATTTAGCTTTATGGTTAGGAGCTGTTGAACGTCTTCATACTTCTAAAATTGATAAATTAGGGATCATACATAGGGGTTTTTCTACCTACGAGAAAACAGGTTATAGAAATAACCCAGAATGGCAAATTCCAATCGATTTACAAAATCAGTTTCCAGATTTACCATTGATATTAGATCCATCACATATTGCTGGACGTAGAGCTATTATTTATGATTTGTGTCAAACAGCATTGGATTTAAATTTTGACGGATTAATGATTGAAACACATCACGATCCAGATAATGCTTGGAGTGATGCAAAACAACAAATTACTCCTCAAGCTTTAGATCAATTAACTATTGATTTAACAATTAGAAAGGAAGAAGGGGATGCTTTAGAGTACCTTAATAAATTAGCAAATCTTAGAACACAAATAGATGTTGTTGATCATAAGTTAACCGAAATCTTAGGAAAACGAATGAAAATTGCTGATGAAATAGGAGATTTAAAAAAGAAGAACAATGTGGCTATTTTGCAAAATAAAAGATGGATTCAAATTCTTGATAAAATGATAGTAGTAGGCAAAGAATTCAATTTAAGTGAAGAGTTTATTTTAAAAATATATAAAGCAATTCATCAAGAATCGATCAATCATCAAAAGCGACTTGATGATAAATAATACAATACTGATTAAAGAATAATATTTTAAAAAAATAACAATGCTAATAACTTTAATTTTAAGACTTTTGTATCAATGAAAGGCACTGTCTATAAATCTACGGGAAGTTGGTACACTGTAAAAGCAGAACAAGGAGTTTTTTATGAGTGTAGATTAAAAGGAAAGTTTCGCATAAAAGGAATTAAAACTACAAACCCAGTTTCTGTTGGTGATAAGGTATGTTTTGAAATAGATAATTTAGGTGATGATGAGTTTGGGCTAATTAATGAAATTGAAAAACGTGATAATTACATTATTCGTAAATCAGTAAACCTTTCAAAACAAACTCAGATTATTGCGGCTAATATAGACCTTGCTTTTTTAATAGTTACGCTCAATAATCCACCAACTTCTACAGTTTTTATAGATCGGTTTTTGGTTACTTCTGAGGCTTATGGCATCAAAACAATCCTATTATTTAATAAAATTGATTCTTATAACGAAGAAGAATTAGTAGAAATTAAATATTTAGCCCATTTGTATAGAACTATTGGTTATGATTGCATAGGGATTTCTGCCAAAACAGGAAAAAATTTAGATACCGTAAAAGGGCTAATGGAAAACAAAGTAAGTTTATTTTCGGGTCATAGTGGTGTTGGTAAATCAACATTAGTAAACGCAATAGAACCTTCATTAAAACTAAAAACTAAAGAAATTTCAGATCAACATTTACAAGGTCAACATACGACTACATTTGCAGAAATGTATGATTTGTCTTTTGATGCTCAAATTATAGATACACCCGGAATCAAAGGTTTCGGAATGGTAGAAATTGAAAAAGAAGAATTGTCAGGTTTTTACCCTGAGTTTTTTAAGTTAAAAGAACATTGTAAGTTTCATAATTGCTTGCATATAGAAGAACCAAAATGTGCTGTTAAAGAAGCTTTAGAAAATAAAGAAATTGCGTGGTCTCGCTATAAAAGTTATCTTCAAATTCTAGAGGGTGAAGAAGAACACTATCGCAAAGATGTTTATGATAAAGAATAAATATTAACTATGAGAGTTGTTATCCAATTAGTAAAACAAGCTTCTGTTATTATTCAAGAAAAGGTTGTTTCAGAAATTAAAAAAGGATATTTAATACTGCTGGGTATTGAAGCAGAAGATACTCAAGAAGATATCAATTGGTTAGCAGGAAAAATTACTCGACTCCGCATTTTTAGTGATAAAAATGGCGCTATGAATAATTCGATTATAGAAGCTAATGGAGATGTAATTGTAGTGAGTCAATTTACACTGCAAGCAAAAACTAAAAAAGGAAATAGACCTTCCTTTATAAAAGCAGCTCGACCTGAAATAGCAATTCCGTTGTATGAAAAATTTATCACCCAACTAGAAAATGAATTGGGTAAAAAAGTTCAAACAGGTAAATTTGGTGCCATGATGGATGTAGCATTAATAAATGATGGGCCTGTAACTATTTTAATTGATTCAAAACAGAAGGAATAATAATTTAATTTATGAATGATGAACATAAAAAACGCTCAACTGGCCGTTGATAAATGGATAAAAGAACATGGGGTTCGTTATTTTAATGAGCTAACCAATATGGCCCAACTTACGGAAGAGGTTGGTGAAGTTGCTAGAATTATTGCACGTCGCTATGGTGAGCAAAGTGAAAAGGAAAATGATAAAGATAAAGACCTAGGAGAAGAATTATCCGATGTTGTATTTGTGGTTTTGTGTTTAGCCAACCAAACTGGAATTGATTTGCAAGAAGCTTTTGATAAAAAAATGAATTATAAAGCCAATCGCGATCACGATAGGCACCATACTAATAAAAAATTAAAATAATATGTTTCAAAAAGTAATTTCAACTCCTGGATTTTGGAGGTCATCTTTTTCATTAGGGATTGCATTTGCATCTATATTTGTAATTATAAAATGGGCAATTGAAGGCTTTAATATGGAGTATTTCAATTCGATTATAAATCCATTTTCATTTGTAATTGGCTTATTAGTTGGAGGCTTTATTTATGGGTTTTTGGTAACATTCGGAAAGTTTAGAGCTAAACTCAAGAAAGAAGAACAAACGTATTGAAAGCTTACCTTTCTTATAAAGCTGTTAGTGATAATCCTGTTATCACTGTCCCAGGGTCTAAAAGCGAATCTAACAGGCTTTTAATCCTAAAAGGAATCTATCCTAATTTATTAATTGATAACCTTTCTAATAGTGACGACACGATTAGTTTGCGAAAAGGAATAGAACAAATTAACGGAATCGTTGATGTTGATCATGCAGGAACTGCCATGCGTTTTTTAACTGCATATTTTGCTTCAAAAAAAGGAGTGGATATTATTATTACGGGTAGTAAAAGAATGCAAGAACGCCCAATTAGAATTTTAGTTGAGGCATTAAAGGATTTAGGTGCAGATATTCACTATTTAAAAAATGAAGGGTTTCCTCCACTAAAAATAATTGGTAAAGATTTAAATGCAAGTTCAGTTATTTTAAATGCGACTATAAGTAGTCAGTATATTTCTGCTTTAATGCTAATGGCACCTGCATTAAAAAATGGATTAACTATTAATCTAGAAGGAAAAATTACCTCAGCCCCATATATTAAAATGACTTTAAATTTGATTCAAAAAGCAGGAGTTTCGGGAAGTTTTAATACCAATAGAATTCAAATTAAACCAACTAATGCTATTGATAGTAGCAGACTAAAAGTAGAATCAGATTGGAGCTCTGCTTCTTATTATTATAGTATAATTGCGCTCTCAAGTAATCTTGAAGTTACTTTAAATAATTTTACAAAAAACAGCATTCAAGGAGATTCAAAAATAAGTGTCATTTTTGAAAAATTGGGAGTAAAAACCGTTTTTAATGAACTTGATAATTCAATTCATTTAAGAAAAATAAAAACTGAAATAAGTGATCACTTATCATTGAATTTAAATGATACACCAGATATTGCTCAAACCATAGCAGTAACATGTTTTGGTTTAGGAATACATTGTAATTTAAAAGGTTTGAAAACGCTTAAAATAAAAGAAACAGATAGGTTATTAGCTTTAAAAACAGAACTTGAGAAGCTTGGAGCTCATGTAGCTATAACAGACCAATCGATAGAAGTGTTTCGTTCAAAGAAGATTATTGAAAACAGCACCATTGAAACTTACCAAGACCATCGAATGGCTATGGCTTTTGCTCCATTAGTATTTAAAGTTCCAATTAATATCCTTGACCCAAATGTGGTTACAAAATCCTATGCTAATTTTTGGGAAGACCTTGTGAAAATAGGTATTGAAGTACAATTAAAATAATAAACTGTTATTTACTTGACAACCCCTATGTTGAGATTGTATATTTGCGTCTTTTAATTATAAAATCGTCTCTAACTATGGGAATGAAACTCTCAAAATTTAATTTTGAATTACCAGAAGAATTATTAGCTGAATATCCTGCTGCAAATAGGGATGAATCTCGTTTAATGGTATTGAACAGAAAAGAAAAAACCATTGAGCATAAAATGTTTAAAGACCTTAAAGATTATTTTCGTGAGGACGATGTGCTTGTGTTAAATAATACAAAGGTATTTCCTGCAAGATTATTTGGAAATAAAGAAAAAACGGGTGCTCGCATAGAAGTTTTCCTTTTAAGAGAATTAAATAAAGAGACTCGTCTTTGGGATGTATTAGTAGATCCTGCAAGAAAAATTAGAATTGGAAATAAATTATACTTTGGAGAAGATGATTCATTAGTTGCTGAGGTCATAGATAATACCACTTCTAGAGGAAGAACATTGCGTTTCTTATATGATGGCCCTTATGAAAATTTTAGAAAAAAATTAACTGAATTAGGAGAAACACCACTTCCTAAATACATTAAAAGAGAAGTTGAGCCAGAAGATAAAGAAAGATATCAAACCATTTTTGCAAAAAATGAAGGAGCCGTTGCTGCACCAACTGCTGGATTACACTTTTCAAGACATTTATTAAAGCGTCTTGAAATTATGGGAGTAAAATTTGCTGAGGTAACATTGCATGTTGGATTGGGAACATTTAGCTCTGTAGAAGTAGAAGATTTATCTAAACATAAAATGGATTCAGAAGAGATTCATATTGATACATTAGCGGAAACAATAATTAATAAGGGAATTGCAGAGAAAAGAAGAATTTGTGCAGTTGGAACAACGGCAATGAGAGTAATAGAAAGTTCTGTTTCTTCTGATGGAAACTTAAATACTTATGATGGTTGGACAAATAAATTTATTTTTCCTCCTTACGATTTTAGCATCGCAAACATGATGGTGACTAATTTTCATACACCAAAATCAACTTTAATGATGATGGTTTCGGCATTTGCAGGACATGATTTTGTGAAAGAAGCGTATGAGTTAGCAATTAAAGAAAAATACAAATTTTACTCGTATGGAGATGCGATGTTAATTATCTAATAGTTAGTAAACCTCGATGTATCATCGAGGTTTATTTGTTTTATAACGATTTGATTTTTAAATATCAAAATAAAAAAGTACTTTAGTGAGCTAATACTTTTTTAAACAGTATTGATGAGAAGAATTTTACTTTTTATAATGTTAATTTCAATTTCATATGTATCCTATTCTCAGGATGAAAATGAACGCATCCCTTTGAGTTGGGAATTAAATTTAAGAAATTCAGTTATACCTATAGAATTACCCCCTTTAGATTTAGAAAACATAATTGTTGAGGATAGTATTAATGATAAGGATAAAAGTCTTCCGTGGCGTTATGGAATTTCAAGGCCAATAGTTTTGGATCTTGAAAATGATGGAGTATGGACCGAATTACCAAATAATAGGGGTAGAATTTGGCAAGTAGCTCTTTGGTCACCAGATGCTGTTAATTTGAGTATCAACTTTAATGATTTTAAATTACCAGAAGGTACAACGATGCATCTTTACAATGATGATCAAACCGATATTTCAAAAACATACACAAAGGATCAAAATAGAGAAAATAAAAAATTAGGTTCTTGGTTTGTTTCTGGTGAAATTATCTGGATAGAGTATTATGAGCCAGAAAACACAGCTGACAATACTCATCTTGAAATAGGAAGTGTTATTCATGGGTATAGAATGGGACGAGTTCATCAAATTATTGAGGATAACAATAGAGGTCTTAATAGTTCTGGAGATTGCAACTATGATGTAAATTGTTTTATCGGTAATGATTTCGAAAACAAAAAAGACGCAGTAAAAAAAACAGTAGCTCTCTTAAATTTAGGCAATGGTTATTTATGTTCATCCTCTTTAATAAATACTACACTTGGTGATAAAACTCCATATTTATTAACTGCGAATCATTGTTTGGAAAATAGTGATCCATCGTTCTGGTCTGTTAGGTTTAATTGGATGAGTCCAAGTCCAATTTGTGCTAGTGAAGAAGAAAGTTTAGACATACAAACCAATTTCACGATGAGTGGTGCTCAAGTAAAAGCAAATAATGCTTTAAGTGATTTTGCATTAGTTGAATTGTATAATGAGATTCCAGAATCTTGGGATGTTGCTTTTGCAGGTTGGGATAGTACGGATGAATTGCCTACTATGGAAGTTGGAATTCATCATCCCAATGGGGATATCATGAAAATATGTAGAGACGATTCAGGCGCTGTTAAAGAAAATGCTAATGGTACTGAAGTATGGTTAATTGGAGGAGTATCCGTTGGTGTTGGCAATGGATGGGAAATTGGGACTACAGAAAGTGGATCTTCAGGTTCGCCATTATTTAATGAGGATGCAAGGATAATTGGACAATTATATGCCGGTCAAGCTTTTTGTGATGGAACTGAAAATAATAATGATTACGATATCTATGGAAGATTTGGAGTTTCATGGGATTCAGGTGAAACGCCAGCAACTAGATTAAAAGATTGGTTAGATCCTAATAATTCTGGACAATCCACAACTGAAACAATTCAAAATGTATTAAATACTCAAGATTTTGATGAAACTGGAACTTTAGATATTTATCCCAATCCAGCAAACACAAAACTATCAATTATCAATAATAGATATCCTAATTTAGCGTATTGTTTTTACAACTTAATGGGACAAAAAATTCATTCAGGAAACCTATCAAATACTATTAATGAAATTAATGTAGAACATTTAAATGAAGGAATGTACTTTTTATATTTAGTAGATGGAGATACCAATGTTAGTTCTACAAAAAAGATTATCATAAAAAGATAAGTATAAAATTCAATACAAATAAAAAGCCTCTTTTTAAAAAGAGGCTTTTTATTATCATATCCTTTTTAATATTGATATTTTCGCAAACTAATGAAAGCAAAAAAAAAGGACATACGAGCGTTGTCAAGAGAAGAAATTAGAGATTTCTTTCAAAACACAGGAGACAAGGCTTTTAGAGGAAATCAAGTGTATGAGTGGCTTTGGAGTAAGGGAGCGCATCATTTTGATGATATGACTAATATATCAAAGGAGACTCGGGAACTTCTAAGCGATCATTTTGTAATTAACCACATTGAAGTAGATAGCATACAAAAGAGTAAGGATGGTACTATTAAAAATGCTGTAAAACTATTTGATGGATTAATTGTAGAATCAGTTTTAATACCAACACCTTCAAGAACAACAGCCTGTGTTTCAACTCAAGTAGGTTGTAGTTTAGATTGTAAATTTTGTGCTACTGCACGATTAAAAAAGATGAGGAACTTGAATCCTGACGAAATTTATGATCAGGTAAAAGCAATTGACCAAGAAAGTAAATTGTACCATTCAAGACCGCTTTCAAATATTGTATTTATGGGGATGGGTGAACCCTTGATGAATTATAATAACGTTCTTAAATCCATTGATAAAATAACTTCGGAAGAAGGTTTAGGAATGTCACCAAAAAGAATAACTGTTTCCACTTCTGGGGTGCCAAAAATGATTAAAAAATTAGCCGATGACGAGGTTAAGTTTAATTTAGCAGTTTCGTTACACTCTGCGATTCAAGAAAAAAGAGAGCAAATCATGCCTTTTGCTAATAAATTTACCTTGCTAGATTTAAAAGAAGCGCTACAATATTGGTATAAAAAAACAACTAGGAGAATTACCTATGAATATATTATTTGGGATGGGATTAATGACTCAAGAGAAGATATTAATGCTCTGGTTGCCTATTCTAAGTGTGTGCCTTGTAAAGTGAATTTAATTGAATACAACTCCATAGATGATGATTCATTTAAACAAGCATCTCCTCATGTAACAAATGAGTACATAAATGCCTTAGAGAAAAATAGAATTCCAGTAACCGTTAGAAGAAGTAGGGGAAAAGATATAGATGCTGCTTGCGGGCAGTTGGCAAATAAGCAATAAAAAAAGAGCGACAGTTTGCCGCTCTCTTTTAATAATAATTAAAATAGTAAATTTAGTTCTTAACTATTTTAAAAGATTTTGATTTTCCTTGAATACTAACTTTAGCAATATAAATACCTGTATCTAAAGATGCAATGTTTATCGTTTCATTAGTGTTTGAAAGTGTTTTAGTTAAAACTTGTTGTCCCAATAAGTTATATAACTGTATATTTTCTAAAGAAGTGCTAGCTTTTAAAACTAACTGACTATTAGCATCTACAAAATAATTAAAATCATTAAAATATTGATCTTCTAAAGATAAAATCCCTTCATCCCCAGCTTCAATCCCTTCACTATCAGTTGCATTATAAGCATAACCTGAAACCTTCATAAGATTTGTTCCATTAACATCTGTATCCATACGAACCCAACCATAATGAGTGGTGCCGTTAAACAAATCATTAAATTGAATACCGAGATAACCATCCACAACAGTGTCACACCATTGGCTGTTTGAATAAGCACAGCCATAGTAATTTAGATCACCACGTGCTCCAGCTTCAGTATATCCAGCAGCACCATCGATAGTTTCACCATTTTCAAGTAAAGCAGGGTATTGATATGCTCCAGCAGTCAATCCAACAAAAGCCCCCCCAGAACTTGGAAATACAATAGCTGCATTTCCACCACTTAAATCTGCTGGATTATTTATACTAACGTTTTCGAATCCATCTACATTAAAGTCTATAGAAAATGCTTCTCCAACAGCAATAATTGCGTCGGGCTCAACATCAACATAAACAATTTGTCCAGCTGCATCTGAAACTCCTAAAGCAGCAGTAGTTAATGCTCCATATTGTAGGAGTCTTTTAGATAATTTTTTATTCATATTAAGTTTTATTTTGATAAAACTTATGTAGTTTTACCTGATTAATTGTAGTAAATATATAAAAATATTTTCATATTGTATACTAAACAATAAACAATAAACAATAAACAATAAACAATAAACAATAAATAATGAGTAATAAAAAAGATAAAAAAAATATTTTTGATCCAAATAAAGTTCCATTTTTAGGCTCTTTAGGATTATTAGCATTGGGAGACGTTGGATTTACAGCTTGGAGAAAGGTTAAAAGTGATCACAAACAAAAGAAGTCGAATGAAAAGAAATAAGTTGTTATTAATAGGCTGGGATGCTGCAGATTGGAATATTATTTGGCCTTTGATTTCACAAGGTAAAATGCCAGCTCTAAAAAAATTAATTGAAAATGGGGTTTATGGCAACATGAGTACCATGAGTCCACCATACTCGCCTATGCTTTGGACCACAGTGGCCACCGGAAAAACACCTGATAAACATGGTGTTCTAGGTTTTATTGAGGTAACACCAGATGCAAAGTCGGTAAGACCTGTTACCACAACTTCGAGAAATACCAGGGCACTATGGAATATATTTCATAATAAGGGAATGAGGAGCAACCTTGTTGGTTGGTGGCCTAGTTTTCCAGCGGAACCTATCAATGGGACTATAGTGTCAGACCGATTTCAAAAAACAAATAGAGACCCTAATAAGCAAACTCCAATGAGCGAGTTTGCAATTTATCCTTGGGATCAAAAGGATGAATTTAAAGATTTAAGAATGTTTGCTTTTGAAATTACTAAAGCTCATTTATACCCATTTGTCCCTAGAGCACATGATGTAGATCAGGATAAACATAAAGGACTTTCTGCAATAGCAAAAATAATTTCTGAAAATGCATCTGTTCATAATGCTGCTACTAAACTTTTAAGAACAAGTGATTGGGATTTTATGGCGGTATATTACGACATGATAGATCATTTTTGTCACTCATTCATGAAATATCACCCACCCAAGTTACCTGGTGTAGATCAAAACAATTACGATATTTTCAAGGAAGCTGTCACAGGATCTTATATATACCAGGATATGATGTTGGAAAGAAAAATGAAATTAATTGATGAGGATACTACTGTTATAATTATGTCGGATCATGGTTTTGAATCTGGGAATAAACGAATACTTAACATGCCTAAAGTACAGGCAGCTCCTTCTTTGGAGCATAGACAGTTTGGTATTTTCGTTGCCTCAGGTCCTAATATTAAAAAGAATGAAAAAATATTTGGTATGGGCCTTATGGATGTGGCTCCTACTATTTTACATCATTTTGGATTACCCATCGGCAAGGATATGGATGGCAAAGTGATACTAGATATATTTAAAGATGCTACGGCTCCAAAATATATAGAAAGTTGGGATAAAGAAGAAGGTGATTTCGCAGACTTGAACCATATAGAAGAAGCTGATGCACTATCTGATGAAGATACCATGCAACAACTTATTGAGCTTGGTTATGTTGAAAAATTAGATGAAAAATTTGAAGTAGCGATCAAGAAAACGCGCGTAGATTTAAAACATAATTTAGCTAGAGTATTTTTGGGTAAAAAAGATTTTGCTTCCGCCAAAAATCATTTATTGGAACTAGTAAAGGAGAGAGATCCAGTTGACCGCGCACCTTTTTATATGGATTTAATAAGCATTGCTCTTAATGATAAAGAATATGAATTGGCAAATAAATACCTTGAAAAAGTAAAAAAATCAGGTACCGAAATCAATTATAATTTATTGTTTGTCGAGTCACAAATACTAACCGAGATGGGGAAGATTCAAGAGGCATTAAAGATTTTGGAGACTGCCAGAGCAACCAATGAAAGTGACGAAATACTTTATCGCATTGGTAAACTAAAGTATCAATTAGGTGATTTTAAAGAGTCAAGAATAATTTTAGAGAAAGCAATAGAAATAGATTCTCAGAAAGCTATCTATCATGCAACATTGGCTGAAGTTCTCTTGCAACTTAATGAATATGAAGAGGCCGCTGAATATGCAATGACAAGTATAGAATTAATTAAGTATTTTCCTAAGGCACATTTTATACTGGGACAAGCATTGGAACAACTAGGAGATCTAGCGAATGCTAAGTTAGCATATGAAATGGCAAGTAGATTAAAGCCTAAAGTATTTCATAAAGCTGAAAAATCTCTTGAAAATGTGATTGAGAAGCTTGAAATGGATTTAAAATATGAAAATAAATCTTTTTATAAATATAGAAAAAATCAAATTACAATTGTTTCAGGATTACCAAGATCAGGAACGTCTTTGATGATGCAAATGCTAGACCATGGGGGTATGGATTGTCTTGTGGATGGCAAACGTGAGGCAGATAATTCAAATCCTAAAGGATATTATGAATATGAGCCTGTTATGTCAATTCATAAAGATAATTCATGGATGGACAAAGCTCAAAACAAAACAGTAAAAATAGTAGCTCCATTACTAAATAAAATTGATGAACAATATCGATATAAAATTATTTTTATGACTAGAGATCTAAATGAGGTTTTGAAATCACAACAAAAAATGATAGGAAAAACGGAAGATGTTTTCCCCGTTAAATTATATAATAAATTTCAAAAATTATTATCTAATATTGAGGTTTGGAAAAAGAAAGAACCTGGAGTAGAATTAATTTATTTAGATTATAAGGATGTTTTGGACAATCCAGAACTTACCGTAAAATCAATTGAACGATTTCTTGGAGTTCCTCTAAACCATCCGGAAATGATCAATTGTATAGATAAAAAACTATACAGAACAAAAGTCTAAGTTTTGTGAATTAATAATTTTTTTTAAAACAAAAGGATACTTTGAAAACAGTTGCGCAAATAAAACTACCTATTGAATATGAAATGGAACTTTTCGAAAAAAAGTTCATGCTTTCTATGCATTCAAAAGTTTCCTTGTTAAACCGCATCACTCATTATGTGGTAAATAGGAAAGGTAAACAAATGAGACCGATGTTTGTTTTTTTAATAGCAAAGATGAGTAATAAGGGAGCGATTAACGATAGAACTTATCGGGGTGCTTCTGTTATAGAATTAATACATACAGCTACATTAGTTCATGATGATGTGGTAGATGGCAGTAATAGAAGAAGAGGCTTTTTCTCAATTAATGCCTTGTGGAAAAATAAAATTGCAGTGTTAGTTGGAGATTTTTTATTATCCAAAGGCTTATTATTATCTATAGATAATAACGATTTTGATTTGCTGAAAATCATTTCGGTTGCAGTAAGAGAAATGAGTGAAGGGGAACTTCTTCAAATTGAAAAAGCTAGAAAATTAGATATTACAGAAGAAGTTTATTACGAAATAATTCGTAAAAAAACAGCTACACTAATTGCTGCATGTTGCGCTATGGGAGCTCAATCTGTAATGGCCACAAAAGGAGAAGTAGAGGCCATGAGAGAATTTGGGGAGTATATCGGAATGGCTTTTCAAATTAAGGATGATCTTTTTGATTATGGAACCGAAAAAATAGGAAAGCCTTCGGGAATAGATATTAAAGAACAAAAAATGACACTCCCTTTAATTTATACTCTTAATAATTGTTCGGATAAAGAAAAGAGGTGGATCATCAACGCTATTAAAAAT
>ERZ887851.2107-NODE-2107-length-16007-cov-10.095537_pt1 | contig 16007 bp, 21 predicted proteins | sample MGYA00521100_ERZ887851 | MGnify/ENA primary metagenome ERZ887851 (study PRJEB32303, sample SAMEA104408602) | aquatic metagenome | biome: Brackish water; feature: Pelagic; material: water | place: Baltic Sea | collected 2014-06-06T16:11:00 | depth 11,444 m ...
AGCGTATCCTGTCCCTGACAATCTCTTATTCTCTTTGTTTAGTTGATAGTTATATTGATAAAAATAATCTTCAAATATATCTAGCTGTGCTTGCTTTGCAAACAGATTAAAATCTTGCGGAGATATGTATCCATAATTATTTTTATTAAGAATAGCTAATACCGTATTTCGTACCGAATTTATCATTCATAAATAATTTTACACAAAGATAAGAAAAAAAAAAAGACCCCTTTGTTTTTAAAGAGGTCTCCTAGAATTGTTTGCCTTAGCAATTTATTTTAATTGTTTTTCTAAATATTCAAGTTTCTCTACTCCTTCATCTGTTTTAAAGTAAGAAGAGATAACATGCATTGGGTCTTCACCAAATGGGATAGTTAGTAATCTTTTTTTGTTTGATGGCAGATTAAAATAAACATCTTTGTTCTTGTTTCTATATGCTAATAATCTTTCATCAAAACATTGTTGAACTATAGAGTACAATTTTAAAGATGGGTCATCAAGTGCCTGTAGAAATTCAGCAGGATAGTTACGAGAATACACTAGCATGTCTCGTTTTAATTCTGCAGTAGACATTTTACTTATGTCTCCCCTTAGTATTACTCTACCTAAAGATTCCATTTGCTCTAAGGACATTTGCTTAGCTGCAATCAACGCATCTACTTCTACATTAAGCATCTCTACTTCTTTAGCTGCGTCAGCTGCGGTATCTACTTCTTCAAATTTCAAACCATTTAAAGGGTGATAAGCTAAAAATAATTGTAATGCTTGGTTTTGTTTTGGAACTCTAAGCAATCCTGATTCAAATATAACAGGAGTAACAATAGCGTTGCCATCTTGCTCATCCTTAAAAGGACTCATCTGATTTGTTGCGTATCTTATTTCTCTGTTCTGACCTGTTTCTTCATCGAAGTAAAGTAAGGGTCTACGCTTTGAACTTTTGGAAGGAAGCATGAAACTTAACGGAGCCATACCTCTAGTCAAACGATATATTCGTGACTTAATTTCTTTTTTGTTTTTCATTATAATAAAAATTTAATTTGATTTAAAAAAAAATAATTACCCTCGTCATTATAACGAGGGTAAATATTACTACTTATTACTACTCTTCAAATAATACAAAGTTATTGGCACCCATAACACAAACACATCTTTCTGATAAGAAGTTTACTCTCATCTCGTCAATGTCTGTAGTTGCTGCTCCACCTGCTGAACCTGTAATCCAAGTCTTGTAACGTCTGTCTTCAGTTTCTGAAGCTCTATAACGTACATGAAGGAAAGGACGCTTAGCGTTTTTACCAAGTACTTGGTCGTAAACACTTGTTGAACCTGCCGGTACTAATAAACCTGTGATAGCACCTGAACCTGCAATTACAGGGTTGTTTGATAAACCACCTCGCATCGTTGGGTCATTTAGGTACTTCCAATCAGACTTGTAGAAATCATAACCTCTACGGAATCCTGTGAATCCTAAGTTAAGAGCCATCTCCTCATCGTTGTCAAACAGTCCGTAAGACGTACCACCTGCACCGTAAGAGTTTTGAGCCGCTAACATGTCATCAATATCGAATCCAAATTGTCTGTTAACAAAGATTACGTTCTCTTCAATTGCACCTTGCTTATCTAATCGGTCAATAACCGCATCAAAGTCAGCTAATGCATCAGGGTTTCCACCTCCCCATAAGTTACCTCTTGTTCCTACTGCGTGGAATACACCTTCAGAACCAACGTAACCTGCCGCTGCTGCACCTGAAGCTACACCACCAACAGTCTCAGCAGGTACTGCCTCAATCATTGCTGTCTCTAAGTAGTCATCGAAACGTAATCTTGTTTCATGCTCAGACTTTAGGTACCATAAGTATCCTGAACCACCATTCTCTGTTGTAATCTCAATCCATCCGATTTGAGCCATATCAGAACCATTTACTAGATATGTATCTTTTAGGATAATTGGATTGTTTTCAAAGATGTAGTCATCAGATTCTAATGAACCATCCATTCCTGCTGTTCCTTTTTGAAACTCAGAACCATAGATAAATACAGTTACATCACCGTTACCTACTCCTGTTCCTGCGGTTACTAAACCTGCAGACTCATAAAATGCAACTGTGAATTGTAATACGTTACCACCAACAGCAACTGCTGTGATAATACCTTTGTTCTCACCTGTTCCACCATTCTGATTAATCACAACAGTTTGACCAACTCTAAGAGCCGGTGCACCTTGTGCGTCAAAAGGATTGCTACCTGTGATTACTGTACCTACAGGGTTAGCCCCTATAGCTGAATCATTAATTTGGAACGTTGCTGTCGCAGCTCCTGCTGCAGCTGCTGTTCCAACATCTGTATACTTAATGTGTAATCTCCCTTGTTCTGCCCATTTGATAAGGTCAGAATTAGAAGGCATCTCAGCTCCTACCATTCTTAAGAATGAGCTAAGTGTTCTGTTTCCATAACGTTCAAATTCTTTTTCATAAGTATCCGGAAGATACTGATTTAAGAAATCAAAGTTAGTAATGTAATTAGACTCCAATGGAACCTTCTGAGCACTAGGCTGTAAAGAAAATCCCGGAGTTGCGTTTAAAGCTCCTGCCATTTTTTTAAATTTTAAATGTTAAATATTATTTTTTGTTACTTCTAATTTTGAGTCCTCTACCCTCTGTTGGGTTGATTGCTCTGATTGTCATACCATCCTTCTTTGTAACTTGAGGTGCATCCCTCGTAGACATATTAACATTTTTCATTTTTCTTGTTACATCTGTCGTTCCATCAGATTGCCCTTGTTCGTAAAAGAACTTAGCAAACCTTTCGGGATTTTGAGCAATCGAAACTGCTCTGTGGTATCCTGCTGCGTCAGACACTAAACCTGTTTCTTCATCAATAAACCTTTTAAATAAGTTTGATGAATCAGAATTCAAGCGTTTAATCTCATCCACATTCTTTGTAGGCAAAAAAGTTATTGTCTTATCTTCTCCAACTTTAAAGTCAAAACCTTTGAACTCATTGTGGAAAACTTCATCGGTCTTATTTAAGAACCAATCTCTTTTTCTTTTTGCTTCTTCATCGAATGTCTTAGCGTCTAACACATATTTATTGTAAGCTTCTAGTTGTTCTTTTTGCTCTAGAGAAAAAGATGCCGTACTTGACTCAAGTGGCTCTTTGTACATCTCTTTTTGCGAATCGAAAAACTTTTTAGCTTTACCAATCTCTTTTTTAAAAGCTACTTTCTTTTTCTTAATTACATTTTCCTCATCAAGGTCTGCATCATAACTAAAGTCATCCATCATATAATCAATGTCTTCAGCATCTAATGCATCTTCTGTTGCGGAATAGTATTCTCTTAGAAGTTGCTTTTCGTCCATAGCTCCAAAGTCTCTATTCAGCTTTGAATAGTCTGCAAAACTACGTCCTGTTTTTTTTCTGTACTCTAAATATGCAGCAACATCTTCAGGTATTTGTTCGTTTGCTTCTTTCGTAGCAAACAAATCTGAAACTGATGACACATCTTTATTGTATCTATTCTTAATAAATGAAAGAACATCCTCCTCACTTAGCTCTGAGGGTGGAGCTGCTGCTGTGCTATCTAAACCATCATCAGCGTTTACGTCTTGCGTTGTTGGTGGTGTTCCGTTTGAAACATCATCTACTATAATTGGGTCTGTACCTTCTGCAGTTTTTCCTTCAGCCTTATCTAAAAGTGCTTGTTCTTTTTGAGCTATAGACTTTTCATCTATTGACCCAAGGTCTTTTACTGTAATTTCCATTTGATTTAATTTTTACAAAGTTAATAAATGTTTTTCGTTTAAATTATTTACTATCGTGGGTCGAATTCAGCTAGGTCAAAACCATCTAGGCTGTCTTCATTTGATTCGAAATTTTTTGGTGGAAGGTTATTCCTCCTTTGATTTATAAGTTGTGATTGTTCAGTATTTTGCTGTGAGATTCTTTTAGCTTTAGCAGTCTCTCTTTGAGTCTCTCTACCTTCTAAAGCTTGTTCAGTCATGCCATGTAACTGCAGATTATAATTAAACTCTTCTGCCATTAGCATCTTCTTCAAGTTAGCTTCGTTGTTCATTTTCTCAATCTCGAATGCTATCTCTGCTTGTTTTAACTGCATCTTGCTTTCCATTTCCATTTGAGCTTTTTGCATATCAGCTTGTGATTTAGCTTGTACTATCTGCATTTGTTGCTGAGAAGCCATTTCTTGCTGTTGAGATTTCTGTTGGTTTTCTCGTTCTTCTTTTTGCTTACGCTTTAATTTTAATAATTGATTTGCAAGTTTCAAGTTTTTTATCTCACGAATATCAATAGCGTCCTCTAGGTTAATGTCACCCTTAGACAGAGCCATCTGTACATTTTGTTCTAACTGTGCTCTTTGTTCCTCGTCAGGTGCTACATCTATAAATATGCCGAAGTCATATATATACAAATCCGAAATATCATTTAAGATACTAACGTTATATTTTCCAATCTTATTAATGAAGTCATCTTTAAAGTCAGAGTATTCTAAAATGTCTCCAACTCTATAAGTCAATGCCTCAGCTAAAGTTCTATAAATATATAAAGCACCATCAAGAATATGTCTAGTTGCTACATTAGAGTTTAATGCTGCTAACTTTTGTAGACCAACTAAAGAATTAGGGTCAGGACTTGAAGCATCTCTAGCCTCGTTTAATCCTGTCACCTGTCTAATCATTCCTAAGTAATGATTATAATTTGCAATAAGCATCTGTGTTTTTCCTGAGCCTGAACTAGTAGTTAGTTCTTTGATAGGAATCTTCCCTTGGTTGTAGTCACCTTCTTGTGTATAGCTTCTACCAATTACCGAACCTGTTTGAAAATACAATCTCAATGCATCTTCAGGGTTGTAAGCTCCTCCCGTTCCAAGGTCAACTTCATTTAAACCATCAGCATCTATATAGACACCATCAGGCACAACTCTAGCAATTACTTGTTGTAACTTTAAGTGGGTAATCTGAATTAAATCTGCAAAAGGAATCATTCGTCTAACTAAAGACTCTATATTTCCTTTGTACATTCTTGGTGCTACTGCTACATAATTAGGAATAGCATGTTGACTAGATGATTTTGGACGCACCATGTTTTGAGCTAACTCCCATTTTAATACAATGTTAGTTCCCATCACCATTACTCCATCATACCATACATCAATAGTCTTTTCAATTTTTTCGAAGTTTCCTTCTTCCATTGTTTCAACAGGTGGATTGAATTGGTCATCTTTCTCGATAACCTTGCTTCCACCGGTTGCCATAATTTTTTTCTTAAATACTATTTTCTTAGTAGTCTTGTAATTAAAATATAAAAGAGTACATGTGTCTCTGTAAAACATATCGTTCTCATAGTATTGAGCTACATTGTAGTAGTCATACCAATTTTGACTATACTTACTAATCTCTTCTAAATCTTCATTAGTTAAAGTTGGGTCTATCTTCATCAACTCAATTATAGGCATAGTCTTTACCTCACCCCAATAGAAACAATCTGTAAAGTGTGGGTCTTCTGTATAGCTATACACTACATTTGCAGGGTCAACATATGATACTTGAACTCCTGAGCCTAACAGAAACTCATGCTTAGCTACAGAAATTCCTATAACCGTTAAATCATAGTCGCATCTTTTTCTCAAATCTAAATAATGATTCTCTTCAAAAATAGTATTGATAGCTTCTTCCTCTGCTATTTCAATGGAAGGCTTATAATTAATTTGCATATACAACGAAAGCTCCTCATCGGTTTGAGGTAGTTCGTCAGGACTTGTAGTGAATGGGTCAAAGCCTGAGTTCTTTTGGACACTCAGTAAAAAATCTTTAGACACCATTTGTGCCTCAATCATATCTTGATACTTGGTTCGTTTAGATTGAGACATTGCGTCTTGAGCATATGCCTTTACTTTGAATAACCTATCAGACATCCCATTTACAACTATGTCAACAAATTTTGGAATGATAGGAACAGGTGTCCAATCTAAATTCAAATAACTTAAATCGCCATCAACGGCTATCTCATTCTTATATTTTGCTACTGACTGCTCTCCTCTTGCGTATAAACGCAACCTGTGAAATTGACGGAATTGGTCATAGAATCTACAACCTGCTCCATCCCTACGGAACCATTCATATTGAATAGCTTGACCTATTTGTAGTCCATACTCTTTAGTTTCCTTCTCAGCGTCAGATACAAATTGACTTGGGAAAGCTGCAGATTTTATATTTACCTTTACATCTTTCATCTAATTATTTCGCTTTGTATGCCGGTATTAGTATACCTTGCAAAGTTAAGTTTTATTTTTGACTCTTTTCTTTCAGTTACATAAAGATGTTTTTGACATGCCATAATAGCTAAACCCGAACTAATACTAGCATCAAACTTAGTTCTGTTGTTAATGTCAAACTTTGCCCAATCCGTTAGGGTTCTGTTAAACGGCATTGTGCCCATCTCATCAGAAGGTCTAAATACTGATTCAAAATCTACACCTATGTACTTCTCTATATATGATTCTATAGCCGATGCATGTGCTTGCTTTACCCCCTCGCTTGAGTTAGGTATCCCTCCTAATTCTTTTTCTGTCTTGGACAATTTGTTAAATTGTTTGTCAGGTCTATTGATACAATATTTTCTATAGCCTCTATTCTTAAAGTGATACAACAAACGAGGTTTATTGTTTTCTACTAATATAGGCATACCATAAAAAACACATGCCATTAATACATCTTCAAAAAATATTTCAGCAGTCTGAGGTCTAGCTATGTACTCTAAGAAAAACTCATTACTTGGTGCGTCATCCATGTGGAATTTAGTAAGACCATGTAAAGCTCCATTAGAGCCACCTCCACCTACTACTCCACTAATGTCATAACTGTCACAACCAAAAGCACCAAGGTGTTCATTTCCCGGATACTTACTTCCATTTTTTTGATGTGCGTTGTTTTGAATGTTACTTGATGGTAACCAAGAGATGTTAAATCTTCCTTTTGAATCAGGAACCCAAACTACCTTTGTATCCTTTATTCCATTCTCCCAAACAAACTTTCCTCTTGTGATGTGATGCTCTTTAATCATAGAGTCATTGTAGTCTATTTGTTGATACAGTTTAGTTAGATTGAATATAGATTGTTTGCTTTCATCTCTAAAGGCGTGTGATTCAGTTCTAGGAAACTGTCTATAATATTCGTTTAGTGCATCAGCATCTCCCTTTAAAGAATCTACCTCTGCCTCCCAATAGTCTATTGCTCCCTGATAAATCATCTCCCCATCTATTCCTTCTACTTCATGAGGTGGATTTTCTAAGATAGGCATTCCGTATCTGTCTATAAACCCTTCCATGTTCCACTCCATTGGAATAAACAATGCATACATTCCACTCTTTGTTTGTCCATTACGATTTCTTTGAGTGACATCTGAATCGTAATACAAGTCTTTAAAATTATCACCACCTTTTTCTAGTGCATTTGAGGTTGAACCCATCATGCATTTACCAATTACCTTACTACCTAAACGCAGACAGGTTTTAGTTACCCTCCAATTGTTTAAAATATTATTAGGCTTAACCCATTTACCGCTTTCATCGTGTACTAATAGCAATAGTTTCTCACCATCATAAGAGTTATCGTCTGTGTTCTTCCAATCAATGGTGGTGTCTAATCCTTCCATATCATCTTGAAACGTTTCATGCATATTCTTTTTTGTAATCTTAGACGCAGGAACCCTATAAGCTAATTCTGATTTAGGCTTATCCATTCCATCTTGTATGGGTTTAAAAAAGAAAGGTAAACTATTTGATATAGGAACCACTTTGTCTGTAAACATTTTTTTAGCATCAGCACCTGTCTTAGAAAGTATGCCAATCCTTGCATCTTTTGCAAGTGAAGCTGTATTAATACATTCAGCTGAACCCATAAAAGAAAAACCGGAACGTCTTATTTTTAAATATACCATTCCAAAACTTCTGTTGTCGGCTTTACAAGCTTCCCAATAAATAAACAATGCCCTATTAGCCTCCCTAAAATCAGGAGAGCCTACGTCAATCTTAGTCCATTGCAGATACATGTAGTGTGAACCTGTTATATAGGTTGCCACTCCTCTATTCATAAACCAATTACCTTGTTCTCTATAATCAAATTCGTTTTCTATATAGTCAATGTATTGGTCTTTAAAAGAATTAGGCATTTCATTCCATTGAAAGATAGTTTTTATTTTAGCTAGATTTTTTGGAAGCTGTTTCTTTTCCCAATATTGATTTAGTTTGTTTTCATTTCTTGCGTACACTTCTTTTGGTTCTTTGGGTAGTGCAATTTTTAAATTAGAAATTTCTACCACTTTACCAATCTGACCACTACGAGAAATTATAACTAAATCATATTTCTTATTATAACCATACAGCCAACTGCGTCCCCTGTTTTTATTAGAGAGTACATTTTTTGGTATATAGTTTTTTATTTCTTTAATCATTTAGAACGTCTTTCTGCAAATCCCTGCTTTGTCATAGGCTTGCTTTGCCCTAGGTCTAAAGCTTCTTTCTCTGCTTCAATTTTATTTAGTATCTCAAACGCATCCATAATACACAGCTTCTTAGTAGCTGCGGCATTTTTTAATCTGTCTGCTGATATATCATCTTCAGGGTCGTGCTTAATAATATCTTCCTTAGCAACTTTGATTAGTTGGTCTACTGCTCTGTAACCTGCTTGAATTATCTTTAGTTTAGTTTCTTGGAGATTCATACGCAATAATATTTTTAGACCTAATTCTATATAATTTCTGTTCGTCAAGTTTAAATTCATATTCTGAATCAGGATTAAACGTAACTATATCTCCTTTCTTAATACCATGTTTCTCTATAGACTTACACGTATATTGCATTACACCCATTAAAGGTTCGTCACTAAAGGGTTTGTATATGTAAGTTTCTGTTGCAGGTAGTGGAGCAACAAAACAAAAAGGCTCAATAGCAATCCATTGATTTGTTTTTTTATACATATAGTATTGAGTATCATCTATAAAAAACCTATCGTCTTTGAAAAAACTTTTACCGCTTTGTCTTCTACCATACATATCATTGTAATACTTAAATACATTGTGGTGAACCAAAAGGGTGTCTCCTGCTTCTATAGGTCCTTTGTAGTTAAGCGGCAGACTTACTACGACAGCTTCACGATTTGAAAAAGAAGCTGACTCTTCAGAAGTATCTAGAATTATTTCTAAACCTTCTATTGTTTTTATATTATCATACCTTCTATTGTTAGAAGGTGTGACTATAAATTGATTTGGTGATTGCATTTAATTAAAAATTAATATTGTATTCTAGGGACACAGGCATTGTTGTGTTAAATTGTTTCCACAATAAAATTTCCTTCTCAATAGAATCTTCTATATAAATTTGATAAGCGTTTTCTTCTACACTGAATTTTATTAAATGTATAATATAGTTGCCACCAAGAACCGGTTGACCAACAAGGTAATGCATTGCTCCCGATTTATAATCAGGACCTACTGAGATTTTTCTAATGTCCATTTTAAATTTGATTTAAAACAAAGATAAGCAAAAAAAAATACCCCTGAATTAACAGAGGTACTTTGGTTATTTATTTTTTTATGCTATGATACTGCTTGTATTACAATCCAATTTGAACCATCAGACCAAAATTGTGCTCCGTTATAAGCTTTGTTTACATTATAAAAACTAGCACCATTTACAGTTTCTGAACCGGGTCCTAATACATGTATTTTATCACTTGCGTTTAAAGTTCCATCTGTCACAAGTCTTATTATTCTATAAGGAGTACTTGTTGCTGATGGTAGTGTTAATTCGTAAGTTCCATTACCACCTGTCCAAGTGGCGTATATTGTGTTTTTGCTTGAGGAATAAGAGGAAGAACCTCCTGAACTAGCAGTAACTAAAAAAGGAATAGAAGTATTTACCGTTGGTTGCTCTTGAACAAACTCAGCAATAGACGCAAGAAGAAAAACTTTTGTTTGTAAAGAAGGATTATTTGATTGTCCATCTGTTCCAATTAAATAATCTTTACCATTAATTGGATTTTTTACAGGGTATGTTGAAGTGTCACTAATTTTTGCCATTTTATTTTTTTGTTACGTCACCTGTTTTCAAATTTATAATAGAATCCTTGCCATACTTTTTAATTAACTCATCTTCCAATTTAGAAAACTCAACTTGTAAGCTTTTAACTTGTGAAAACAAACCATTCTTTTGTATTTCTAATTCTCCTATAGCTAACTTAAACTTTGTTAGTTGTTCGTTAGCCTGTTGTAAATCCGATAACTCTTGGTCGGTTAATTTTGTTTCTTCTACTAATTTCATTGTAATTGATTTAATTTAATATTTATACAAAGATACTATTTATTTTTTTGTCTCTGAATAGGAGTTCATCATCTTCTCTCCTGTCCTACCAACTACATAACCTCCAATACCTATTTGTAATAAATTCCAAAACTCATTTTCTAACTCAGGAATTTTTAAATCAAACAATGGTGCCACAAACTTTACATAAATAACTATGAAGCCAAAGGATAACATTAAGATTGGTCTCCAACTTCTTTGCATCCAATTTCCTTTAGCTTCTGCAACTATGATTTCAGTTTGCATTTTCTGTAACTCTAATTCTTTTTGAATAAGGATTTGCTTGATTACATTCTCTGCTTTTATTTTTTCTTCTTTAGAGGTAAATAGATTATCTAATCCTCCTAGTAAATCTTTTACTACACTACCGCCAAACCAATCTATAATTTTTTTCATATGTTTTTATATTGAGACTGCACATCAAAACTTGGACATGCTTTGTTAGAGAATTCATTGTGCCCATGAAGCGTAGCTTCCGGGTATATCTTGTTTAGTGTTTTAATAAGCAGTAGTAAACTTTCTTTTTGCTCAGGTGTTCTAGTATCCTTCGGAGTCTTACCGTCTCTCTCAAGACCTCCTATATAGCAGATACCTATTGATGATTTGTTCATGCCTTTTACGTGAGCACCAACCTTATCTATCATCCTGCCTGTTTCAATTGTTCCATCAATCAAAACTATGAAATGATAACCACACCCTTTCCATCCTCTAGCCTTATGCCATCTATCTATTACAGATGCATTTACAGAATCATCACACTCTCTTGTGGCTGAGCAATGTATGATAAGCTTATCGATGTTTCTCATGTCAATGGTCTAGAGAAATGCTAATAGTATCAAAGATGATACTATTCTTTTTTGTTCTTTGTATTCCGTTTTATATTTAAAACAGTTTTGTGAACAGTATATATTATTGTTGCGACTAATAGTATTATCTTCAATGCCATTTCAAGTTGTGTAAAGCTAATAGCCATTACGCTTGAGTTTAATCCGTATATCTTCAAATCTTCTATTGTCATTTTTTCATTTGGTATTTAATATCTAAATCCTTAATCATAAATGAAGTATCTGTAGTCCAATAAGTCATATTACCAAAGAGCTATAATCCCTGTTGCTGTTGTGCCTGTAGCAAAAACCTGAATAACATTTACAGGTAGAACGAATCCTTCTGCTACATTTAAAAATGTAACTTTGTCCCCACCTGCGGTCTTAACTTCTACATTACCTGCACCTCCAACATAAAGTAAGCAGCCATTATTGTTTCCTCCATACGCATTAAACTTACTTGTTGCAGGAAAAGCTGTTGCAGGAATATTTAATGTTAACTCGTTTCCACCAACTGATGTGATGATTGCTGAGTCTCCTCCCGGATTAACTATTATCATTCCCCTTACAAACCCTAATGTTACTAGGTCAATGGCAGGGTCAACAGTAATTGTGTTACCTGAGATAGAAACAACAATCTGTGTTCCATCTACTACCATTTTTTGCGGAATGGGTGCGTCATCACTAGGTGATACTTCCCACGCTCTACTTGTATTTAACTTTTGATACGCCATTTTTTCCTTATTTATTTTTATCGTATGGAAACATTCTGTTTAGTGTGTCTTTTCGAGAGCCACATCCACAGGGTTTACCTGTTACTTTAGCAACTCTATCTACCACTCTCTTAATCCCCGTAGCTTTTGTAAACTTTTCTACGTCATCCCCAAATCCTCTTGATGTGTTCCTTGGTTTCATATAACAAAGATAAACAATTTATTTTAGTACTATTTTTTACAAGTGCACAATTTGTTTGGGCAAGAAGCTACCTTAAACATAAGTTTAGATACTATCCAATTCCATCCACATTGAAATTTGCACCATACGGATTGCATCCACAATCCTAACTTTACAAATAACTTTCCCATTACTTTTTAATTAAAGAGCTAAGGTGTCCCTTTACGCTTTTTGGGTAATGTTTATCCATTGTGTGAACTCCTGAGTAAGCATGACCCGTAGTCGCCTTAGCCATTCCTTTTGATTCATCTCTACGAGATTTCATTGACTGAGTCTTCTTTCCGTTCTTTGAGCCTAGCGACTCATCTAGTCTGTCGTTGTAACCTTGTTTCATTTTTAATTATTTTTATTTATTTTTTACAAATATACTATTTTTTATTCATAGTAAAATTTATTAAAAAACCATGGATAGGTGTTTTTAATTTTATTAGACAACTCTATTCCAAGAACTTGTTCAAAGTCATTAGGTAGCATTTTAAATTCTTCTCTTAAAGTATGGTCACCATATATTCCATGAACAGTATCATCTTCATGTGTTAGTTGTTTTATTTTATCAAATGAATGCTCAAATCTATCAACATGTAAGTAATCATATATCCTATTCATAACATCATGAGGATTTGACATTAAGTCTTCATAACGAATAAATAACATATGTTTATCTAATCCCTGTTGAAAAATATCTTTTAGCCTATCCATAGCTATACCTACAGGTAAACCATCTGCCCATAGGTCAATTCTTTTATCCAAAGTGGTACCTACTAACTTTTGTACATTTTGAACATGATTTTCTTTGTGAGGGTTTTTTCTAAAGTTCTTCTCCATTGAAGAGTAGATAGACCTTACATCTCTAACCATACATATTACTTTAGGGTTGTCTTGTATCTTTTCAAGTAAACCATAGTTAATAGCCCAATCTCTACTCTTGTCTAAGATATGTGACTTATCTGTAATTCCTTTAAAGTAACCTTGCATACCATGTTTAGCAAAACTTAAAAAAGCATTCTCCATTTCTTTTGAATCCTGTGCTTTAAAAGCCTCACCACTATTGTATGCAGACTTAGAATTAAGTATTAAACTTGACAACCCGGATGTGGGTGTGCAATAAAATTTTGGGTTTTGAGCAATAATATTTGATATTAAAGTTGAACCTGCTCTTGGCAGAGAAGAATTGTAATAAATTTTTTTATCCATTGAGTTATATTTAATTTAAAGCAAATATATAAAAAAACGATAACCTTGTGAGTTACCGTTTTTAAAATATTAAGCTAGGTTAAATTAATCTTGAGGGATTAAGGCTGTCATTTCTGCAGCTAACTCATCAATTAAATCCACTAAAGTGTCTTCTTTCCCTTTTATTTTAAAAGAAGCTTGGTCTTTTTTTCCTGACCATTTTTTGCGGTTGTAGTTAAACATTGTTACTGAGCGAAAGTCATCTCCACCTGTAACATCTTCAGGCTTTTCTGCCCACAGTGCGTCTAGTAAAGGTTGAACTTTTGTTAAGTCAGAGGTTTTTGTTTTAAAGTTAACATCTTTTTTGATAATCTGAGTTTCTCCGTACCCAAATATGTGTAATGTGAATCTTTCCATTTTAATTTATTGTTTAATTTATTATTATAATACGATATTTAACACTCCTCCGTTATTCCATACAGAACCACTAGACAATCCTACTGCTGATGTTGGTACTTGTGTTATTGTTAGGTTTTCTACAAAAGTACAATCAGACCTATCTGCATATATACTACTACCAATTATATGAGCACCATTATATCCATTTGTATTATTATAATCGCCACCGATGATGCTTGAAGAAATACCATCTGCAACATTATAATATCCACCACCAATAAATGACCTATATCCACTTGCAATATTTTGTTGTCCACCAACCACAACAGATGCTCTACCACTTGCGGTATTTTGTAGCCCACCACCCATTGTTGAATAATATGCACTTGCAGTGTTTTGAGAACCACCACTTATTGTTGAGAAATCGCTATTTGCAGTATTATTTGAACCACCTCCAATTGTTGATTTTCCAAAAGTAACCGCACTTGCAGTGTTATTTTCTCCACCACTTACTGTTGAGTAATCGCCACTTGCAGTGTTATATGTACCACCACTTATAGTTGAAGTTTGACCACTTGCTGTGTTATATACACCACCACCCACTGTTGATTTGACACCACTTGCAGTGTTTCTCGAACCACCACTTACTGTTGATTGAGTTCCACTTGATACATTAAAACCTCCACCACCAACTGTTGAATCTAGGTTACTCGCAGAATTATTTTGTCCACCACCAACTGTAGAACCTTGACCCGTTGCATCATTACCACCACCGCCACCAACTGTTGAATCGGAAGAACCCGTTGCGGTATTAGTATTTCCACCACCTATTGTGTTGAAACCCCCACTACTTATAGTATGATTATATCCACCGCCAATAGTAGAGCCACTCGCAACATTATTTATGGTATTTTGATACCCCCCACCTATAAATGACCTATCTGCTTCTGCCGAGTTTGAATTTCCACCCGCAATTGTTGAATCTTGTCCACTTGCAGTGTTGGTGTTACCACCACTTATAGTAGAACTAATACCACTTGCAGTGTGACTAAAACCACCACCAATAGTTGCAAATTGGACACTTGCTTCGTTGGTACTACCACCACCTACTGATGAACTTTCTCCATTTGATATGTTATTAACTCCACCAACAACACTAGAGTTGAACCCGAAACTTCTATTATTAGTTCCACCACCTATTACTGAACGATTACCGACTGACACATTGTTTATACCTCCGCTTATAGTTGAATTATCTCCTCTTGCTTCGTTGTTATAACCACCACTTACTGTTGATGATGTTCCATCTGCTACGTTAGAAGACCCAACTCTTTGAGTTGATGCTGCTCCTCCGGGTCCTTCTTCAAAAATACCTGTTGAAGTAGGTATAGAATCAATTATATCCTGCATAGTAACCGCTTCTCTTCCTGAGTTTGCTAACTCTGAACCCCTGTTTTTAGTAGGTATGTCTTCTGCGACTGTATGAAATTTTTGTGTGCTTGGTATTATTGCCATTGTTTTATTTTTATTACAAATATACTAATATTTTCCTTTCTTATTTTTCGGACTTGACTTGGTGCTTCCACCTGAGCCTGCCCATAAATTTTTACATGCCCAATATCTAGCAGTCAGTTTTGACTTTGCAGTATCACACTTATGTCTTGCCTTAAAAGATTTTCTAGCAGCTGCACTATAGTTGTGTCCATATCCTTTGGCACCAAAGTGTATTAGTTTTTCTTTACCACCCTCACACCCTTTAACCATTTTCTTTTTCCCTGCTCGGTCAGAAGGTCTTGGTTTATTGCAAGGCATTTTAGATTTGTCTGCCATTACTTTGTATGTCTTTTATCCTCTGCTTCTGTAAGACCTTCTATTTGGTATACGTGGACTAGGTGCTAGAGGTTGAGATTCTCTTGCATTAGCTCGTTCCAATAAGCTTCTCATATTGATTTCCGCTTGAATAGTCTTTATTTTCTGTGGTCGTTCTTTTAGTGGTTTTGCATTTATTGTAACTTTTTTCGGCTGAACCCTTTTTATAGGGTCAGATTTTAAAGTAGAAACAGGTGTAACCTTGGGGCGTGGTGTTCTTCTTGGACCTTTTGTTTTTGTTGTAGTCTTGTTCTTTGTAACCGTAACCGTTTTGCTGCCATCAGCATTTACAGTAACCGTTTCTGTTTTATTTTTATTTCTTGTTTTCTTTTTACCTCCTCCTAATACTGCCATGATTTTTATTTTTTTTAAGATATGCCATCTCTTGACATGTTATTAAATCCTCTTTGTCTTAA
>ERZ887851.2108-NODE-2108-length-16001-cov-17.754547_pt1 | contig 16001 bp, 16 predicted proteins | sample MGYA00521100_ERZ887851 | MGnify/ENA primary metagenome ERZ887851 (study PRJEB32303, sample SAMEA104408602) | aquatic metagenome | biome: Brackish water; feature: Pelagic; material: water | place: Baltic Sea | collected 2014-06-06T16:11:00 | depth 11,444 m ...
TGTTTAGTGTAACACTTACTGGATCAGTTGAGTTAGAGTATGCTAAACTGTTATAGTTTGCTGACTCTAAATAACAACCGTACAGTTCGAATGTCTCAAGTACGTTTGGTACGTTTGCGCCGTTGCCGCCATCTAAGATTTCAATGCGTGTAACGAATTTATAATCTTGTCCTGATGCTGCACTTGACTGCTCATAGAAGTCGAACTGTTTCTGCAACTGTTCGCCTACAAGTTTTTGCACATTGTTGTTTACATCTTCACGTAGGTTAAGTACGATCGGCTCCCAAGTATGCTTACCAGCTAGGTAAACTCTTGAGTTGTATACGTCAATAGTCATTTGTTCAAAACTTACATTTGGACGAGTTACATCAATAACTTGTTTTGTAAGTTCGGTAGTCGGTGTTGATACACCAAAGTTTTCCAGCGACACTCGAAAGCGATACTGTAGCTTTGGCATTAACAGTCCCTGGTTGCTAGCGGAATCACCACTAGCTAGGGGAACTGTAATTTTACTTAATGTTGAAATAGCCATTTAGTCTGCTCCTGTTTCTATATGTATTTATCGTTTAAAGACCAGCAATTTCGCCGGTATTTTTCAAGCGTAGTGGAATGTAAATAAATTCAACTGCTTTAACAGGTTCAATAGCTATATCTAAGTATAGTTCATTTCTATCAATTCTGCTTGGCGTGTTGTTTGATTCATCACATACAACTAAGTAATCATAAAGACCTCGCTGACCAACTAATTCAAGTAACAAACTTTCTGCTGCTTGTTTAATCTCGTTGCGTGTAATTGTATCGTTTGGCTCAAAGATGTAAGGCTTAGCAAGTGTGTTTAGCTGACTGCGTAAGTAGATAACCAAACGTGCTACGTTAATACGATCTAATGCACTTGCAGCTCTTGCACGAGTCTTTTGTCCAAAGTTAACAAGTCCAGCGCCGCTAATAAACGTAATTGGGTTTATGTTTTGTGCATATAATGTATCGCGTTGACCTTCGTTAAGTGATACACTTACAAATTCGCCTTCGTTATTAATATAACCTGTTGAACTTGCATTTGTAACTCCGCCGCGTCTTGTACCTGCTGGTGCAAACCATGGATAGCTAACTTGATCACTTAGTGCAACTGTACGCAACATCATGTGCGAAGCTGGTACTACAACATTGTTGCCAAAGTTGTCGCTGCTAAATCCTGCTGGATAAAACACACCTAAGTATTCATCACGGCTAACAAGACCATCATCATTATCTTCTACTGCTTGGTTAACGTTAGTTGCCCATTCATTAAGTGAAGTTGCATCTGGTTTTAAACGCATTGGTGAGTCGCCTAGGATAAATGCTGTTAAGCCTCTATCAAAGTTCAAGCTAATCATTTCGCCAATTAGTTCTGGATAACCCGGTGATGCCATTAAGTTAAACAAACGTGATTCGTCATCACGCAGTTCGTCGTTGTTATTAACAACTGCTTGTAACGCTTGAACAACAACTTTACGCTGTGCTTTGCGTCCAAAGCTACCTGCACCGTCTGCTTGGTTGCCTGATTCAGTAACCCAACGATGTGGGTAGTATCCTGATTGCGGTGCAGCGCCTGCAACGCCCATACGCAAGTTATCTGCTGATGTGTCTATATAGTTGCGCTCAAAACGCTTAACATTGAATCCGCTTCTGCGTAAGTTCCATAGCAACATGCCTTTTGGATATAGTGCCGGATCTGGTGCGTCTGCATCTAAGAAGTTGCTAACACGCAATTCTGCAATAGTAGCATTAGTTATAGAAGCAGATGTTCCGCCTGTTGTGCTCCAACGTGCATCAGCAAACAATATACCTTCTTCAGTAGTTTGGTCGCCGTTGTCAATTGGTGCTCCCCATTTCTGAGCAGTAGTTCCTGAAACATTGTCATTATAGCGATATATTGTTGGATAGTTTTCTAAGTCTGCTGTTGATACCCAAATGTCACCTGTTACTAATCCGCCACCAAGTTGTTGTGTAGTTGGCATAGTTGCTGAAACAATTGGTCCTTGTGCGTCTGCGGCAATGAAAGCGGTTGCATCATTATAACCAACCCAAGTTGTGCCATTGTGATACATCATATCAACTTCGTCAACAATTGAGTTATACCATAATTGGCCGTTAGTAGCAAGTGCTGTTGGTGCAGTTGATGAAGGTGTAGCTGTTAGTACACGCCAGTTAGTTGCAACAAATTGTTTTGGACTTGTTGATCCTGTAGTACCGTCTGCATATACTAAATTTACTGTAGTACTTGCATCAGTAGAAACAAATGGTGTAAATCCTATAGTGTTTAACAGTCCTGATGTGTCAACAAATTTAATTTCTCCGCCTGTTGCATGAGTAATTACAACTTTGTTTTGTGCATCAACTGTTGCACTAACATTAGCAACTCCTGCTGATGTAATTGCACTAGCAATTGTAATTGCATCTGCTGTTGAACCAGCAGTTGTACTAATTGTTACTGTTACAGGCGTGCTCATTGCTGCGCTACCTTTGTCACTTGATGACATAGTAAATGTAAATGGTCCACCTGCTCCTGGAGAAGTTCCAGTAATTGCTGCACTCTTAACTTCAGTTGCGCCAACATTTTGTCTACGATAAATTGTAGTTGTACCTAAAGGTTGTACATCATTTGCAACATTTGATTTAACAAATAATGTGCCTACTGCAAGGTTTGCGCCTCCACCTGTACTGTCTAAACCGTACAAAGCTGCTGCATTATTGTCATACATTGCTGTTGACTTTGTGTCATAAAGTAATGTTTCTGAATTCCATTGCTTAACACTAAAGTTCGCGCCGCCATTTGGCGCAGTTGTTTTAATCCAAACACTTCCTGTTGGGCGTGTTACTGTATCAGTAGATTTAAATTCTGGAACACTAGTATGTGCAGAAACTTGCACCGCTGGCGGATTATATGTTCCAGCTGTAATTCCTAATAAAGCTAATTTATCAGTGTCGCCACCAATAACAATCGGTCCGCCTGCTGCACTATCGTCAGCACCAGAACTTGAACCGTTGCTGTAAATTTCAAGGTAACCGTCTACTGCTGCCGCTGTAATTCCTACACTTGTTAAGTACACAGTAATAGATGCTGCAACATCAGTTATTGTATTAGAACCTACTGATATTTCAGTACTGTTAACTGTAATGACAGCTGGGCTACCTAAATCTGGATTAGCATTTGTGCCTTTAACTGTTGGCCAACTTGCTGTCCAGGCATCACTGCCTACTTCTACCCAAGTACCTAAAGAATTTTTGTACCAAGTGTGGTTAAGTGTAGTAACTGCAACAACAGCATAATCGCCAATTGCACCTAAACTAGGCGTTGGTGTATAATCTTGACCAGCATAATTAACTACATCTGATGTAGATGTAATAACAATCGGAGTCTTTGTTGCAAAAGTTTGTCCGCCTACTGTTGAAATTGCAGCGCCGTTCCATTGCTGGATACCAAATTTTGTGCTTGCTGTATCAAACCAATATGTGCCTGCTAATGGATTTGAACTTGGTGCTGTTGCTGTCGGTGCTAATTCACCTAAGTCAATATCTGCACGTACAACCCATGCTCTGTTACTAACACCTAGTAAACTATATGCTGCTTGTAAACCATATTCATTAAGTTCACCTGCATGTATTGGATTATTATTGTTGTCAATTTGGAATAGCGGATCACCAAAAGTGTCTGCTAAATCTCGTTGTGAAGTAAGCAAGTATGGTTTACCTGCATTAGCTTTTAATGTACCTTGTGCTGTTCCTGTTCCTGCTGCATTAGTTTTATTACTTGCAGAGGCAACAAAAACCATTGGTACTGTACCTGGTTCAGCTGGGGTATAGAAACTTTCGTCTATTACGCTGACTTGTACGCCTGGTGATGTCAATGCCATGTTGTTTCTCCTGTTGGATTGTTATTGCTAGTATTTAGCACTCTGCAATAAAAATGCATAGGTTACAGAGGCATAAAAGGGACCGAAAAGGTGAGGTAAATACAATATGAGACCATTATGCAAATGCGGCCAGCGTCCTGCGGCTATAAATTATAAAAAGGACAATAAAACTTATTATCGTAAACTATGTGAACGATGTTTACGGAGTGGAATTAGCAACGGTGTACCTAAGTGGAAGCAACGCGGATATGAAAAGAAAGATTCTTGCGAAAAGTGTAATTTTAAAAGTAAACATAGTGAGCAGTTTAATGTGTTTCATATAGATGGCAATTTAAATAATTGCAGCCCTATTAATTTAAAAACTATATGTGCTAATTGTCAACGTACTTTACAGAAAGAAGGAGTGCGGTGGAAACAGGGAGACTTAGTTCCTGACTTCTAAGTAACTCATTAATTGATCTAAATTAAACTTCAAGTCTTCTAATGTACCATTATTATCAATAGTGAAGTTAGCCATCCATTGTTCTAAACTCATTGAGTCAGTAGATTCGGCTTCTAAGTGCATACTGCGATCAACCCAAATACAGTAATCAAATACACCAGTGTTTTGCATTGCAAAGAATTCACGCTTGTTGCGTAGCCCACAATAGATATCGTAAGCTTCAAACATCTCTCTACCTAGAGTCGCTGCATTAGGAACATTATAATTGCAGATAGCATCATACCATTCTGCTCTGTGATTATGCCTGTCAGCGTAACATTCTTCTTCATTAGCATATCCATACTTGTCCTTTAGGTCATTGTATATAAATTGTTTACTGCAAAACTTTGAGCTGCTTTCAAATGTGTATCCATAGTGATCACGCAGCATTTCACATACAGTATCTTTGCCGTGTCTGCCATGACCTATTACTAGTAACTTGGGTTTACTCATATGAATCTCCTAACATTTAAATATATTATACATTAAAAGTTAGGTAGTGTCAACCGTTAATCGTAGTGTCCGCCTAGTACAGCAACACTTGCCACTTCTTCATCTAAGATTTCTGCTTCTCTGGCTTTGTAAGCTGCTTCAAATCCACGTTCGTATACGTCTAAGCACTGAGACTCATCATTCCACAGGCGTTTAAAATAACTATCGTAATAGCCTTCAACAATATTGTCTGGTTCTTGTTTTGGAATTAGGTGACCTTTAACTAACCAAAAAAGTCTGTTGGCTTCTTTTCTTACAAACGGTGAACACATCGGACTCTCCCTACTGTAATTGTATTTACATTGGTAGTAGAATGTTAGCGTAAACTTTGGTGTTTTTAAGTCATTGAAATCATTGTATTATTTTCTTCAATGATTTCAATAAGTTAGCCAATTGAAAAACTATAACCTGTGCCGCCAGTCATGGCCATTGCTACTTCATTTTCAAGTTTTTCTATTTCTTGTTGTGCTTCGGATTTTAAACTAGATCCGTTCAAACTTGTGCCGCCTTGTGGTCCTGCAATAGTAGCAAACTTTTCTCTTGCTTCACCTAGCATGTATTTGCAAGTTGCAAGAGTATAATCTTTAATCCATTGTTCTGCCATATAATCACTTAACAATTGCTCGTCTGGACGATAATTATACGCCATTAGCATAAGTGTTTCGTCTGACCTTGGTCGTTGCAATAATGTAAGTTTTTTTGTACTAGCATTCCAAGTAAACTCAATAAATCCACCAAACATTCTGCCAACAAGTTCTTGGTATTGTGAGAACATATCATAAGTTGCTAGTCCTCCCATATTACTACTTGAAAGTAAATATGCATTTGTATATGCTAAACTAAACGGATCAAATAAACTTCCGCCGCCGTTTTCGCCACTAGTATAAAGACTAACATCAACTATGTCGTTTAAATTTAGGGGAGTAGAAAATATAATACTACGGGTGCCGTTGTTAGTAGTGTATGTGGTTGTTGTAACGTTGTTTACCTTTACTATAATTGTATTAACTGCACTAATGTTATAGTTTATATTAAACATTGTTTGTGATGCAGCAGCAGTAAATGTTTGAGTAAATATCGGGCCGCCTGATGCTGATGTACTCGGGCGTGATCCAATACTTCTACGAAAGATCTGGCGAACTTCTATAACTTCATTTCCTAAAATATATTCATTTTGATCTGGAACTGTCTTTAAGAACAGATAACTTTCTTCAACTGAGTTATCACTCCGTTGTCTAAATCTAGAAAGTGCTTTCTTTAATGCAGTTTCGTAATGAATAGGATCGAGTTCAACGTCAACCATACCCCCGCCTAGCAGCGTGTTTACATAATCATATACTTCTTGTTTTGTAGTTGCCATTATAAAGTGTCTCCAATAGTATTTATCGTTACTGAGATATTACGCTAAATATGTGTATGCCAAGATTAAGCTTATATAAACCTCAAAAAGGTAACGACTACAACTTCATAGACAAGCAGATACTTGAAATGTTTACTGTGGGCGGAACCGATCTTCATTTGCACAAATACTTAGGTGCTGAAAATCCTAGTGAAGACGATGCTACAGCCGATCAACCAAGATATGATGCTGTTAAAGAAACTAATATACAAGATATGTTATTCCTTGAAAACAGAGATCGAAAGTATGATCCAGATGTATACACAATGCGTGGTATCTATAACGTATCAGACATTGACTTTAATTTAAGCCAATTTGGATTATTTTTATCTAATGATACACTGATGCTTACTGTACATATAAACAGTAGTGTTAAGACTGTTGGACGAAAAATCATATCAGGTGATGTAATTGAATTACCTCATTTAAAAGACGAGTATGCACTAAATGATTATAGCGTAGCACTTAAAAGATTTTATGTTGTAGAAGAAGTAAACCGTGCAAGCGAAGGTTTTAGTCAAACTTGGTATCCGCACTTATACCGTTTAAAGTTAAAACAAATTGTCGATAGTCAAGAGTTTAAAGAAATCCTAGACTTGCCTGCAGAAGAAGATGCTCCAGGTGGTAATACCTTGCGTGATTTGCTATCTACATATGATAAAGAAATGCAAATTAATAATGCAATTGTTAACCAGGCTGAAGCTGATGCATCACAAGCGGGGTATGATACAAGTCATTACTTTACTTTAGCACTTGACGCAAATGGAAATACTGCACTTGTTGACACTGATGCAGACGGCATTCCGGATACTATGGTTCAGCCAGAACGAGAAGGATACAACGGATATTTACTCGGAGACGGTATTCCTACTAATGGGTCGGCATTTGGACATGGTATTAGTTTTCCTAGTGATCCGCAAAATGATGATTTCTTTTTACGAACAGACTTTTCACCTAATAGACTATTTAGGTATGATAATACACGCTGGGTTAAGCAAGAAGACGATGTGCGGATGACATTAACAAATACAAATAATCGTACTACACAAAAAGGTACTTTTGTTAACAATACAACTTCTACTACTATTGCTGGGGAAGCAGTAGTCGAACGACAGAGTTTAAGTAAAGCCCTCCGACCAAAGGCAGATGAATAATGAAATATAAAGATATAAAAATATGCGAAGTTGCAGATGGAGAAATGCGTGCCATAGCACAGCCTCTAATTAAATATTTTAGGAGAAACTGTAATGACGAAAAACGGATTAATCAGCAATTAACTAATCTCCGTAAAAATTTAGAAACATATCCAGAAAAAAGACCAGGTGTAATACGACATCTTCCAGGAGTTCTTGCTAACTTAGTTAGCAATACTGTGTATCCGATAAGACTGGCAGGAGCCGAAGTAAGCCAAATTGGACTAGATGGATTTTCACTTCCTCTTTATAAAAGAGAAATGTGTGGCACCGGTGGCGGCAATCCATCTGCTCCCCGCGATGGTACTACTACTGGTAATACCGACACTATCGGCAATAACGATGGTAATAGTAATAATAGCGATAGTGAAAATGGCAATAGTAATACTACTGGTCAAAATGGCGATGGTAGTCCAGCAAGTGTAGCAGATACATTTTCTAACGAAATGGGAACGTTTGAAGGATTAATTGATCAGGGTGATTGGGGCGGTGCGATTGCGTTTTTAGATGCAAATCCAGATTTTGAAGGAGCAATTGGATCAACATTTAGATCTGATATTCAAGGAAAAATAGATGCTGATGCCGCAGTAGAAAGAAATAGAATAGCTCGAGAAGAAGCAGAAGAAGCAGAGGAAGCTGCTGCAACTGCTGCTGCTGAAAAACAAGCTCAAGAAGAAGCAGAAGCAGCTGAACTAGCAGCGAGTATAGCAGCTGAAGAAGCACAAGCAAGAATAGATGCTATAGAGTTAGAACGCGAAGCCGAAGAAGCAAGAATAGCTCAAGAAGAAGCAGAAGCAGACAGACTAGAAGCTGAAGCTGCTGCTACGCGAGAAGCTGCTGAAAAACTTGAACGTGAGCGTATAGAAGCTGAAGAAGAAGCTGAAGGCGAACCTGCACCTAGTGCAGATACTGGTGAATCTGAAATAGAAGAGTTTGATTGGGAGGATTTGCAATGAGATGGAATGATCTAAAAACAGTAATAGTAGAGGCTGGTGAAAAAGTTCGCATTACTATTACTTTTGAGAGCGGGGTAAGAATTAATATAAACAACGTGCCTAAGACAGTGACAACTATGCCTAATTTTGAGGAGACAGTAGAAGCTGCTGCTCAAAAAGCTAAACCTAATGAAACTTATAGTTCGTGGAGTATTAGTAGCGGAGGTGTTGAGGGACCAAGTGATACGTTTGAGCCAACCGAAGCTGAAGAAGAAGCTATGAAAAATGTTTTGGACCTCCAAAGATTGATTATGATTACTTGGGATAATAGTGTTCGCAGAGGTTTGACCTATAATGACGAAGGGTACCCCGAACCAAGGGATGTTGACCCAGAGTTTGCAGACGGAGTATCTTTTGAATACAGTCGTGATGGAAGAACGTATACAATCAATGATATTAAAGAAGAGTTTAACATAACTACGAAAATAAACACCAAGAATCCAAGTGAAGACGAGTATGGTGTCAACTATACCGAAGGTTGGCCGATGACTGTGGGTGATTGGGAGGACCTAAAAGAGATGGTTATAGATGCAGTAGATGCTGGAGAACATATTACAACAGTTGGTCCTGCACAGGATGATAGTGATGATACAATAACAATAGCTCCGAGATCATTTTACTATAAACGAGCAATAGTATACAACACAGGTGACAATTAATGCAACATTTTTATGACGGACAAATAAGACGATACATAACACAGATTGTGCGCCTTATGAGTAATTTTTCTGTTAAGGATGGCAAAGGTGCTCTTACACAAATACCAGTAATGTACGGTGATTTAACTCGTCAGGTTGCTAACATTATTAGAGAGAACAGTGAGAATAAGATTCCAAGTGCTCCACGAATGGCAGTATATATTACTGGTTTAGAACAAGACATTAATCGCATGTCTGATAGTAGCTATGTTAACAAAGTTAATATTAGAGAACGGGCATACGATGCAGCTGGGAAAGAATATTTAAATACTGAAGGTAAGAACTATACTGTTGAACGATTAATGCCAACTCCTTACACATTAACTGTAAATGTAGATATTTGGAGTTCAAATACTGATCAAAAATTACAAATACTAGAACAAATATTAATGTTGTTTAATCCTAGTTTAGAAATACAAACAACTGATAACTACGTTGACTGGACAAGTCTAAGTGTAGTAAATCTAACAAATACTGTGTTTAGTAGTAGAAGTATTCCTACAGGTACAGAGAGTGATATTGATATTGCCACTCTAACATTTAGTACTCCTATATACATTAGTCCTCCTGCTAAAGTTAAAAGACTAGGAGTTATCACTTCTGTTATACAAAGTATTTTTAATGAATCTGCAGGCACAATTGAGTTAGATTTATCTAGAACAGCCCTTAATACAACTGAACCCCAAGCTGATATTAGAACCCGTATTGCTGTTGCTAACACTGGCGAAATACAAGAACAAATTACTTCTACGGGTACATTCATTGACGATGTTGATTTTATAGTTTCTACAGCACATGACAATTATGGTCTGCTAGTTATGGGATCTACTGCTAAACTAGTTAGAAAAGGTGTTGTCGGTGCAGAAACTTGGACCGGTTATATCAAAGCGATGCCATTTAATTTTGATGCAGGTGTTACTGAATTGCGATTAACTAGAAAAGACCTTAGTAACGAAATTATAGGAACTGTAGTTGTTAATCCACTAGACGAATATGAGCTATCAATATCTTGGGACACAGACTCTATTCCCGCAGATACTATTATAAGTGGGCCAAATGGTGATCGCAATAAGATTGATTATATCATTAATCCTTACAAAACTAATCCTGAAAGTCTAAAGTCAGGTAATCCCCGTATACTAATACTTGCTGATATTAATGACAGTGAAAATGTTGGACAAGATGCAGGTTACGATACACCTGACAACTATGCATACGATGGTCCTGATGCATGGAAAAACACAGACGGTACTGACTTTGTAGCAGAAGCAAACGATATTATTGAATGGGACGGCACATCGTGGTCTATTGTGTTTGATGCAAGTGCGCAAGACGACACAGTTATATACACGTCTAATCTTAATACCGGCAAACAATATAAATTTGATAATGATGAATGGATACTAGCATTTGACGGTGAATATCCAAACGGTACATGGAGACTAGCATACTAAAATAAGTATTAGTATGAAAACAACTAAAATTAATTGCAGTGGTGCAATTGTATATGCCCTTAATACTAAAAGATTTTTATTCTTACATAGAGCAAGAGGCCGGTCTGGAAATTTATGGGGCCTGGTAGGTGGCACTAACGAAGATTTTGAAACTCCTTGGGAAGGTTTAACTCGAGAAATTTTTGAAGAGATTGGTGAAATTTCTATTAAGAAAACAATGCCGTTAGAAACATTTGTTAGTAATGATAGTCGGTTTCACTTTCATACATATTTGTGTGTTATTAATGAAGAATTTATTCCAGTTCTTAATGACGAGCATAACGGGTATGCGTGGGTAGAGTTTGGCAATTGGCCGAAACCATTACACCACGGATTAAAAAATACATTACAAAATAAAGTAAACTTAAATAAATTAGAAACAGTATTTAAAGTTATAGATTTACTTGACAATCTTAAATAATTCAAGTATAATAATTTTAATTCTTATAAAAGGTTAACTAATGGAAAAAACAGACAGCGTTATACAAACAGACTGGGGATACGAATTAGTATGGTCTACAAATGAGTTATATTGTGGTAAAATTTTAGTATTTGATAAGATTGAATCAAAAATTCGTATGCAGTTTCACAAAGAAAAAGACAAAACTTGGTTTATTAATAATGGTCAATTTATTTTAACATGGATTGACACTGCTACAGGAACTACACATACACAAAATTTAGCAGAAGGATCAACTTGGCGTGTTAAACCGTTAGTACCTCATCAATTACAATCTGTAGTCATTGGTAGCAGTGTTACCGAAGTTAGTAATACTAACTTGCAAGATGATTTACATTATATTTAAATTATTAAAATCTTATTACCATTTACCTATCGGGCAAACTGCATCTACAAGTCTAGTTTTTAAAGGCATTATACAATAACATTCTTTACAAGTTTTTAATACAGATAGAAAATCACATGCTTTACAAATATCATATCTAGACTCTCGAACTGCTGCATCTGCAAAAATGCCAGGTGCATTTTGGGGATGTCCACATATTGGATCATTGCTAGTTTCTCGGTAGTTAACAATTTCGTTAATTTCTTCCTCAGTTAATTTTCTAACTTGCCAAGTTTGGTGCCATTCGCCGTTATCAAATACAGGAGTTCCTTCTTCTGCTACTTGATCTTCCTCACAATAAGGTTGTGCTTCTGTTATTAGAGGATACACATCATAATTTAATAACAACTTTTCATTTGGCATTGATGAATTTGTATAAATCTTTGCATCTGGATGATCTATAAATAGTTGTTCAGTTGTATAGTGTATTGGTTGATTGTCTATTATTTTAATATATCTTAACATTTTAACCTCATTTATGAAAGAGTAATTGTGATTTGGTCATCGCCGGACTTTAAACCGCGTGTATTACTTACATATTTACCATTTATTTAATGGACAATAGACTTCTTTGATAGTTGTTTTTATCTTCATAAAACACCCACATTCTTTACATGTAGAAGTTAATTTAATATATCTGTCGCAGGTCTTGCATATCTCAAGTCTAGAGCTAGCAGTATCTGAATCTACAAACCATTTCTTTCTTTCTTCCTCAATTTCGAGTTTTTCTTCTTGTGTTAACTTTCTAACATTCCAAGTTTGATGCCATTCATTATTTTCAAATACTGGAGTTCCTTCTTCAACAGTTTCATCTTCTTCATAGTGAGGTTGAGGTTCTGTTATTAAAGGAAATACATTATAGATCGCCAGTAGTTTTTCATTTGGCAGTTGTGTTCTGTGATAAATTACAGCATTAGGATAATCTATTAATAGTTGTTCAATAGAATAATCTATTATTTCGTTATTTTCTATTTTAATATATCTCGACATACTAACTTTACTTATAAAAGAGTAATTGTGATTTTGCCATTATCGGCCTGTACCCCGCTTGTATTACTTTGATTTGATCCACTATTAATAGATCCACCGCCTCCACCATATCCAGAGTATGACCAACCACCGCTGCCGCCTCCACTCCAGCCACCGCCGCCACCGCTGCCGCCATAGTCGCCGCCGCCGCCGCCGAACCCTCCTTGAACGTTTGAATCGCCGCCGCCGCTGCCTCTGAAGCCAGTTGGATTATTGTATAATGTCGGCCATGTAAAGTATCCGCCGCAATGGTACGATTGGCCGCCATTCCAGCCTTGGCCACCGCCGCCACCACAAATACCTGCGCTCGAGCTTGTATTACCATTAGTGCCACCCGATCCGCCACCATTAGATCCTGTGCCGCCTGTAGTGCCTGTTCGACCATCTTGTTGGCCGTTACTGCTTTGACCACTGCCGCCGCCGCCGCCGGCTGCAATAAGCGGTTGTGATGTGCTGGTTGGGTCCCAAACAAAGGTGCCACCACCGCCAGCGCCACCGCCCCAGCCGTTGGTCTGACGTAGACCTTCCTGACCTACTACCATCCGAAGTGTTTGGCCTGAAGTGAGATTAAAATCACCACGCATTCTTGCTCCTAATCCTCCTTGAGTACCTTGTCGGGTGCAAGGGCCGCCGCCTTGGCCTCCCCAGCATTCAATTCTATATGTGCCATCAGCTGGTGCAACCCATATCATAATTCCACTTGAAGTATTAAAATACGAAGTGTCGTTTTTAAAAGAATCACCGCCAGTAATTCCAGCGCGAGCCTGCGCGAGACTTGGACCACTTTCACCGTTTATTGGGCTTGTAAATGTAGCAGATGTAAAATCGTACAATCCTGCTCCACCGCTGCCGGCGAGCGCTACCCAATCTTCGCCACTGTATATTTCTACATAAGCTTCATCGGTATTGTATCTCATCATACCTACTTGCGGAGAACCTGGTCGTTGTGCTGTTGTGCCAGACGGTAATCTAAGCGATGATGTAGCGTTTATTGTTGTGTTTTTTAAGGTAGCCATATTATAAGGTTATCCATTCTTTAGTTTTATCTTTTATTATGGCCATAATATTAAATCCTTTAGTATATATATATTTATTCTTTCTTATTGTAAAGTTATAGTAACTTGGCCGTCATTTTGTCTAGTTGATCCGGTGTTACTTTGATTTGATCCGCCATTATAAGATCCGCCGCCGCCTCCGCCGCAGCCACCACCTGAGTAGCCGCCACCGCCTCCACCGCCATTACATCCACCGCCGCCACCGCCGCCGAATCCTGCAAAGCCACCGCTACAAACAAATTGATTGCCGCCTAGGGCGCCATTTCTAGGTGCGTATGATTGGCCGCCGTAACTGCCGCCACTTGTTCCATTAGTCAACCATCCAGATCCAGCGCCGCCCCAGCCGCTGTTTGTTGCTGTGTTGCCACCATTACCGTTAGTACCTGAAGCATATGCGCCACCGTATGATGTACCGCCACTTGTTCCAGTTTGACCGCCGGTGGTATTGTAGCTGTTACTGCTGCCTGCACCGCCACCGCCGCCGGCTGCAATAAGTGGCTGGCTATCAGTTGCATTTCTAAATACATATGTGCCGCCGCCTGCTCCGTTTCGACTCATATTAGCTTTTTGACCAACTATTATCCTTATAGTTTCGCCTTGTGTTAAAGTAAAATCGCCACGCATTCTTGCGCCACGACCGCCTCGGCCAGAGTTACCTTCATCGCCACCTTGTGCGCCCCAAGCTTCGATTGTATATGTGCCATCTGCAGGCACTGTCCATAACATAATTCCACTCGAAGTATTAAAATACGAAGTGTCGTTTTTAAAAGAATCTCCCCCAGTAATTCCGCTGCGTGCTTGTGTCAAACTTGGTCCATCATGGCCTGTCTTGCCGCCTGGTGTAAATGTAGCAGTAGTAAAATCGTACAATCCTGCTCCACCTCCACCTGCGGCCAACCATTCGCCTTCATTACTATCATACACTTCGAGTGTTTCTTCTTCGGTATTATAACGAAAATCACCTGTTACAGGACTTCCTGGACGTTGCGCAGTATTTCCTGTAGCAATTTTTAAAAATCCCGTATCATTAATTGTTGTGTTTTTTAAGGTAGCCATAATATTAAATCCTTTAGCATATTTAGTTTACCATTTACCTATCGGACAAACTGCATCTGCAAGTCTAGTTTTTATAGGCATTATACAATGGCATTCATCGCAAGTTTTTAATACAGACAGTGAATCACATGCTTTACAAATATCATACCTAGATTTCTGCACTGCTGCATCGGCAACAAACGATGAAAACCCTACATTTGTATCTAATACTATAGTTGTTTCTATTAAACGATTATCTATAATTGCTGTTATTTCTTCCTCATTTAATTTTCTAACTTGCCAAGTTTGTTTCCATTGGCCGTGTTCAAATACAGGAGTTCCTTCTTCTGCAGTTTCATCATCAAGTAGATCCGGTAATTCAACTGTTATTAAAGGATACACGTTGAATTGTCTTAATAATGCCTCGTCTGGCAATTTTGACTTTTTGTAGATTATTGCGCTTGGAAAATCTATTAATAACTGTTCTATAGTATAATTTTCCGGAATTCCATTAGTTAACTTTATATATGTCATTTTTATTCCTTTTTAAATTGCAGTTATAGTAACTTGGCCATGATCTGCTCGTTGGGCTCCACTAGTATTTCCATTAGAATTACTTTGATTTGATCCATTGTTATAAGATCCACCTCCGCCGCCATACTGACTACTACTACTTGTGCCACCACCGCCACTATAGCCGCCGCCGGCTCCACTTGCTCCGTAACAACATCCATCAGTTGCCGAGCCACCACCAAATCCACCAATTGCATTACAGCTTTGACCGCCTGTGCCTCCATTAGTAAATGATTGTGGCCGACTAGCACTACAACTGTCACTTCCTGGAGGGTTCCCGGTAAAGCCTGCACCACCGTATACACCAGCATTACTATTGCCACCTGCACCGCCACTACCGCCGCCATATGCCGAACCTGATTGTCCAGTTGTAGATGTAGTTGCATGACTTCGCGTGCTGTTCCACGGAGAATTTGTATTACCACCACCGGAACAAATTAAAGCAGTATTACTACTAGTAGAAACATGTGTGCCGCCGCCACCACCGCCATAACTCGGGCCACCCATTTGGCCAACTAAGATTTTTATAGTTTCGCCTGCAGTGAGAGTAAAATCCCCACGCATTCTTGAGCCGTATCCGCCATTTCCGCTGTATCCGCCTCCCATAGCACCCCATGTTTCGATTCTATATGTGCCATCAGCTGGCACAACCCATAGTTGGATGCCATTTGAAGTGTTAAAATACGAAGTGTTATTTTTCCAAGCATCTACTCCTGTGCCAGTAAGTCCATTTCGTGCTTGAGTGAGACTCGGGCCACTAACTCCTGTTGATCCACCTGAAGTAAATGTTGCATTAGTGAAATCATATAAACTTGCGCCG
>ERZ887851.2111-NODE-2111-length-15989-cov-7.970064_pt1 | contig 15989 bp, 9 predicted proteins | sample MGYA00521100_ERZ887851 | MGnify/ENA primary metagenome ERZ887851 (study PRJEB32303, sample SAMEA104408602) | aquatic metagenome | biome: Brackish water; feature: Pelagic; material: water | place: Baltic Sea | collected 2014-06-06T16:11:00 | depth 11,444 m ...
ACACCAATCGTCTCTTTCATGATCGTCGCAAACGCAGATCCGGGATTTCGGACGGACAAAGTGATCAGTCCCATTGACGTGGCCGACGATCTTGGTCACGAAGACATTCTCTTCCTGTTCTCTGAGGCCGGGAATCTGTCCAACGAGACAAAGGCTCGGCTCAATCAGATCGCTGGTCTGCCCGCAGCGGCTACTGACGAGCTTCGTCGAAAACGGATGAAACAACGCCTCTACGAATACTTTGATCGTCGGATTGATGGTTCACTCAAAAAAGTACTGGTTCAGCGGGCAAAATACCGCCAACAGCTGGCTAAAGTCCAGACAGAACTGGACACCAAGCAGCAGCCATTGTACTACGCGAGGGACAACTCGCCCGTGATGTTTCCAGAAGGCTACGATGCTGACATGATCAGCAACCCCGTACGGGCCAGGTTAAGATTCTATCGATTAATGCAGGATCAGGTTGATGAAACGCTTCGGTTGCAGGATCGACAGCTTAATGAATTATCCGCGGATAAGGAGGCCGCATCGCAGCGGCTGGAACAGTTGACGACGTCAGCACGAAACATCGCGTGGACAATTGTTGGTCATGCCATGTTCACACTTAACGACAACGAATTTGAACAGTTTCGAATCAAACAGGGAAAGCGAATGAGCGAACTGTTCGCGGCGGAAGGAATAAAATGGACTCCACAGCGTCGCGGATAAATGGACGCGATGAAGAAACAAACAACAATGCGAGCGAACAGAGCTGGCCAAACGGCACGTTTCGACGGCAACGCAACTGGTGATCAAACTGACAATTCGGCGTTCCTTCCTGCTCCACAGCTCGCGTGGCGATCGGATCCTGAAAAAATTACCTAACGGGAGCTGGTTTCTTTTCTTGCCCCCAATTCGTCTCCCGATGGAAACAGAAATCGAACTCATGAAATCCACTTCAGCCATTCTGGCAATTCGATTCACGCTGTTTGTTACAATTGCGGCAAGACCTGAACTTACCTGGGGCGGTCGGCCGGACTTCGCCACCGACACCGGATCGCGAGCGTTCACGGTCCGGCCGCTGACAGTCCCCCTTCGTCTCACTGAATCTGATGGTGTCACTCGCGCGGTCCCGGCTGGCTCCATCGTAAAGCTATGTACCTTCCGGGATTCAAAAACGGCTTTGGCTTACGACGACGCTGGAACATTTGAAGTGCAGCGTGGTGATTTCGTTCTGCTCAGTGCGAATCTAGACGCCTGCCTCGCTGCAATTGGGGATGCAGACGACTTCACCAGAGCATTTGCTAGTGGCAATTACTATCTGAATCAGAATCTCGCACGTGCTCGTTCGCATTTTCAGCGTGCGTTAGACCTCCGGCCGGCAGATCCGCACGCTACACTTGGGCTGGCTCGCGCTCAATCGACGAACTCAGAAAAGCGGCGTCATTTGGACATGGTCCCGGTTCAGCCGCGAAGTATTCGATTACTTGCGGAAACACATCGTGCAAGGCTAGATAGCGATCTGACGGCAATGGAACGAATCAGTGGCGATCATCACGCTCCGTCACTTGTGTGGCAGGAAATGTTGGCTTTCTACATTCTCAGAGCGCCGCATTTGGCGACTCCAGAAAAGATTCAGCCCATCGGCACCTCTGCGTACGCATACTGGTCAACACCTCGCCTGCTGAATCTGAATGCGATGCTGCTGCGCAGCGATATCTTGAAGGATGTCGTGCCCTTTCAGGAACGCGTTGACGGCGCTCTACGCGGCTGCCGGATGGCAATGGATGTCGATCCTTATTACTACCACGCTCACATGACCCTCGGGGAGATATTCCTGAGTGGAAATCATCCAGCCGAAGCTGTGACGCACTTTGATGCAGCGTTGCGTCTGAACCCCGTTCAACTGGAGGCACTGCGTGCATATTCCAAAGCGGAGTTGCACCCGAAGTTTAATCCGACCACAACTGACGACCCATTGTTGACAACGAGCCACGACCTGCGCGCCCTTTATGAGCAGCTCAAAACCGTCCGCAACAACGACCTGCCGCAAGACACGGTCCGAGCTAAGGAACTGTTCCTCCACGGATTTCTTCCCGTCAACCATGGCGAAACGCAGCCCGCGAAGATTCACATGTTGAAGCAACAGAATTTCGCTGCGGCTGTCAAATACCTGAAAGAAACACTGTGAACAGCCTGCCGTCTGCTCTCAAAAATGAGCCAATTTCCGCACCGTGCACGTATCATTCTTAGAATGCCTTCGAACAAAACATGCGCGAGCCGCCGATGCTTTGGGCGTTCTGGCTCAGGTTCCAGGATGCTGACTGGTTGCGATCTGGGGAGCTGGTCCGCACCGGACAATTCCGCAAACCTTCCGGCCAGGCGTCGCCGTACTTGCTGGCATTTCCACTGTGGTAGATAGTTCGCAAGTGGTGAATCTCGTTTGGTCGCCCAAGCCGAATTCATCGGTCTGCTCATCAGATTCCCTGATTTCTCACGTGCTTTCCATTGCGAGTGCACCGTCTTTTTTTATGCTGCGGCTGATTCATTGGAACTTGCTGAAACGGTTTCGCCGGAATTCAATTCAGTGCGCGACATAACGTTGACTCAGTCAGTTAAGTTCCCAGTTCGTCCTTGAGTTCCCGCAACGTTTGATCCGGCTTCTGTTTAACAGCACTGCGAATATCGTCAGTAATTCACTGCCGTTTGGGAACCCGTTTGCGTGTCATCAGTGGAAATGTCTCGCCTTGTGCCCCAACCCTCAGCTGTAAGGCCGTATGAGTCTGCTGTGAGACGCAGAAGTTCACACGAGTTCGGACTGTATCGGTTGACCTATTTCATCTGCGTGTTTCAGCATTGCCTGACCACTAATCAAGCATGCCATCCAGTTCCAGCTTGAGCCGCTGTCGAATGCGAAAGGTGGCCTGACGGACCGAATTCGAAGACATTCCCAGCCGTTCAGCGACTTCCTGATTCGAAAGGTTTTCAAATTCTACCAGTTCAAACGCCTGCCAGTTCTTGTCCTGAAAATCTCCCTTGATCACATCCAGGGCGCGAGCAACGACCTTCGCGGGCTGGAACCAATCACTGTCACTTTCGGATTCGGGGGCGGACATGTTGTGCAGCAACACCCGGTATTCACTGCCGCCAACGGCTATTGGCCGACCGGAGTTTTCGCGACAATAATCGGCAATTTCATTTCGCAAAATCTTCATGATCCAAAATCGAAAACGCAATCCGATTCCGTCACGTCGGAAACCGGGCAAACCTTGATAGACCCGCACCATCACCGATTGCGCAATTTCGTCGGCATCGTCAGGGCTGAATCCGCGACTGCGACATGAGCCGTAGATTGACGGCAGCCAAAGTTCGACGAATCTACCCCACGCACCTTCGTCCGCGCAACGTAGGCCATCCAACAGACTAACGGGAGTATCATCATTTTGAGGCTCAGCGGACGCCGCGCCATCGCTATCATCGGGCATTTATCGAGCCTGCATAGTCGAAGGACAAATTGTTCAACAGCCACTGTAACGTCTAACGTCGTGTTGAAACAACAGCGTGGATCTTTCGGTGACTCAAAAATCGCCTTCCTTAATTCCCCAACGGCATCAAATGGTCCGACGATTAACAACTGAATCAACTGATATATGTCGCAATCTTCAGATGTCAGATGTCACAAGTTGATTGTTTACCGGACGGAAAATAGGCCAATCCCACTGATCATTGATCGCAAAATTGTTCTAGATTCACGTTCGCTGTGCCACGAAAGCAAGTTTCTTCAGTCCTCAGATTCCGGCAAGCATTTTTTGTTCTGGATGCTTCAAATCGCTTCAAAATACAAGCAATCTCACCAACCAGCTTCGAAGACAACCGAAAGAATTAAGAGACAAACGCGTCCATGAATTCTGGGCCACCTCAAATGTGCTCAACAGGAGAGTAGATTCGAACGGAAGCAGTTACCCCTTTGCGACTTTCGAAAATGAAAACCTTTGGAAAACAATGGAAATTGACGAAGACCGTTGCAATGGCTCAGAGGGGTAAGCAGGCATCGAAAACACTGGGCTTTGAGTGGTTTTCGCAGGGTTGGTGTGGCTTCCGCATAACCTCGAGGTCATTGGTTCAAAGCGGACGATCCGGGTAAGAAAGCGTTGGCCGTGTGGATCTGTTTTTTGATTTCAACCTGACACCTGACAAGCTGCGATTAGAGTATGAATGGCGGCTCGAATGTGTTGCGGTAGTTTGGGCCAGACTTCTAAGACGTATTGCAGGTCGGTAGTCAAAGATTGGTCGGACTCTGTCCCCTGCTGCTCAATCGTGACTACGGCCCGCTCCCCAAATACTCCCGCCGCTGGGTGTTGTAGCTCTAAAGTGTTTTCTCCGTTCACTTTATGGCCTTTGACCCGCGGGTTCGAATCCCGCCGCCGCACGTGAACAAGTTCCATAGTTACCAGTCGCTGTGTTTGCGGTACCCAGAAAACCATCAGCCATTCCATGATTCCGTGATTCACTATTGTCCAACCTGCCTTACTGCACGACACCAATCAAAGTTATGTCCAGAACCCTTTCAATTCTTCATCAACTTTTGTGCCCAAGGGAAAACTCTGGCTGTACGAGTGATCGGCGATTCCAGCGAACTGTCGAAGGGCATCGTGAATGTGTTCGGGGCGAATGCGGATTCCGTCCTTTGCGTGCGTTGAGAGTGATTGAGGATCGAATGGAACGGCGAACTGGCCTTCGTCGGTGGCTCCGATGACACGGTTTCCCTGAATTCCAGGCCCAAGGAACATGACCGAGCCGATCGACCAGTGGTCCTTGCCATTCCCCTTGTTGTAAGTGGGAGTCCGCCCCATTTCACTTTGGGCGATCACCACCAGCTTGTCGCGAATCTGTAGTTCCTCTGCCCGGCGCAGAACATAGGCGATGCCTTCCAGCAACTCGGGGATCAGCTTCATCTGGTCCTTGTCGTTATTGGCGTGGCTGTCGAACTGGCCGATCGACAGATTTGCCGAGACACACACTCCGGCTTTAAACGATGCCAACGCGATTTCGGCCTGCTGAGCAAGCCTTTGTTTAGGAATATCTTTCGGGATATGCGGTGTCACTCGAGCCAGTGCCTTCGAGTTGACCTGGGCAGCGTAGAGCATGTTTTCCGCACGTTCCTGACGCGGCAGGAGTGGTTGTGCGTTTCGCGCGGCATTCTGTTTGGCCAGTGCCTGTTCGATCCGGTCCAGAGCGGACTTGTCGTGATAGGGTGAGCGTTCGTTGCCATCAATGGCATCGGCATTGGCAATCCGTTGCAGTGATCCCAGATAGGGGACACGCGACATGGCCACGAGGTTGCCTGTCGCCGAGTAGTTTCCAAAGGTCAGAAAGGACAAAGGGCAGGCTGGCCCCTGGCACGCCGCGACGAGTGCCGCGAACGTGGGATAGGCGAGGCTGTCCAACTTGCCGGTGGCCATGTACCGGGAGCACGGCGAATGGTTGTTGACTGAATAGTCCAGGCCATTGAAGACCAGCAGTTCGTTTCCGAACTCAGCAAAGAAGTCTTCGTTGCTCAGCCCCCCCTCCTTGTGCTTTGCATTCGGAGCAAACTTATGATTGCCTTCAGTAAGGATATCGCCTTTTTCGTACAGGCGATTAATCCCTCCAATGCCTTTGGGGTCCATCAAGTACGTCGTGTCCCAGCCGCCGGCTGCATTGAACACCAGGTAGAACGGTCCTTCGTAAGCTGGCAGCTCTTTCTTTTCCTCAGCCCGCGCGATGCGCGAGAATCGGAACGGCGTCGCCAGCCCCAGGCCGGCATAAGCGCACCACTTCAAAAAGTCACGACGCATCTAACAGTCCTCATTCATACAGGAATTCCTGCCGCCGCAGCAGGTATGTGATCACGGCACGCCATGCGCGAACGGTGTAGTGGAGATCGGAAACGGGTTTCTGAAGGCCCTGTCGGCAACTCCAGATTTCCTGCTGTTCGAATCCACCCTGATTGGCGGCGTCGGCGACAATCCCCGCAAACAGTTCAAACGTGCGATCGACTTCGGGAGAATCGAGATCATCGTATTGGCCGAGCACACGCTGGTGCAGATGCATGATGGTGCGGCGAATCTGTTCATCGGATTCGGGAGTTGCTCCCGGTAACACGTCCGGCTCGATTCCAGGAAACAGGATCCGCTGGTGGGGCGCGCGGCTGAAATCGAGAGCGACATTGCGGCAGGCGACGTCGTTGGCAAGGGTTCGCTGGATGGCTCCAAAGGCCCCGCTGGGATCGGTGGCCCGCTCGGTCACTTCTTTAAAGTCGATGCCGCCATAGAGCATGGCTGTTTGGTCGGTCAGCCGCCCCCAGGGGTGGCCGAAGACCGCGGCGATCTTCCGTTCAAGTTGTTCCGGCGAAAGCATCCGCGTCACACCGATGTCGTCCAACTCGGCCAGTCGCTCCGGTGTACCAGCGGCCGTGGCCAGTCCGTCCGCGCGATAAAAGTCGGACATTACCCAATCTTTGATGACCTGCTTGAAGTCAAAACCCGTTTCGGCAAAGTGCGATGCGATGGCTTCGACCTCCCGGCGCTGCTCCAGATAGCCGCGTCGGCGGGCATCGTACAAGGGGTCGTCGATATCCTTCGGCGGCAACAGTGTACGGCGTCCGGTCAGGACGTAACACGCATGCTCGGTCATCGCGATGGCGAAGCGGGGATCTTTCGCCGTCTGCTCTCCCAGCCACTGCAAGGCCCTCCATCGCTCGTCTGCCGGCAGGTCTTCCCCCTCGAAGCCGGCGGCGAACATGTCGGTGAACCAGCCTTCTTTGCGCCGGCCGTAGATGGCGAAGTTCGCCTCGAACCGCCAGTAGTCCTGAAACAGCCCGGCGAGCGGGTCGAGGGTCTTGTGGCACACCACGCACTCTGAGGCTTGCATCGTCGGGATTTCGTATTTCGCGGTGACAGCGGCCGCGTCAGAAACTCGCGCCGCCAGTTCCAGTACATCGACCCCGAGAAAATGCTGATAGTACATGCGGGCCCGCAGCCGGTTGCGGTTGGTCTCGGTCGTCGGGTATCGGCTGAGGTACTGAAAAGTGCTGAGCAGTCCCGCATGCGGATAAAAGCCCGTCTGCGATTCTTGATTCTCCGACTTATTGCGTCCCACCAGCGCCTTCAGCCTGACCGGGATGTACTTGAACGGGTCGTCAGAATTCTCAAACCGGTCCTTTACTTCATCGAAGATGCCGTAGCCGCGTGCTGTGTACGGTGAAACCATGATGTAGTCAGCAGTCACGATCTCGGTGAACGGCCGGTCGTTTCGCACGATGTGCTCGATCAGCTTCATCGGTTCGCCGAGCAGCGCCGCGCGGTAATCATTTGCCAGTTTGTACCCAGCCTGCCGCTGCTCCTTTTCGTCTTCGACGTGGCTGAGATCGTAACGCTGATACCAGAGCCGCGTTTTTTCAAAATGTTCGTACGACAGCACGGTCGCGTCCGCGTTTCCGTCGATTCCCAGCGTCAGGAAGATATCGTTGAAGCCCTCGCGCAGGCGATCATAAAAGGGCTCTTCAGTCATAACGCTGTCCAGGATGGCCGGCAGGGCTTGCAGACCATCGTTGGCGATTGTTCCCAGTTCCGAGTCCGTTGGCAGTCGCCCCGCCAGCGACAGCAGTGCCCGCCGCAGCAGTCGCCTGTCGTCGACCATTACGACACCGTCAAAGAATGGAGGCCGATTTGTGTCGACGACCGATTTCAGTGATGGCGCGGAAGCCGGCTCATTCACCTGCCTGACAAACTGCTCGAGAATCCGGTAACCGGTTGAGTCGGTCTTGAACACCTCGTCGCCGCCGTGATCGAGTCCACCTGCGACTTTAGCCAGCATCACGGGCTGATCGTCGGATTTCAGTCTCGCCATCCGTACAAATGCATCTCGATTGATTCGCATTCGTTCCATTCGCTCGTCGGGCTTCGCGAGATCGAGATCGTGAAGGACAAAACGCGTGTCCTCCGCGTCGCCCGCCTGTTTGTGGCACTTCAAGCATTCTGCTTCGCCCACTTTGGGCCAAACTTGCGTCGCAAAAAAGTTCTCAGCCCACGAATCAAGTACTGCAGGGCAGGGACGCTCATCGGCCGCATTTACCAATGTTCCCGCCTGCACGGCCAACAGAACCAGAATCGTACTGCTCAAGATAGTCTTTGCAATACGTGCCTTTCGAGCAGTCATTGGGGGCATTTATCCATTCTGTTACCGTCGTCGAACAAAGGGATTTGGAAGGATTCGGAGACAAGGTCAACTACGCCATCGCTTTGATATTACATCACTCGTGCAGAGACTGCAATTTACAAGTCGACTAGAAGCGCCCACCACAAGGCGGTCCGCACCGCCGTATCGTCTGGCATCGGGGTCTGCTCGTCTCGACTCATCGCTCAGTCTGCGCCCACTTCTCTGATTCTTCAGAGCCTCGCTGTTGTATTGTCGAAGCTGCCGGTCAGCAGGGTCCGACTGTCTGGGCCGAACGCGATGGCTCGCATTAGCAGCGTGTCCGGATACCTTCATCGTCCTGGATATTGTTGACGAAATGTTGTAAGTGTGATTCGGTTGACAGGATATTCATTTTATTGTTGTTGAACGGGATCACGGATGAGTCGTAAGTTTTGCGAATGGCAGCGGGATGCGAGCTGTTTGTTTCCTCCGTCTCTTCGCGACTGGCTGCCTGAAGATCATGTTGTTTATTTTCTTCTGGATGTCACCGCCCAGATAGATATCTCGCCGATCGTTGATGACTACGGCGGCGACAACGGTGGTCAGCCTCCGTTTCATCCTCGAATGATGCTCGTTCTGCTGCTTTATTCCTACAGCGCGGGAGTGTTTTCCTCGCGGAAGATCATGCAGCGATGCGTCACGGACGCTGCCTTTCGCATCATCGTGGGCGAGGATATTCCTGACTTTCGTCGTATCGCCGATTTCCGAGCTCGGCATCTGAAGCATCTGCAGGCGTTGTTTCTGGAGGTGCTTGTTTTGTGTCGAGAAGCTGGCCTGTTGAAGGTGGGACGATTGTTGCTCGATGGCACGAAGATCAAGGCGAACGCGTCGCGTAATAAGGCGATGAGCTACGATCGCATGGGCCCGAAGTTGAGCGGTTGCAACAGGAAATTGATTCACTGCTGACTCTGACTGATGGAGCAGATGGCGACGATGACGACCAGTTCGGCGATCTGACCGAAGATGAAACTCCGGAGGAACTGAAACGCCGCGAAAGCCGATTGGCGAGGATTCTGGAGGCGAAAGCTGCATTAGAAGAGGTGGCTCGTCAGAAAGCTCAGGAGCATGTTGACAGGATGGAAGCGGAAGGGCGTAAACATCACGCCGACCCGGATGAATCGGAGCCCGCTCCCAAAGCACAACGCAATTTCACCGATCCGGAATCGAAGATTATGAAAACTTCGAACAAGGGGTTCGACCAGTGCGGGAACGCTCAGGCGGTGGCCAACGAGCAGCAAATCATCGTTGCTGCGGATGTCACAGATCAGGCGAATGACGTTCGTCAAACGGTGCCAATGGTGAACCATATGAAGAACAATCTTGACGCGGTTGGCGTGACAGAAAACGTAACGTCCTTCACGGCGGACCCAGGTTACTTCAGCGAAGAGAATATGAACTCTCTGGATTCGAATGAGCGGATCGACGACGTGTTCATCGCGACGGGTCGTCAAAAGCACAACGACAAAGTTTCGGATTCGCCGAATGGTCGTCCACCGAAAGACCTGACGCCGAAACAGAAGATGGCTCGGCGGAACCGGACGAAGGAGGGGCGAGCGGAATATGCTCGTCGGAAGGTGATCATCGAACCGGTGTTCGGTCAGATCAAAGCGGGCCTTGGCTTTCGCAGTGTCCTCCTGCGAGGCCTTGAGAAAATGAAGGGAGAATGGAACCTTGTCTGTCTGACTCACAACTTATTGAAGTTGTTCAGGAACGGTGCGGTGACAGTCAGCTAAAGTGGACGCCAAGCGATGGTCTGCGCGGAATTTCCGCCGGATTCAAAGCCCGGAAGCTGCGTGATCATCCTGTCTTCCGCGATGGTCGACGTCGACCACGCGACAAGACGAACGTCGATCGGAAAATTCAAAATTCTGAATCCCGCAGCCACTCCCATCAGTCACTTCCCGGACATGCTGCTAGCTGACGTCACTTAGTTCTCTGGTTAACTTCTCAGTCTCCGCCTGCGTTTGAATACGGATCGTGCTATCAATCGATTCCGTGAGCAGCGTTTGATCGTAAATACCAGGGACAAATGTCGGCAGCGTACAGCCGACGATTTGTGTGATCATGGCAAACTTATCGCGGAAGTGTGTTTGATCAAATTCTCCGGGACGGAGACGGGCGAGCAATTGATCAACGTGTTCTCCGTCTCAGGGAGACGAGAAACGCCAGGTGTGACCGGAAGCGGCCCGCCGCAAACTCGCCACTCACCTTTGGTTCTCACTATTAACGGGACCGAACAAAAACTGTGACGGTCTGAGCTCGGTATAATTTCAGAAAGCCGTCAGGACAGCCGCGTGTTTGGCTCCGCCAGAAAACACGGTTTTTGCGGCCGAACGAAACGCCCTAACCCGCTTCGGTTTGATTGACCGAGAGCAGTTTGCGCTGGCTACAGTGGCCGGTCAATGTCGTCAGACTGACGGCGTAAAGTGACGATTTGGGGGGCTGTCTAGGGGCGTCGTAAGTCCCTCAGGACTAACCGACCGATGTTGTGGAAAATTGATGACTCATGACACGCCCTCCTTAGTGATTTGGATTGGAGTGGTTGAGTGCCTACGATGCGATCATTCTTGCCGCTTTGTCAATCCGAACCTGTCGTCGTTTCGACTGTGCAGAATGACGGCAGTTCGAGCCATTGTGAATCAGTTTGTCAGCGACCGAAGCATTCAATCTTTACTCGCCAATGCCAATGTGGTTGCCTGGTCCTGTTTCCGATGAAAGAGAGTCCGTTTGCAAGGCCGTCGCGAGAATCTGGTGACAGTAAGTTCTGAACCGAGTAGAATCTGGGTTTAAACGAGCGGAGAGGAACGCGGAGATTATGACAGCAGCTTTGAATCATCTCCAGGATTCTTCGTCATGAGTGACAACGAACTAAACAGCAACCGTCGTATGCATTTTGCCACGACGCACTGGAGTCTGGTGATCTCGGCGACGACCGGTGATGCTGACTCCTCTCAGTCTGCACTGGAATGGCTGTGCCAGGCGTATTGGATGCCCCTGTATGCCTACGTCCGGCGACGCATCGCCAATGAACATGATGCTCAGGATCTGACCCAGGCCTTCTTCGAGCGATTATTGGAGAAAGACTATCTGGCGGATGCGGACCCGAATCGCGGAAGATTCCGATCCTTCCTGTTGACATCATTCAAGCATTTTCTGGCGAATGAATGGGACAAGCGGAAAGCGACAAAGCGAGGCGGGGGAAAGCAAATATTGTCCCTCGATTTCTCAGCCGACAATTCCTGGCACGCGCATCTGCCGATGGATCAGGTCGATGCCGAAAAAGTTTTTGAGCGTCAATGGGCAAACACCGTCCTGACTCGTGTCATGCGGCATTTAGCGCGTGAACAGGAGCGGTCCGGCAATGCTCGGCAGTTTGACCGACTGAAGCATTTCATTGGCGGGCGTCCCGCAGGGACCAGTCTTGCTGTGGTTGCCCCACAGCTGGAAATGACCGAATCCGCTGCACGCATGGCTGTCAGTCGCCTGCGTGATCGCTTTCGCGATTTGCTGCGGGCCGAAATCGCAGGGACTGTCGCATCCTCGGACGCGATTGACGAGGAAATCGCCCATCTTTTCTCAGTGTTCTCGGCTTGAAACACGATCTGGATTCCCCCAAAAATCAGATTCTCCTGGAAAGTTGGCGATCTTCGAAAGAACTGCGTTGCGCTTTGGCGGCGATGCTTCAGAGCTCAGTGAGCCGCATTGAGGCTGACGGACTGTTCTTCAAACAGTGATTACTGGAAGATCTGCTATGGAAGCTGCGATGCACAACATCATGAAGCGTTGCCCGGAGTGCGGGCTGGAACTGGAACACAACTCCCCATTGGGCGTATGTGCTCGATGTCTGCTGCAGGCGGCCCTGCCGGATTCTGCGATCGCTGAGAATGACGCCACGTGGATCGAGACAACTGGGCGTGTCCAGGAGGCGGAATCCGTTTCTGGAAACATCTCGTCCGCGGAAGGGGGCGATGAGGATTCATCCGCACTCGGGGCGAGTGCGCGCTTCTTTGGCGACTACGAACTACTGGAAGAGCTCGCCAGTGGTGGCATGGGAACCGTGTTTCGTGCGCGCCAGACCCGGCTAAACCGAATCGTGGCCCTCAAAATGATTCGAGTTGGGCAATTGGCAACTGCCACGGAAATCGAACGCTTCCACAGGGAAGCCGAATCTGCAGCCAGTCTGGACCATCCAGCAATCATATCCGTCTACGAGGTCGGCGAGCAGGAAGGTCAGCACTACTTCAGTATGCGTCTAATCGAGAATGGCAGCCTGGCTCGTTGGATTGACGCCCGTCACTCGGGTGAAATTGGTGGCGGACTGAATCGGGACGATCTGAACGACTGTGCCCGCATACTCGCGAGTGTGGCCCGAGCGATTCACTTCGCCCATCAAAGACGCATTTTGCATCGCGATCTGAAACCGTCCAATATTTTGCTGGATGAAGATGGTCAGCCGTATGTCACCGATTTTGGGTTGGCTCAACGCATCGCCACAGACAACCGTTTGACGGCAACCGGCACGCTGATGGGAACTCCAGGCTACATGGCTCCCGAACAGGCGGCAGGCAATCGTGGGGCGTTGACAACGTCTACCGACGTCTATGGTCTGGGAGCCATCCTGTACGAAATGTTGACGGGCAAGCCACCATTTGCAGGTGAGACTCCCATCGACACGGTGCTGCAGGTGCTTGATTCGGAGCCGCGAAAGCCATCGTCGTGGTGTCCTGTCGATCGAGACCTGGAGACGATCTGCCTGAGATGTCTGGAAAAGGATCCTGTACAGCGATACGGGTCGGCGGAAACGCTGGCCGACGACCTCGAACGCTGGCTCAGACGCGAACCGATTCAGGCGCGACGCATCGGTGTGATGGAGCGAATCGTGAAGTGGTCGCGGCGACGAACGCTCGTGGCCAGCATGGCCGTGTTATTGGTCATCGTCGCCACAGCAGGTTGTCTCGCTGTGTCCTGGCAGTTGCATGAGACCAGACTTGCGCTGGAGCTTGCCCATCAGACGGCGATTGCTGAAGCCACAGCCCGCGCACCGGTCCTGTCACCGCGGCGAGTTCTGGCCCACGACGGTGCTGTTCTGTCATCTGTCTTTTCCCCGGACGGATCACGTGTTCTGACTGCGTCACACGACAAAACGGCCGCGATCTGGGATGCGATGACGGGAGAGCGAATTGCGGTGCTCGAAGGTCACACTGCGGTCCTCAGCAAGGCGGAATTCAGTTCGGACGGACGACTCATTCTCACCGTCTCTTATGATGGGACGAACCATTACAGCCATGTAGATCCAGTCGGCCAGACGATGACAACCTGGCATTCGGGGGAATATGGTGACGCGACGGTCCGGGTCTGGGACGCCACGACGGGGAAGGAAGTCGCACCTCTTGCCGGTCATACGGCTGAGGTGACAGACGCCAATTTCAGCCCTGATGGTTCAAGAGTCATTACCTGTTCGTACGACAAGACGGCACGTCTTTGGGACGTCACGACCGGGACCGAACTGCTGCGACTCGACGGCCATCAATCGGCCATACTGTCCGCTGTTTTCTCCCCGGACGGGCGACACGTTATGACATCTTCCTTTGGCACCGAATTCGAGGACCAGTTGCAGGAAGGCGGTGGCCATTCCTCGTCCAGTTCCTCCGTGAATGAACACCACCTCGCGCTCGTCTGGGATGCGGAGACCGGCAAGCAGCTTTTTGGTTTGAGAAACCGTGCCAGTTCCAGTCGGACACGGGCGGTTTACAGCCCCGATGGCAGGTGGATTGCGACTGCTGCAGAACAACCGAAAAACGTTGCGCTGTGGGATGCCCAAAGCGGAAAACGCGTTACATCTCTGACGGGCCATACTCACGAAGTCAACCGTATTCGGTTCACCCAGGACAGTTCGCGTCTGGTGACGGCGTCGTCCGATGCCACCTCCCGAGTGTACGAAGTTCCAACCGGTGTTCTGGTCGCCACCATGAATGGACATGATGAATCTGTCCTGGACGCAACTTTTGCAACAGATGGTCGCCGCGTGGTCACCGCTTCGGCCGATCGCAGCGTTCGCGTCTGGGAAACGAACACAGGGAAGGGGCTCGCTTTGCTGAAGGGGCATGAAGATCGCGTGTATTGCGCCGCATTCAGCCCGGACGGACTTTTGGTTGCCACTGCTTCACTGGACGGCACGGCTGCCATCTGGCGCTCGGCGACACTCGAGCAGCTTTCGGTAAGTTTGGATGGCCATCGTGGTGATGTGACGTCAGTGGAATTCAGTCCTGACGGACGGCGCGTTCTGACGGCTTCGCACGATGGATCTGCCCGCATCTGGGATGCCAACAGTGGTCAACCACTGGCAGTGCTGAAAGGACACTCGTCGCTGCAAGACGAAGCGTTGTGTGATCGTTTGCTGCGTCACGTCCGCAGTGCACACTTCAGCCCTGACGGAACACAGGTCGTGACGGGAACTGAGGAAACGCATGCAACGATCACACCGCTTCTTCCGGGGCCCCCGGAAGTGCTTTCGTTCAATCCAGTCCGGTTGTTCGACGCGGAGACAGGAGCCGAAGCCGTTCAATTCGAAGGACTCGAATGCGGAGCGCAGTTCGCCACCTTTAGCCCCGATGGCCGTCTTGTTGTCTCTACCCCAGACGCGAAAGTCCGACTGTACACAAAGGCCCGTTTTGGAATGAGTAGTTCGACAACCAACCTCACAAAAACCTCGGTCCGGATTCTGGACGCTCGAACCGGTGATCAAATACACGAGTTGAAAGACCATTCAGGAGTGGTTCATATGGCCGCCTTCAGCCCGGATGGTCGACGACTGGCGACCATGGACGAGCAACACATTCGTCTGTTTGATGTGGAAACGGGAAATGAAATCGCCCGAACCACCGACCAGCACCCGCCACAGACACAGATTGAGTTCCGAGCCGACGGTCAACAGATTCTCAGCCGAGGTTGGAGTCCAGTTGCGTATCTTTTGGACGCCAGTGATCTGAGCGTCATCCAGGAAATCAGCGGCCATGAAGAGACTTTGACTGACGCGAGATTCAGCCCTGATGGACAGTTGATTGCCACCGCCTCCGCCGACGGCACCGCTCGAATCTGGAACGCAGAGAGCGGCGAGCAACAACAAGTCTTAGGCGGTCATCGAAATCGTGTGTTGTTCGCGGTCTTCGACCCCACGGGCGGCTTGCTTGCGACTTCATCTGAGGATCGACGCGTTCGTTTGTGGGACGTGCAGTCAGGGAAACAGCTGATCGTTTTGGAAGGACATAAACAGCAGGTGGTGGGTGCGTCCTTCAGCCCTGACGGTCACTGGCTCGGAACAGCTTCAGAGGATTACACGGCGAGTTTGTGGCCTGTGCACGTTTTTATTGACAACTAACGACCTCCAGCGGATGTGCTGTCCCGGCAGTTTCGGCAACACTTGTGGTTCTGTGCCCTGTGTTGTGAGGAGGAATTTTCCTGACGGAGTTGTTTTGGTTTCTGCGCGGCAAGGCTCGACTGGAGCGCTGAACGGTATGACAACACGTGCCGTCGGCGTAATCGAACTAATGTCGAGTCGTGGCACTTTCCTGCATGGCCCGAGCGCACCGGAATTCGCTTCAGTCGACAACCCATGCAGCAGATATTCCGGTGTCGCTGCCAGTTCATGTCTAACCGATCGATGATCGTTCCGAGTTACTAACCAAGGTCACGCCCTCGAATGGCACTTAGTTCTCTTTTAGAACGCCTAACAAAACCGTTCTTTCGGTGAAAAGAATTGTGGACGGTTGATT
>ERZ887851.2114-NODE-2114-length-15975-cov-7.661369_pt1 | contig 15975 bp, 10 predicted proteins | sample MGYA00521100_ERZ887851 | MGnify/ENA primary metagenome ERZ887851 (study PRJEB32303, sample SAMEA104408602) | aquatic metagenome | biome: Brackish water; feature: Pelagic; material: water | place: Baltic Sea | collected 2014-06-06T16:11:00 | depth 11,444 m ...
TCTGATGTATGTTCAGCACATGGGCTAACCAATACCCCGTGGGCATCATAGACTTGGGCAAACCAACTGCCACGACGCGTATCTGCAAGACTTAGATACTGCGCCTGCCTATCACCTGTTTTAGCAGCAGCCCTTACAGCAAGAGCCGCAAGCCCATTAACACCAGCCTCTGCCAAATTATGAGCAATAACAAAGCCAGAGGCAGCAGCAAGGCATACACGAATGCCGGTAAAAGAGCCCGGACCACACCCGGCCGCAACCAACCTAACATCTGCAAAAGACTGTCCTGCTTGCTGAAGAGCTTCCTGTACAAGTGAAATCAGTGTTTCAGCATGACCATGGCGCGCTTTGTTTTCTGCATATCCTGTAATATCGCCGCTCTTCCTTACAGCAGCAGATGCCATATCGCCGCTCGCCTCAAGGCTGAGGATAAGAGAGCCGTCAGGTGCCAATATTTTGCCAGATTCAATCATGAAATAGTTAATCTTCTTATGGTAACGAATACAAAAATGACCAGTTTTTACCTTATCATAGAATCTGATGGCTACTTGCAGGCCTAGTCAAAAAAAATTAGAATAGCGCATGGAGCGTTTTGGGGGAAATTTTTCATTTTTTCCAATATCTCCTCGGCTATTTATCAAACATGCTCTCCGCTCTATGGTTTGCGCTTACACGCCTTAAATTTTGCTCCTCTGAATTGTGTTAACCCGTTATCAGGTATTAAGATATGACGAAAATTTATGATAAAATGGGTCTATCCAGTCTGCTAATCGCCGTGGTTTTGCAGCTGTCAGCCGTCTTTTCTTCGCCAGCAATGGCCGAAGAGGAAATGCGCGATAGTGCAACGGTGCTGATGTATCATCGTTTTGGCGAATCGCGCTACCCGTCAACAAATATCAGTGTTGAGCAGTTTGAAGCGCATCTCGCTCATTTAACCGCCGGAAACTACACTGTGCTGAAGCTAGATGATATTATTGCGCGTTTGCGTGCAGGTGAGCTTCTCCCCCGACCGCACAGTCGCGATTACAATAGATGACGCATATCAGTCTGTTTATAACGAAGCTTGGCCGCGGCTGACTGAGGCAGGGTTTCCGTTTACTCTGTTCGTTGCAAGCAGCCCTATCGATAGGGAATTATCTGCTTACATGTCATGGGACCAGATACGCGAGTTACAGGCGTCAGGCGTTACAATCGGATCACAAACACATACGCATCCGCATTTGCATAAGCTAACTGATGAGCAGGTCCGCGCAGAAATATCAACGTCAAATAGACGATTTATTGAAGAGCTCGGGCTAAGGCCAGAACTCTTTGCCTATCCATATGGAGAGCATTCTGGATTTGTGATTGATGCTGTTAAGGACGCTGGCTTCATCGCTGCTTTTGGTCAGAATTCAGGTATTATGCATAGTGCTGATGACCAGTTTCAACTTCCACGATTTGCCTTTAATGAAGCCTATGGCACGATTGAAAGGCTTAAGCTAGCCGTTGATGGTCTCCCCTTGAAGGTGAGCGACCTTACCCCTGAAGATATGGTTTTAGAGACTAATCCGCCGCTTTATGGATTTACAGTAAGTGACGAAATGAGCCCTGTGAGCCAATTACGATGCTTTTCAAATAAGCACGGAAAGCTTGATGTTACGATGCTTGGTATGCGCGCTGAAATCAGAGCGCCGGGTCCGCTCTCAGAGCCGCGCGCGCGCATTAATTGCACCATGCCAGCTGTTGATGAGCGCTGGCGCTGGTTTGGGCGCCAATTTCTGACACGCTAGCTCACACCGCCGCTGGGCAGCTTTCGTGATGCTAACTTATGCAACTCATTTTGCTTGATCATCTGTGTCAGGGTCTCAACATATTCAGAACCTGTCTCAGCATATCGATATAAAAACGGGACAAGCTGAAGACCAGAAACATCTATATCGCCTGATAAATGAAGCTCAGAACGCCGCTTACGAAATGCCTCATAGGCATGATGTGTGTTTAGATTCGTCATATATGAGCGCACTGAACTGATAAGATCAGGAAACGCGCGAACAGCCGCACGGCTATTACTTGCTTGCGCGGGCTTAATACCCTTACTGACATCCCATACCCACTGACCGAACAGCGCATTACCTTCGTGGGTGAAGCGTGACTGGCCCCAGCCAGATTCTACAGCAGCCTGCGCCAGAGCAATTTCAACCGGTATTGGCTGAACCCTTATCTGTAGGCTAAGACGACGCTGTTCTCGTGATTGCTGAAGTTTTGAGAGCCCATATTTTCGAGCAAAGACGTCCAGAACATCCTCGTTTCCAGACTTAAGGGCCGTCATTATCACCTGTTTGTGGGTCGATATCTCATCATTAACTTTTAGAATTAGTGGCAACATAATCTGAATAAATTGCTGTTTGCGGCGCTGAGCATCCTCTTTATCCAAGGCTGGCATTCGAGAGATAAAAATACGCGGAACCGACTGCGATTTATCGAAGACATCATAGTCTAATTCAGCCGGAAATGGCGGTAATGTTTGCGGTGAAGACCGCTGAAAAGGTAGCGCTTGCTGAGGTGTATCAAGCTGGTCAATCAAAAAATTAGTGGCCGTTTCCAGCTCTTTATCAAGGGCAGTTTTCTCAGTGCTTGTAAGATTATCAATTGCACGCTTTTGCGTTAGCCATTCAATTTTATCATTCAGGGCAGAAATGTCAGAACGACCAGCAAAATCAGCGTGCAAGGATGTCATTCTGGGCGATGAAACAGACAAAATAGGCAAAAGGTAGCTACATGCACCGGCCAATAACATAGCCAGCACAAGTGTTTTATTGGAAATAGTAGGGCTGTCTGTTTGAGTGTCGACCATTTAGAATAGCTTTCATGACCCATAAGACAAACACAAGAAAAGCATCAAAGGACAAGGTTAAAAAAAGATGTTCATACAGTCATCCCTTATCCCTGCTATACGATGTGACCCCCTTATTCGTAGGGGCGCACCTCTTTAACTTCCGGAATATAATGACGAAGCATGTTTTCGATACCCATTTTCAGGGTTGCTGTTGAGCTTGGGCAGCCCTGACAAGCGCCGCGCATCTGAAGTGTAACAACACCCTCATCAAACGAATGGAAGGTAATATCACCACCATCCATCGCAACAGCCGGACGCACTCTTGTATCAAGCAAATGTTTAATTTGCTGAACGGTCTCAGTCTCTTCGCCAGCCTCTTCACTCTCTTGGCTCGACGCTTCCATAACCGGAAGACCCGATGCGAAATGTTCCATAATGCCAGCAAGGATTGACGGCTTAAGCGAAAACCACTCGCTCGCATCATTCTTGGTAATGGCGATAAAATCACCACTCAAAAAGACAGAGACAACGCCATCAATGGCAAAAATGCGCTTTGCAAGCGGTGATGTCTTTGTTGCCTCTTCTGAGACAAATTCAGCTGTATCGCCCGGCAATACTGCAACGCCTGGAATGAATTTCAGCGTGGCTGGGTTCGGGGTATCTTCGGTCTGGATAAACATGGTGAGATTTCACCTCCAATGTTAAGGGTGCGGCAAAAGCTTTTAAGGTCTTCGCCGTACAAAAATTTCTAGACGTCATCATAGCTTCATGTACATGAAATGGGAAGCCGAACAGCCGAAGGCAAGTATCAAAAGCATAATTACGCAGCATTATACATGCTAATCATCTGTTTATTCAGGCAAAAACCCAACTATTTTTTTCACTTCCGCCAGCACAGGTTCTGCCCGGGCACGCGCCTGTTCAGTCCCTTTTTTCAGAATCCTGTCAATTTCTGCTCTATCATCCAATAATCTATTCATTTTTTCAGAAATAGGGGCTATCTGCGAGACGGCAAGCTCAACAAGGGCTGGCTTGAATATACCAAAACCCTGACCGCCAAATTCAGACAAAATTTCGGCATTTGTTGCACCTGATAATGCAGCATAGATTCCCACCAAATTACGGGCTTCAGGACGGTCATCCAGACCAGCCATCTCAGAGGGTAGCGGTTCGGGGTCTGTTTTAGCTTTCTTTATTTTCTGGGCAATCTCATCTGCAGAATCTGTCAGATTGATGCGGGTATAATCTGAGGGGTCCGACTTACTCATTTTTGAGCTACCATCGCGAAGGCTCATCACCCGGGCGGCAACACCTTGAATCTGTGGTTCGGGGAGGGGGAAAATATCAGCCCCATACATCGAATTAAAGGCTGCAGCAATATCGCGTGTCAGCTCAAGATGCTGTTTTTGATCTTCGCCAACAGGAACATGTGTTGCTTTATATGCAAGAATATCTGCTGCCATCAATGTAGGGTAGGAATATAAGCCTACTGTGGCATTTTCACGGTTCTTTCCGGCCTTTTCTTTAAATTGTGTCATCCGGTTAAGCCAGCCAAGCCGTGCCACACAATTGAAAATCCACGCAAGTTCTGCATGCTGAGGAACAGATGACTGATTGAAAAGCACGGCTTGATCTGGGTCAATGCCAGAGGCTATCAGGCAGGCAGTCACTTCTCTAATCGAAGTCCGCAAGGCTTGGGGGTCTTGCGGTACGGTAATCGCATGCAAATCAACGACGCAATAAATACAGTCAAAGTCATTTTGTTGCGCAACCCAATTCCGAATCGCACCAAGGTAATTGCCAAGATGCAGGTTTCCGGTTGGCTGGACACCAGAAAAAATTACATTTTTTCGTTCTGTTTGAGCCGGCGACGTAATATCGGCAGAACTAGACTGTGTCTGAGACATGGGAACCCTTTATGTTTTGCATATGCTTATTCATGTTCTGGCTCTTTATGACCAGCAGGGGCCTGCTTCTCAAGCCTTTTTTGTCCTTTTCATACGCCAAGCCTAACGCAGCTTTGGCGCAATTCTCAAGATAACAGCAGTTCCCCCATAAAGAATGAGACCGCTCACAACCAGCAGGACAAGCTGGAGCCGTGGCCCTAAAATCTCACTAAAGGAGGGTATTTCAGTCAAATACATCCTTATTCCTATCAGCCCAGCTGCCATCACAAGCGACGCCATCAAGGCTTTCACCATAAAGAGGCCAGCTGTGAAATCGAGCTTTTTCTGGCGCCGCAATAAGGCTGCCTGCCAGATAAAAATAATCCAGAAAGATAGGGATGTTGCCAGCGCCAAACCTGCATGTCCAAGACGCTGCATGAGCAAGAGGCTCAGACATAAATTGATCAGAACTGACACCAGAGATATTTTCAAGACAAGTTTTGCCTGTCCTGCAGCATAAAAGGCCGGCTGCAAAATTTTTGTCCCAACAAAAGCCGGTAGACCAACGCCATAGGCAATCAATGCAAGTGACGACAGATAGGCGTCATTTTGCGTAAAGGCTCCTGACAGAAAAAGACCTGACAATACAGGCTCGGCAATCACAATAAGCGCCGCTGTAGCCGGTAAGATAAAGAGGGAGGCTGTTTTAAAACCATTTGATATTTCAGCAGCAACCCCATCTGGCTTTCCGGCGGCTTCAAGCGCTGAAAGGCGCGGCAATAAGGCTGTGCCAAGCGCAATACCAATAATACCCAAAGGCAGTTGAGCAATTCTATCGGCATAATAGAGCCATGAAATAGCGCCAATATTTAGCAAAGAGGCAAGAATTGTATCAACAAGAAGATTAATCTGAAGGGCGCCAGCACCGAGCGCGGCCGGTAAAAATGACGCCCACATACGGCGGGCTTCTGCTGATAGCCGAAAAGAGAAAAGGCCCGGATTAATCCGCCGCTTTCTCATCCGAATCTGCAGCAAACTCATCTGCCCAATACCGGCAAGCAGCACCCCGATTGCCAGAGGCATTACTATCAGAAGCCCTGCTTCACCTGAGAATTCCTGATAGACCGGAATCATAATAGCAGCGCCAATCAGGCATAGATTTAAAATCACCGGCGCGGCAGCACCGCCTGTAAAATCATCATGCGCATTACTGAGCGCTGCCCACAGCGCAACCAGCGATATCATCGGCAGATAAGGAAGTGTGATAGCCCCAAGAGCAATCGCAGTTTCAAGTCTTTCTGGCGTATCTGCAAAGCCGGGCGCCAGCCCAATCATGATAAAGGGTAGAAAATATTCAAGCAGGAGAACAAGAACTGTTAGCCCAAGAAGCAGGGCTGTTTGAACTTCACTTACAAAGACAAGCGCCCTCGCCTCTCCTTTTTCGGCGCGCATCGCAGAATAGACCGGCAAAAAAACATTTGTTAATGCGCCTTCTGCTGTAAGTCGCCGAAATAGATTAGGCAGTTTAAAGGCCACCAGAAACGCATCTGCTGCTGCCCCTGCCCCCAGAAAATGGGCAAAGACAAGGTCACGCACAAAGCCAGCAACCCGGCTAATAGCTGTCCATGACCCTATCTGTTTGACAACAGCATTCAGGCTTTTTTTCGGAGCGATCTCAGACGACATTTTTCACCAGTCCCTATGATGCTGACACTGATGCTGGCTTAGATTCAGTCCCGCCGTCGAGAATAGCAAGCAGGGCCTGATGGATTTTTTCCTGAACCTGTTCACGCTTGACCTGCAGACCAAAGACATCTTTTACATAGAAAACATCAACAGCCTTTTCACCATATGTTGAGACACTCGCCGAATTAACCTGCAAACCCATTTGTGCAAGATGATAGGTGAGTTGATATAACAGGCCCGGCCTGTCTGTCCCATTCACTTCAATAACAGTATGAGTTCTGCTACGTGCGTTCGTCACCAGAACACGCGGCGATACTTTAAGAGCCCGGACCCGTTTTGTTACCCGTGCTGATTTTTGCTGAAGTGCATCAAAGAGCGACATGTCACCGGCAAGTGATTTTTCGATCAGTTGCGTGATACGATCTTTAATATTTGGGTCGGTAATTGCCTGCCTGTCTTTTGTCTGAACACGGAATTCATCTAAAATTGTCCCGTCATGGCGGGTATTAATGCGGGCGCTGACAATCGAACATTCTGCCATCGCAACAGCCCCAGCAATACGCGAAAACAGGCCAGGATGGTCTGCTGCCATGATTGTTAAAATAGAGGATTTGCTATCCTTATCAGTAATAATATCAATCAGAAGTTCTTTCTTGCTGCTGTTAAATGTCTTGGCAAGAGCTGTATGCTGAACCAGCCGATCTGTTGGAAAATTTGTCCAATAGCTCGGATAAAATAGCGATGCGTGCTCCTCAAACATTTCATCCGACCAGTCGGGCAGGGCACGGCGCGCCTCTTCACGTGCATCAGCAGCAGCCCCAAGTGATACTTCAGACGGAGCAGCACCACCAAGCACCGCTTCTGCCCGCCGATATAAATCGCGCATCAAGGTTGCCTTCCAGCCATTCCATATGTCCGGGCCAACCGCGCGGATATCAGCAACCGTCAATATCAGAAGCAGTTTCAGGCGTTCTGGAGACTGAACTTCACTGGCAAAATCACTGATGGTCTGCGGATCATGCAAATCATAGCGAAAAGCTGTTTTTGACATCAAAAGATGAGACTGGATAAGCCAGATAACAGTTTCAGTTTCGTTCTCACTTAAGCCAAGCTGCGGGCACAAACTGCGGGCAACTTCAGCGCCTAGAAGGGAATGGTCACCACCGCGCCCTTTAGCAATATCATGCAATAGCACCGTCACATAAAGGGCACGGCGCGACAGCACTTCGTGAATAAGCTGTGATGCCATCGGCGCTTCGGTGCGCACAGTTCCCTGTTCAATTTCGTTTAACGTCCCAAGCGCACGTATCGTGTGCTCATCCACAGTATAGCTGTGATACATATCAAACTGCATCATACCGACAATCCGGCCAAAATCAGGCAGAAATTTGCCAAGCCAGCCTGCTTCATTCATCAATCTCAAGACTCGCTCTGCGCTATGCTTTGAAGTGATAATACCCAAGAAAAGCTGTTTAGTTTCGTCAGATTGCAAGTCTTCTGTTGCAGCAGCACGCACAGCACGAGTAAGCCGGCGGAAGCTATCTGGATGAATATCGAGTTGATGCTGCTGGGCAAATGAAAAAAGCTGAATCATCCGCAGCTTATCATCACCAAATCTCATATGTGCTGGTAGTTGAAGGCGTTTATTTTCTATCGTAAAGGGCGACACTTCAAGCATCACATTCATACCAACTGATATGATTTTGCTCAGATTAAGCCGCGGATTGATAAGCCTAGTATGGGAAAAATCTGTTTCAAGAGCGGCACAGAAAATACGGGTCAGATTTCCTACATGCCGTGCTGCCAGATAATAGCGTTTCATGAACCGCTCAACGCCTTTCATACCAGACCGGCCGGCAAATCCCATAAGCGGCGCAATTTCACGCTGAGCATCAAACGTTAGCCGGTCATCTTCACGTTCATGATATAAGTGAAGAAAGCACCGAACTGTCCATAAAAACCGCTGGGCACTGGCAAAGGAGCGTACTTCTGATACCCGCAAAATACCGGTATCCATTACATCAAGAACATGGGTGAAACGATAGGTATGTTTTGCAACCCAGAACAGTGTATGCAAGTCGCGCAATCCACCTTTGCCATCTTTTACGTTTGGCTCCACAGCATACCGCGTGCCCCCGGTTCTGTTTACCCGCCTTTCGCGTTCATCAAGCTTGGCTTCAATGAAGGTGGAGACAGATTGCTGTGATAACCATTTCGACCAGCTGGACTGCATCTTAGATGCCAACGCCTCATCACCAGCAATATAGCGAATTTCAAGCAGCGCTGTTCGGATTGTTATATCTTCTGATGCTGCTTTAATGTTCTCGTCAACCGTGCGGGTTGCATGCCCAATGGCAAGTGACATGTCCCATAATATATAGAGGATAAATTCGATAAACTTGGTTTGTTTGGCTGTTTCCTTTTGGCTAAGAATAAAGAGTAAATCAATATCACTTGATGGCGATAACTCACCGCGACCATAGCCACCTGTTGCCATGATACTAACAGGCGGACAGTCGGCAAATAAATGGCGCCGCGCTACATCTGCAATGCCTGAAATGAGTAAATCCATCATAACCGCATGTTTGCCAACATATTCAGCGCCATCATGGTTTTCAGTGAGCAGATTACGAAGCTGTGCCTTGCCTTCGCTATGCGCTTGTTTGCATAACGCTAACAAGCCTTGCTGAAACAATTTATCATCAGGAGACGTCTTGCGAAGTGCGTCACTATTCGCACGGAAAGCAACATTATCAAAAACCGGAGCCTGCTTTGCTGCGGCCTCATAAGGCGCTAGCCATGTCTTCCATAATGGTAATTTTATAGTCTCTGAGGCTGCGATAGCAGGGGCCTCATGAGAAGTGGTCGACGACATTGGCACTATGTTTCCTCGTATCACGCTGTATCATCTTGGGTTCTGGAAGTGATTATGACCGATTTATTATGATTTCGCATCAAGAGCTTTCAATTGATAGATTAGCGCAAGCGCATCGCGCGGGCTCAGACTGTCAGGGTCAATATCATGCACCATTTTCTCAAGTTCGGTTGGTCCATTATCAGCTAATGATGCCTCTGGTTTTGGCGGCGCAAAAAGAGGCAATAGCCCGTCATCTTGCTCAGCCGTCAGTGCACCTGTTTCCATTTCCGAGACCAGATGGGCAGCACGTTTAATAACGGTATGAGGTAATCCAGCCAGTTTTGCGACATGGACACCATAGGATTTATCAGCAGCGCCTTCGCCGACTTCATGAAGAAACACAATATCACCCTGCCATTCTTTGACCTGCATAGCATGACAGCGAAGGCCCGATAGCTGGCCTTTCAGGGACGTCAGCTCATGATAATGAGTAGCAAATAAGGCACGGCAGCCAATATTATTATGCAAATATTCAAGGCAGGCCCAGGCAATCGAAAGCCCATCCCAGGTTGCTGTCCCCCGGCCAATTTCATCCAAAATTACAAGCGACCTGCTTGTTGACTGATTAAGGATAGTTGCTGTCTCAACCATCTCAACCATGAAGGTTGAGCGTCCCCGTGCAAGATCATCAGACGCGCCAACACGGCTAAATAGCCTATCAATAATGCCGATTTCAGCATTATCGGCCGGCACAAATAATCCAGCTTGAGCCATAATTGCAATATGGGCGTTCTGCCTTAGAAACGTTGATTTACCTGCCATATTTGGGCCTGTAAGCAACCACAGATGCGACCCCTTTTCTAGCCTGCAATCATTGGCAATAAACGGAGTGCTGTCAGCTAAGGCGCGCTCTACTACAGGGTGACGGCCACCTATAATCGTAAAACGGGTATCGTCTGTCATAATCGGCCGGCAGTAATAGCGCGAACTTGCTAATTGTGCAGAGGCTGTTGCAACATCAAGGGCGGCAAGCGCTGCAGCTGTTTGTTCAAGCGCAGGCGAGCGTGCCAGCACTTGTTTCACAAGCGTTTCGAATAGGGCGAGCTCAACAGCAAGCGCGCGGTCAGATGCCGATGCCATCTGTTTTTCCATATCAGCCAGTTCGGTGGTTGTAAATCGCACCGCCTGCGCTGTGGTCTGGCGATGGATAAACTGGTTATCCGACATTAATTTATCACCATGAAGACTCCGCACTTCGATATGGTAGCCCAGCACATTATTATGTTTGATTTTCAAAGATGAAATATCTGTCTGGGCCGCATAATCTGCCTGTAATCCGGCTATGAGGCGCCTGCTTTCGTCGCGAAGCTGGCGGATTTGATCAAGCGAGCTATCATAACCAGCCCTGATAAAATTCCCATCCCGCGCCAATAGCGGCATGTCATCTGCCAGAGCTGGCATCAAGCTGTCAGCGAGGTCAGCCGCGCATTGCGTATCTTCTATCAGCATCATGATATCAGGCGCATGCTCATCAATGCCTTGCGCCTCACTCACCTGAGCTGACAGGCGCACAGAAATATCCCTACCCAGACTTACAGCGCGCGCAATAGCTGATAAATCGCGAGGGCCGCCTCTGGCAGAGGCAAGACGCGATAGGCTTCGTTCAATATCTGGCAGACCATTTAGCGCTGAAATAATGTCACTGCCAGTAGTCTGGCTCCGCAGAAACCAGCTCACCAAATCAAGCCGGCCCTCAATTAACGCCCTGTCTGTTAGGGGGGCTGAAAGGCGGGTAGCAAGAAGGCGCGCGCCTGCTGCTGTTTTTGTCTTATCAATTGCGTGCAGCAGACTGCCAGAACGCGACTCAGTCAATGTCTGGGTCAATTCTAGAGAGCGGCGGGTTGCGGCATCGATTTCCATGAAGGCGTTTTGGGACAAAACAGAAAGACGAGACAAGCGCGGCATGCTCTCAATCTGCGTCTGGCGAAGATATGTTAGCAGGCCGCCTGCAGCCGATAACATCGCACGGCTAAATGCCCCAAGGCTATCAAGTGTTGAGACCTCATATAAAGAAAGCAACATAGCTTCACTGCGGCGGCTATCAAAATCCTGGGCAGGACGAATAGCTGGATTGAACGGCGCAGCCACCATTTCAAGCGATGCACGCATTTCTTCAGGATATAAGAATTCAGCAACCCCAAGCCGGCTCAGCAAGGCTTCGATATCTGCTTCATCACATGCCTGCACATTAAAGGACCCGGTGGACATATCCGCCCACGCAATAGCAAACTCGCCAGCAGACCGGCCAAGAGCCGCAAGATAATTATGCTGATGCGAGACAAGAAGTCCGTCTTCTTGAAGGGTGCCAGGTGTAATAACCCGCACAACACCGCGTGGAAGCGGCCCTTTACCGCCGCGCGCTTTGAACGTTTCAGGTGTCTCTGTCTGCTCGCAGATTGCAACTTTATAGCCCTGCTGAATCAACCGCGCCAAATACCCATCCATGGCATGAACTGGCACGCCGCACATCGGCACAGGATCGCCATTTAATGTGCCGCGATGGGTAAGTGTAATGCCAAGTGCCTGCGCTGCGGTTTCCGCATCTTGAAAAAACATTTCATAAAAGTCTCCCATCCGGTAGAACAGTAAGACATCTCTGTATATATCTTTTACGGCCAGATACTGCACCATCATAGGTGTTGGCTTTGATGTTTCTTTTTTTGCGGTGGGCATGTTCATCAGTTTTCTTAGTTGCTGTGTGTGATGTGCCTAGAGTAAAAGTGAGATATGTTGATAAATCTTAAACAACTGTGAGTATAGATAGGTTTTATGAAAAAATCACTGAAACAGGACGCTCTTGATTTTCACTCTTCCGGTCGTCCCGGAAAGCTGGAAATTACGCCAACAAAACCGCTCACAACGCAGCGTGATTTATCTCTTGCTTACTCTCCTGGTGTTGCAGAACCATGCCTTGCCATTGAAGCAGACCCGTCAAAGGCCTATGATTATACAGCCAAGGGAAACCTTGTTGCTGTTATCTCAAACGGAACAGCTGTTCTTGGGCTGGGAAATATCGGGGCAGCTGCCTCAAAGCCCGTTATGGAGGGCAAAGCAGTCCTTTTCAAGAAGTTTGCTGACATTGACGGCGTTGATTTGGAGCTGGACACCCAAGATGTAGACCGCTTTGTTGATGCCGTTAGCCTGCTTGGTCCGTCTTTTGGTGGCATTAACCTAGAAGATATTAAATCTCCTGAATGTTTCATTATTGAGCAACGATTGCGCGAGATGATGGATATTCCTGTTTTTCATGATGACCAGCATGGCACAGCGATTATTGCTGCTGCCGGAATCATTAATGCGCTCCATATTACAGGGCGGACCATGGCTGACATAAAAGTCGTCTGTAATGGCGCTGGTGCTGCGTCAATTGCCTGTGTTGAGCTTATCAAGGCGATGGGTGTGCCACATGAAAATGTTATCCTTTGCGACCGCGAGGGTGTGATCTACCAAGGTCGTGAAAAAGGCATGAACCAGTGGAAATCAGCGCATGCGGTGCCAACCGAAGCACGCAGTCTTGCAGATGCTATTGACGGCGCAGATATTTTCCTTGGTCTTTCAGTTGCCGGCGCGCTAACACCTGAGATGCTCAAAAAAATGGCAGACCAGCCAATCGTATTTGCCATGGCAAATCCAGATCCAGAAATTATGCCAGATATTGCCAAAAAAGCCCGTAAAGATGCTATTATTGCAACCGGCCGGTCTGATTTCCCGAATCAGGTCAATAACGTTCTTGGCTTTCCCTATATCTTCAGAGGCGCGCTTGATGTGAGAGCCTCTGCCATTAATGAAGAAATGAAGATTGCGGCGGCGAATGCCATTGCAATGCTTGCCCGCGAAGATGTGCCGGATGAAGTCAATAATGCTTATTCAGGTGCTAGCCTGAAATATGGTGTTGATTACATTATCCCAGCGCCGTTTGACCCGCGGCTTATTTCAGCCGTATCCTCAGCCGTAGCAGAAGCAGCAATGGCGACCGGTGTTGCGCGTAGACCAATTGCCGATTTGGATGCCTATCGCCGGGACTTATCTGCTCGCCTCGATCCAACAGCATCCTTCCTTCAAGATGTTTATGAGAGAATTTCTCCTGCCAAAAAACGCATCGTATTTGCAGAAGGCGAAGAAGAAGTTGCTATCAGAGCAGCTGTTGCCTTCCGCAATGGCGGCTATGGCCATCCTATCCTACTGGGTCGTGAACACCGTATCCGTGAAGCAATGGAACGGATGGGTCTTGATGGTATCGATGATTTAGAATTCACCAATGCCAAGATTTCAGACCATAATACCGGCTATATCAGCTTCCTTTACAAGAAGCTTCAGCGGCGCGGCGTTCTGGAACGTGATTGTCAGCGGATGGTCAATCTGGACAGAAATGTCTTTGCTGCTTGTATGGTTGCAAATGGCCATGCTGATGGTCTTGTAACAGGGCTTACACGCTCCTTCCGGTCAACGTTTGAACATGTAACACGCGTGATCGATTCATCTGGCGGTAAAGAATTTACAGCAACATCAATGCTTATCTCTAAAGGCAGGACTGTTTTTGTTGGCGATACCTCTATCCATGAACGCCCTACCGGTGAGCAGATGGCAGATATTGCAGAAGCCATTGCTGAGCGGGCCAGCTCAATGGGTCACACACCGCGTGTTGCCTTTCTGTCCTTTACCACATTTGGCAGCCCGGAAAGTGATATCGTTCAAACATCACGCGATGCTGTCGCGGTTCTAGATCGCCGCAAGGTAACGTTCGAATATGAAGGTGAAATGACTGCTGATATTGCGCTTGATTTTGATCTTATGCAGTCACGCTACCCCTTCTCACGTTTGTCAGGGCCAGCCAATATTCTGGTTATGCCAGGTCTGCATTCTGCTAATATCTCATTCAAACTCATGCAGCAATTGGGGGGCGGGTCTGTTATTGGACCAATGATTTTGAATGCTGAACATCCGTTCCAGATTATTCAGATGAGTGCGACTGTGAATGACCTTGTAAATGCAGCAGCCCTTGCAGCTTATGAGTCTCTTTAACGGAGTCTCTTTAGCGAAAACCCCTTAAAGGGTATTTGGCATATGCTGATCTAGGAAGAGACGATACATGACTGAACAGGCGGGGCGTGAGAAGATAGCAGGCGGCCGTAATAGGAACAGGCTTCTTATTTCACTACCCCACCTGATTCGGATGAGTTCTGGCTTTTTATTCAGCGCCATTATTCTGCTTTTTGCCGAACGCATTACAATGCTTGATGTTGCGATCATCATGTCTGTTGGCATTGTGCTGAGTTATTTTCTCATCCGCGGGGATGCCGTCATCATTGACCAGTTGGTCAGCTATTTCCGGCAAAAAGAGTTAAGTGAAGAGCCTGCCGCAAGCGTGCCCACGATGCACCTCAACGAAAAATATTTAACGAATGCCACAGATGGGCTTACCGAACTCAGATGGCTTGTTTCGAGTGCTGAGCAAAAAAGTGCGCTGGCGCATAAAAACCTGATCTCTGATAATATTTATCGTACTGAAATTCTGCGACACCTGCCCTTTCCGCTCATGCTTGTTGATGGTCGTGGCTATGTTGAAGAATATAACGAACAAGCAGACCTGCTGTTCGGCCCTATCACAATAGCAAAGCCTGTCGACTTTGCTATTCGAAGTAATGACGTGTTGCAAAAAATCCAACAGGTCAGTGATGGCACCATCCCTGCGGGTGAAACACAAATGACGTTACGCGGCACATTTGTGCAGCATTTTACCGTTTTAATATCGCAATTTATAACTGATGATGTACCCCGCATAGCCGTTATCTTTATTGACCGATCTGCTGCTATCGAAGCTGAAAAAATGCGCGCTGATTTTGTTGCGAATGTGAGCCATGAGTTGCGAACCCCGCTCACCTCAATTCTCGGCTTTGTGGAAACATTACAAGGCGTAGCAGGTCAAGATGAGGCAATCCGTGCAAAGTTTCTGGCTATCCTACAGCAGCAGTCCGAACGGATGGTCCGGCTTGTTGCTGATCAGCTATCACTGTCCCGCATTGAACAGACTGAAAATGTCCAACCCGAAGCCATTATAAACCTAACCGAGATGGCAGAACGCGTGCTAACGAGCCTTGAAAAACAGGCCGGGGCCGCGAATATCACACTCAGCATTACCGCGCCACCCTTGCCAGTTTTGGTGCGCGGCGAAGCTGATGAACTTATCCAGATGATTCAAAATCTAACCGAAAATGCCATCCGATATGGTCACCAAGGCGGGTTTGTTAAGGTAATAATTGATAATAGGACGAGCCATCCTAGCATCACTCATAAAGACGGCTGTTTTTCGGTCGCTGTCAGTGATGATGGAGATGGCATTGCTGAAGAACATCTGCCGCGTTTAACAGAACGTTTCTACCGGGTTGATGCGGGCCGTTCACGCGAAATTGGCGGCACCGGGCTTGGGCTTGCCATTGTAAAACATATCGTAAACCGGCATCGCGGTGTGATGGATATCACATCACATATTGGCACCGGAACAACCTTCACGATTTACCTGCCAATGATAAAGCAGGCTGATACCTCTCAATAATGAAAGCAGACCTTAAAAAAATGGTGAAATATTACAGTAACAAATCCGTCGTAAATTTGTCATAATTAATGACTATATTGTACCCTTATACTATCGCGGTGCTGCGATGGAATGC
>ERZ887851.2118-NODE-2118-length-15948-cov-11.907506_pt1 | contig 15948 bp, 12 predicted proteins | sample MGYA00521100_ERZ887851 | MGnify/ENA primary metagenome ERZ887851 (study PRJEB32303, sample SAMEA104408602) | aquatic metagenome | biome: Brackish water; feature: Pelagic; material: water | place: Baltic Sea | collected 2014-06-06T16:11:00 | depth 11,444 m ...
ATAATAACTTAATGAAAATTATAACTTAATGATTATAAATAACAAGACTAAATTTTTTTATGGAATTGGATTCATTTCAGTTGGAATAAAAGATATTTTATATGCAGTATTTGTCTTCTTTTATTTTAGCCAGATCCTTGGTCTTGATCAAATATATACTGGATCAGCAACTTTAATAGCAATTTTATTTGATGCAGTATCCGATCCAATTATTGGTAGTATTTCAGATAATTATAAATCAAAAAAATGGGGTCGTAGGCATCCTTTAATGTTAATGTCTGCAATTCCACTTGGCTTATCAACCTATCTTTTATTTACTCCTTTTGATAACTTAAGTCAATTTGAACTTTTTTTATGGTTGACAATTTTTTCAATATTAATTAGATTTTTTTTAACACTTTTCATAGTTCCTGGCATGTCACTTGGAGCAGAATTATCCTCAGATTATAATGAAAGAACGGTAATAACAAGTTTTAGAATAATGTTTACTACTTTAATATCTCCATTTGTTTCACTATTTGGTCTAGTTTATATATTTATTCCAAAAGAAGGAATGTCTACAGGACTTTTAAATAGTGAAGCCTATCCTAAATTCGCCTTGTTTTGTGCATTGATAATGGTAATTACAATCATAATCAGTGTATTAGGTACTAAACATACAATACCTAGTTTACCAAAACTTAATAAAAAAGAAAGCATTAGTTCATTAATTAAAAACACATTAACTGCATTTAAAATGAAATCATTTAGATCAGTTGTTTTTTTTACTATGATGGTTTATGTAGCTTTTGGAATAGGAAATTCCCTTACTACCTATTTTCTTTCTTTTTATTTTGAACTAAATCAAAATGAAATAGCAATAATCATATTCTCTGGTGGAATAGCCGGTTTAATTTCACTTTTTATTGCTCCCAAAATGGGTGAAAAATTTGATAAAAAATTGAGTGTTATTATAAGTACTATTCTATTTGGGTTTTTTATGGCTAGCCCCTATAACTTTAGACTTTTGGGAATTTTTCCTGAAAATGGATCCTCAAGTTTATTAGGAATATATTTAATTTTATCAACTATAGGTTTTACTTTTTTATGGACATCAATGAGTTTAGCTTATTCAATGATGGCTGATGTAGTTGATCAGTACGAGTCGATTACAAAACAAAGGCATGAAGGGTTATTCTTCTCAACAATGTCATTTGCCTATAAACTCACTGTTGGATTTGGATATTTTTTTGCTGGTATTTTGTTAAAATTAATTTCATTCCCAACCCAAACTGATATTAATGACATTCCCACGGAAACAATTTCCAAGCTTGGAATAATAGGAGGCCCAGTTTTAATGACAATATATTTTGTGTCGATTTTATTCATTTTAAAATACCCAATTACAAAAGACATTTTTAAAGAAATTAGAAAAAAAATTCAAGGCAAATAATTTAATATGAGATTTTTAAAAAACCCATGAGACTAGAAAACATCTTATTCTTGAAACTGATGTAAGACACGCGTGTTTACATATACAAGAAAATATTTTATATTTGATTAATTCAAGGATTGGTGATACACCTGAAAACTAGTTTACAGGAAAGTAAATCTTGAAAATTCAGATTGGAATAATTGGGCAGTAGGACCTGAATTTATCCTTATGAAAACGGATTTAAATTGGGAAGGTGGAAATTTAAAAGATGTTAAGTCCCGTAAGGAAACAACTGCTAAAAAATCAAATGATTAGAGTTAACTATCTATCTTTAAAGATTTAAATGCTAAATTATATTTATTATATTGGGGTGGTGGAGAAAAAGAAATAGGTGTTTCTTTATTAAGAATTAAAACAACAATAATATGAACAATGAGTTATTTGACTTTCCTTTTTACAAATGGGAAAAAGAATTGGCAGAAAAACCTTTTTTAAAACAACCATTCGGAAACCTTTGGGAAACCTACACATGGAATGAAGTTGGTTTAATGGCTAGAAAACTTTCAAATGGATTAAAAAGTTTAGGTTTAGAAAAAGACAGTCATATTGGATTAGTTTCAAAAAATTGCAGAGAATGGATAATTGCAGATTTAGCAATTTCAATGGCTGGTTATATTTCTGTTCCGTTTTTTCCAACCCTAAATTCAAAAGAAATTAAAAATCTATTAAATTTTGGTGATGTTAAAGCTTTATTTGTTGGTAAGTTAGAAAACTGGGATGAAATGAAAAAAGGTGTTGATTTAGAAATGCCTATTATCGCTTTTCCTCAATACAAAGATCATTCAAAAATTGAAGTTGGTCATCAGTGGCATGATTTTATTAATAAGTTTGATGCCCAAAATGAAGACTTTAGACCCAACCTTAAAGATATCTGGACTGTAATATTTACGTCTGGAACAACAGGTGATCCAAAAGGAGTTGTTTTAACTTATGAAACGTTATTTAATACTAAAAGAATAACCGAAGATGGTAATCCATTGAAAGTTGATTTAAGTGGTAAAAATAGATTTATTTCCTACATGCCTTTAAACCATATATTTGAACGTGTTGTAATTGAACATGTCGCTTTAAGATACGGGGGAACTATTTCCTTTGTAGAATCATTGGAAACATTTGGTCAAAACTTAAACGATACTCAACCTACAGCTTTTCAAGGAGTTCCTAGAATTTATACAAAATTCCAAGAAAAGATATTAATGAAAATGCCTCAAGAAAAACTTGATAAATTTCTGAAGATTCCTATTCTTTCTTGGATTATAAAAAGAAAATTAAAAGGTGCATTAGGAATGTCTAAAGCGAAAGCTTTAGTCACAGGTGCTGCAGCAATGCCATTAGAGTTATTAGACTGGTATAGAAGTATTGGAATTTTCATAACTAATGGATACGGCATGACTGAAAATTGTGCAACTTGTACAAATTTAGATCCCTACCAACCATTAGGAAGAGGTTCGGTTGGAAGAGCCACATCTGGCGTTGATTTAAAAATAAGTAATCAAGGTGAAATTCTGATGAAAGGCCCTTTCACATTAAGTTGTTATTATAAAAACGAAGAAGTTACTAATAAAACTCTAAAAGATGGCTGGTTACACACTGGAGATAAAGGACATATTGACAAAGATGGTTTTTTATATATAACTGGAAGAATAAAGGATATGTTTAAAACATCAAAAGGAAAATATATAGAGCCTGGTGTTTTAGAAGCTTATTTTGGAAATGTTTCAGAATTTTCACAAGTATGTGTAGTGGGATTAAATTGCGATCAACCTCTTTTATTAGCAGTTCCATCTGAGTCAGCTAAAGATAATAAAGCGGCTGTAAATACTAAACTTACCAAAACATTAGATCAGATAAATAATAAGTTAGATAATTACAAAAAGATTTCAAAAATCATATTTGTTAAAGAAGACTGGGTTCCTGAAAACGGAATGACTACTCCTACATTAAAAATAAAAAGATCAAAAATTGATGAGCAGTTTTCAGATCAATATTCGAAATGGGAAAAAAATGACGATAAAGTTATTTGGGAATAGTTAAAATGATTTTAATAATAATTATTTTAAGTGTTTTATTGGGATTTTATATTAGTCACATTATAAAAGACAATCTAATTGATTCTTACATTGATAAGTTAATTTCAATAACAAAATCAAAACAAATTCCAAACTTTGTTTCTGATAAAACAGGTTATGCAAAAAATATTGATGTTAGAATATTTTATGAAGACCTTTGTGATATTGAAAGTCCAAAAGGAACCGTTCTACTTATTAACGGAGCGGCTGAGACCATGATTCAATGGCCGGACCAAATGATTAGAACTATTGTAAAAAATGGATTTAGAGTTATTAGATTTGATAACAGAGGAGTTGGTAAATCAGATTGGATAAAAGATTGGTCAAAGTCTAACTCTTACAATCTTGAAGAAATGGCCAGAGACGCTTTAGCCGTAACTAGTCATTTAATGATTAAAAAGTTTCATGTAATTGGGTACTCAACAGGTGGAATGATTGCACAAATACTTGCAATAAATCATCCTGAGAAAATTATAACAATGACAAACTTAATGTCAACTGGATATCTTTTAGACCCTGAAGCCGAGAAGCCCGACTCTAAAAGATTAGGTCAACTAAGAAAATTAATTTTTTCTTACAGAAACAATGAAAGAAACATTGATAAAGTTCTAAAATTTCATTTTAAACTTGATCACTTATTTGTTGGATCTGATAATTACGTTATTAATTATGAAAAACAGATTCAAAAAACATTATATGAAATCAAATTTAGAAACGGTTTTAATAAAAAAGCATTTGATCAACATAGACTAGCTATAAAAAATTCAGGATCAAGATACAGAAAGTTAAAAACCATTACCTCACCTACTCTGGTTATTCACGGTTCTGACGACACGTTAATAAAGTCAAGTCATTCAGAAAAAATAGCCTCTCTAATACATGGTTCAAAACTTGTAATTATTAAGGGAATGGGACATGATTTCAATAAAAATTTTAAAAATCGAATAAATAGTATTATTTTGCCACATATATTACAAAATTCGTAATATTGATTACTAAATTTAATTAATTTATTAATAACCAAACTAGAAGATTAAATTATAACCAAAACAAACAATTATGAAATTTAAATTTTATTTATCAAGTTTAGTTTTTATGCTTGCCAGCTTTATGATGGTAAACGCACAAACTAAAACTGTAAAAGGAAAAATTACAGATGGAGTTGAAGCGCTTTATGGCGTTAATGTAATTATCCAAGGAACAACAACTGGTGTAATTACTGACGATGATGGTAACTTTGTCATTTCATCTGAAAATGATTTGCCTTGGACTTTAGAGATAAGTTCTCTAGGTTTTGAAGGACAAACATATTTAGTGAAATCTGAAAATCAAGTTATTGAATTAAGCTTGAGTTCCGGAGAATCTTTAGATGAAGTTGTGATTTCAGGATCTAGAAAAGCTGAAAAAGCTATTAATGCTGCTTCAGCAATTCAAGTTATAGGAGCTAAAGAAATTGAAAACAAGTCTGCTTTTAATTCTATTACTCTTTTAGATGATATGGTAGGTGTACAAATTGATAAACATGGTGCAAACAGATCAACTGTTGCTTTAAGAGACAATGTAGATTTATTTACTACCTCAACTCTCGTGATGCTTGACTACAGAGCTTTAAATGTAACTGGAATAAATTTCTTTGATGCTGATGTCAGTAACCTAAGTAATATTGACTTAGAAAGAGTTGAAGTTGTTATGGGACCGGCATCTGCACTTTATGGTCCTGGCGTTGGAGCTGGTGTAGTTCATTATTTAAGTAAAGATCCTTTTAAACATCCAGGAACAACAATTAATTTACAAGCTGGAGGGTTTAATAAAGGCGGAAGTTTTGATATGAATATGTACAAAATGGATTTCAGACATGCTGTTAGTAATGATGAAAATACATTTGGATATAAATTTAACTTGAAATATGGTGAAAATGAAGATTTTGATTATGCAGAATCTACACTTGCTCAATTTCAAAGTGAAATTAAAGATGCTGCTACAGGTAGAGTAGTTAGAAATATTGATGGTAAATTACAAGAAAGAAATTCTCAAAGAGGTGCTGACGCAACAATATACTACAGACCTTCTAACGATCTTTCAATTACAACTGTTGCAGGAATAAATGAAGTTGCAGCAAATATTTTAATTAATTCAACTGGTGAGACAAGAGCTCAGCAAAGAACTGGGTTTATTCAAACTAGAGTTCAATCTGGCAATTTATTCATGCAATATAATTATTCAGATACATCAAATCCATCTGAGGACAAATATCGTGGATTCAATTATAGAACAGGAGTTACATCTGGTGTTGAAAGCAAACAAACTCAGTTTCAACTTCAGTATGAGCTAGCTTTTGACGCAATTAATACAGATATGTCTATTGGAGTTGAGAATAAAAGTGCAAAATTTAATACTGATACTGGAACTTTCGGAAGATATGAAGACGATGATAATTACAATGTTTATGGAGCTTATTTTTCAACAAAGACAAAACTTTCTGACAAGGTTAGTTTACAGCTTGCTGGTAGATATGACAAATACCCTCAAATAGGGGAATCTTCATTTGCACCTAGAGTTGCACTTGTTTATAACCCAAGCAATAGACACAATATGAGATTAACTTTCAACAAAGCTTTTATAGCCCCTAGTGCTTTAAATTTTTATGTTGATTTAGCTGTTCAAAAAGTTCCTGGTGGATACGGTAATGTATGGATATATGGAAATAAAGAAGGTCAAACTTTTTCTAACCCTACAACATCATGGTTACTTCCAGGTATTCCATCAAATCCAGGAATTGGAATGGATGTAGTAACAGCGTTTGCAGTAGCAACTATGAATTTAGCTCCAAATTTAGTTGGCACACCTTTACAAGGATTTATTCCTTTTTTAACTTCTCAAAATACTTTAGCGGGAGTTGCTGGACTAGGTGCGTTTTCACAAGGTGTTATGTTTGATTTAAATGGAAATCCATTTGGACCACTTGAAGATGGAAATACTGCTACTCTTGGAAAAGAAACTCATTATGAATTTGGATATAAAGGAATGTTGTCTGATAAAATGACATTTAGTTTCAACATATACAATTCTATTAAAGAAAATTTTGTAGCTATCGAACAATTAAGTCCACTAGTTGCCCTTCCTAATTTAGGTGCAGATCTTGGAAATACATTATTTCCATTTTTTACAGAAGCATTCACTCCTACTTACGGACCTGTATATGCTCAATTTTTTGCTAATACATTAGCAAACTTTTATACTGGTTTTGGTAATTTTATTGCAGCACAAGGAACGATAGGTGTTGTCGAAACTGATCAAGCTCCTGATAATGGAGAACCAAATATCATGTTAGGTTATAAAAATTACGGAAAAGTTAACTACTGGGGATTTGAAAGTGGTTTAAAATGGAGAGCTACAGAAAATTTGACTTTACACGCAAACTATTCAACTGTTAGTCAAACTGTATTTGAAAAAGACGATTTAGGATCATTAACAGAAACTGGATCTTGGCACTTAAATCATTCTAAACACAGAGTTAAAGCTGGATTTGCTTATGACAATGGTAGAAAATGGAACTTAGGTGTTGCATACAAATATGACGGTGGTTTTGAAGCAAGTATGGGTAACTTTTACTCTGGAACTGTAGAAAGCAGAAACATTGTTGATGCTAACCTAGGTTATGATGTAAATACTAAGACTAAAGTTAGTATGAATATTGTTAACCTTATGGACGAGGCTTACAGTATGCTTCCCAACATGCCAACACTTGGAAGACAAGTTATGTTCTCATTAAAACGTGACTTTTAAGAATTAATAAAATTATTATAAAAAAAAGAGCAATATTTCTATTGCTCTTTTTTTTTTATAAATTTTAAAACTTAAATTTAATAGAGCATAATAACAGGACTTAATGAAAAACAATAAAGAGAAATTTGTTGATGTAATAATAATTGGAGCAGGAATTTCTGGAATTGGAGCAGCATGCCATTTAAAAAAAAATTGTCCTAAAAAATCATTTTTAATTTTAGAAGGAAGAAAAAAAATGGGAGGAACATGGGATTTATTTAAATACCCAGGCATCAGATCTGATTCTGATATGCATACTTTTGCTTATAAATTCAGACCATGGACCTTTGATAATACAATTTCTGATGGAAAAACCATTTTAAGATATTTAAATGATACCATTTTAGAATTCAATTTAGAAAATAATATTAAATACAATAATTGGATTGATGAAATTAATTGGGACTCCTCAATAAACAAATGGACAGTATTTGGATTTGACAAAGAAAAAAATAAGAAAATACAATACAGTAGTAAGTACTTGATGTCTTGTACTGGTTACTATGATTATGAAAAAGGATATACTCCAGATTTCAAAGGTCTTGAAAATTTTAAGGGTAAATTTATTCATCCTCAAAAATGGACAGATGATATTGATTATTCAAATAAGGATGTGGTTGTTATTGGAAGTGGTGCAACAGCCATAACTCTTGTACCATCACTTTCTGATAAAGCAAAACACGTCACAATGCTTCAAAGATCTCCAACTTATTTGATGAATATTTCTAAAAAAGATAAATTCATAAATCTCTTATTCCGTTTTATTCCATCAAAAATTGCTCATTTCATCTCCAGATGGAAATACATTTTACGACAAATCTATTTTTACCAAATCTCAAAGCGGAAACCAAAAGAAGTTAAAGCTTTTATTAAAAATGAAATTAAAAAAAATCTTACAAAAGATTTTGACATAGAAACACATTTTAATCCAAAATATGATCCTTGGGATGAAAGAGTTTGTGTTGTTGTTGATAATGATTTATTTAGTTCAATTAATGAAGGAAAGTGCACTGTGTTGACTGATCAAATAAAATCTTTTAATAAAAATGGTATTCTATTAGAATCTGGAAAAGAATTAAAAGCAGATCTTGTGATTTCTGCAACTGGATTAAAGTTAAAATTTATGGGAGGAATTAAAATCAAAATTGACAATAAAATAATTGATCCATCAAAATTAGTAAGTTATAAAGGGATGATGTTACAAGATATTCCTAATGCAACTGTTGTTTTTGGATACACGAATGCTTCATGGACATTAAAAATTGATTTAGTGTGTGAATATTTTTGTAGAATTTTAAATCATATGGACAAAAATGAATTAAAATCATTTGTTCCTAAAATAAAAGAGAATAATTTAGAAACAGAGTCTAGTATTGGATTAAAATCTGGATACGTAAAAAGAGCTCTAAAAATTCTTCCTAAACAAGGGAAAAAATATCCATGGAAATTAAATCAAAACTACATAAAGGATATGTTTTTGTTTAAATTTAAAAAAATTGAAGACGAATACATATATTTCAAAAAATAATAGGATATTTATACTAAACATATTTTAAAAAATGAATAAACCACAATTTATAAATGAATTAAACATTCCTGCTGTTGCAGCCCCAATGTTTTTAATATCGGGACCAGAAATAGTTATTGAATGTTGTAAAAATGGAATTGTTGGTACTTTTCCAGCTCTTAATCAAAGAACTTCGGAGGGCTTTGAAGAGTGGTTAATTGAAATCAAAACTGAACTTGATAAATTTGAAAAAGAAACTGGAAAAAAAGCTGCGCCTTACGGAGTTAATTTAATTGTTCATCATTCAAATCCAAGAGTACAAGCTGATTTAATGATTTGTGTAAAACATAAAGTTCCTATTATAATAACTTCTCTTGGAGCTGTTAGTCAATTAGTTGATGCCGTTCATTCTTATGGCGGTTTGGTATACCATGATGTTATTAAAAAAAGACATGCAGAAAAAGCTGCAGAAGCTGGTGTGGACGGTCTTATATTAGTAGCAGCTGGAGCTGGGGGTCATGGAGGAACTCTTCATCCAATTCCTTTTATAGCTGAAGTAAAGAAGTTTTTCAAAAAAACAATTTTACTTTCCGGATGTATCTCAAATGGTAGAGATATAGCATCTGCAAAGCAAATGGGAGCTGATCTAGCCTATATGGGTACTAGATTTATTAATACTAAAGAAAGTAAGGCTGATGATGCTTATAAAGAAATGATAATAAATTCAAAAGCTGGTGATATTGTTTATACAGCAGCTGTTTCTGGAGTTAATGCAAATTTTCTTCGACAAAGCTTAGAATCCATGGGGATTACTGAAGATATGTGGGGGAATTCTAAAAAAGTTGATTTTGGTGATGAATTAGATGCTGCTAAAGCAGAAGCAAAAGCATGGAAAACAATATGGTCTGCAGGTCAGGGAGTAACTACAATTGAGGATGATCCAACTGTTAAAGAACTAGTAGATTCACTAAAGAAAGAATTTATTTCATCTATAAATGAGCAAAAGGATTTATTAGATACCTATAAATAATTTTTATAAAATTCTACAAACCAGTCTAAAGATTTTGGGTTTCTTAAAGAATCTTTGCTAATCACATCATTTGGACTTTTACCCATTAAAATCTTTTTTATGGGTACTTCAACTTTTTTTCCACTTATGGTGTAAGGAATATCATGACTTTGAAAGATTAAATCAGGAACATGCCTTGGTGAACATTTTTGTCGAATTTCAGATTTTAGTTCATCATGATCAATTTCTGAAATGGATTTGACAAAAAGAATTAACTTATTGTCATTACTATCATCTAAATGAATTATTAAACTATCATCAACATAGCTTAAATCTTTAATAGCGCTATATATCTCAGATGTGCCTATTCTAACACCAAATCTATTTAAAGTTGAATCAGAGCGCCCATGAACAATAATTCCATCATTTACTGTATGGGTAACCCAATCTCCATGATTCCAAATGTTATTAAATTTTGAAAAATAACTGTTTCTGTATTTTTCATCATTATTATCATTCCAAAAAAATACAGGCATTGAAATAAATGGCTTAGTTAAAACCAATTCACCCATTTCATTTTTGACTTCCATCCCATGATCATTCCAAACTTCAATAGAAGCACCCAACATTTTACATTGAATTTCTCCGGGGATAACATCCATTTCTGGGTTTCCTCCAATAAAAGCTGTACAAACATCAGTTCCTCCACTTAATGAAACAACATGAGCTTTCGGAAACAGCTTATTTAGTCCTATGTTAGTTTCTTTAAATAACGGAGAACCTGTAGAACCTAAAGTTTTTATAAAAGGTAAATCGTGAGAAATTAGCTCTTTTGGAATATCGGACAATAGATTTTGAAAAAAAACTGCTCCATGTCCAAAATGATTAATTTTTGCTTTTTTAGCAAATCTCCAAAGCACACCTTTATCAGGATAAACTGGAGATCCATTATAAATACAAAGAGTAGCCCCAATTAACAAACTACTTAAGGAATAATTCCACATCATCCATCCAGTGGTAGAGTACCAAAAGTATTTATCGGCTTTATTAACATTTTGATGAATAGACAAAGCTTTGAAATGCTCGAGTATCATTCCTCCTGTTCTATGTGTAATTGCTTTAGGTTTTCCAGTTGTACCTGACGAAAATAAAATCCAAATAGGGTGATTAAAATCAACTGCAGTGAAAGTTAAATTTATATTTTCTTTACTGTTAGAAAATACTGATTTCGTATTTAAATCTAAACTACAAGAAATTGATTTTATTGAACTTTTAAGTTTTTCAACTTTTGAATCTAATGAAAATATTTTTCCATTATACATATACTCAGAATGATAAAATAAAAATTTTGGTTGAATCTGGTTAAACCTGTCGTGAACAGAATCATAACCAAAATCTGGTGAACAAGATGACCAAATCGCTCCAAGTGAATTGACAGCTAGAAAAGCCGCTACTACATCAGGAGTGTTTGAACAATATCCAGCTACCCTATCACCTATTTTTACATTATTTTTAATTAAAATCTTCTGGAACTCTAAAGTTTTCATTTTCAATGATCCCCAGGAAACTTCTATATAATTACCGTTTTCATCTTGATATTTTATTGCAGGAGTTTTTAATTTATGATTTTTAAAAACGTTCTTAGAGTAACTAATCTTAGAATTCTCAAACCAGAGAGTTTTTGTAAAATCATCATTGAATTTATAAACTGTTGTTGGAGATTGGTCAAATTCTATATCAAAGAACTTTACAATTGATTCCCAAAAATCAGAAATTGAATTAATACTCCAAGAATGTAAATCATTATAAGATTTAAAGCTTAAATTATTATTTGATTTCAGAAAGGATTTATACTTGGATAGTACAGTTTTCAAAACTTATTTAAAAAAATTATTGAATTAAAAAATATAGTGTAATTATAAAAAACAATCCATGAAGCATTGCTATTTTTAAGTCTCTAGTTTGTTTTAAAAGGAGTGAAATAATTATTGCTAGAGAAACTAAAAAATGAAACGCAGCAAAGACAATTAAAAAAGGTTTATGTAAAACTGAATTATCAAAATTTATATATGTATATATTGCAAAAATTCCAATACTACAAGCAGCAGCTCCATACATTCTAGCAGTGGTTAAAAGAGCGTTATTTCCTTTTTTGTATGCAGCCATTAATTTTGGGTTTACCAATAATACTGATCCAACTAATAACTCTAACAATCCTACAACTATTATAAATATTTTCATATAAATTATTCTTTTTACTAATTTAAGTTAATTAAAAATGAACTAGTATTATTTTACTATTTTTATAAAAAAAATGGAACAAGAAAGTATAAGTAAATTAATCCCTGTAATAGTTCTTTTAATTTTAGGTACTATAGAAGCTGTAGGTGGATTATATTTTCATGATAAAAGATCTAAAAATGATATAACAATTGAATTAGTTTGTTTAACCATTCTACCAACACTGATTCAACCTGGAATTTTAGCCCTTGTATTATTCACTATGGATTCTTGGTTTATTGTTTATGAAGATTATTTTATTAATTCTTATTTTTTATGGCATGTTTTAGCATTCCTAATTCTTGATGATTTAACTCAATATTTATGGCACAGATTTTCTCATGAAAATCCTTTTATGTGGAAATTACATAGACCTCATCATGTTGTTGAAGAGATGGGAGTTTTAGTTACTTACAGAAACGCATTTATGTATTATGCTTTTATGCCAGGTCTTTGGTTTTCAGCTATCCTTATTTTTTTAGGAATGACAGAAGTTTATTTATATTATTTACCCATTAAAATGACAGTTATAATTGCAGCGCACAGCGAAACTAAATGGGATAGGTTTTTATACAAATACAAAATTTTACATCCATTAGCTTGGATTGTAGAAAGAACGATATCAACACCTAGTACTCATTATGCTCATCATGGATTAACCTCTGAAGATGAAATATCAAATCCGAATGGAAACTATGGTAACCTACTTTTCTTTTGGGATATTTTATTTGGAACAGCAAAAATCACTAGAAAATATCCAACGAAATTTGGAGCATGGAACAAAATGAAAGAGCCTTGGTATGTTCAATTAATGTTCCCTATTTTGAAATCTAAAGATTCCCGAAGTGAACTTAGTTCTTTAAAAACAAATATGGATTTTGATCCTTCCAAAGATTTTAAGGATTATAGTAGTTAAATTTTAATGAAAGATTTAAAAAACAAAGTTGTAGTTATCACAGGTGCTGGTTCTGGAATTGGTAGATCATTAGCAATTAAAATGCATAATAATGGAGCAAAATTAGCTCTTAACGATTTTAATAAGCAATCTCTAGATGAAACATTAAGTATTATCGGTAATATTGATCAAATTTATACCGAAGTATTTGACGTTTCTAAAAATGAAGAATTTGATACATTTTCTAAAAACGTAATTAACCATTTTGGTAAAGTTGATATTGTGATAAATAATGCTGGAATTACCATAGGTAGCTTCTCTGTACTTGAGACAAAAATTGAAGATTACGAAAAAGTAATTGGAGTTAATATGTGGGGAATGATTTACGGTACTCTTGCTTTTGTTACACACTTAAGAAAACAAAAAGAATCAAGTATTGTAAATATTTCAAGTATATGGGGACTTTTAGGATCACCCTATCAATCTGCTTATAGTGTGTCTAAATTTGGTATCAGAGGATTTAGTGAAGCCTTAGCAGCTGAAGAATTATGTAATAAAACTGGAGTTGTAGTACTAAGTGTTCATCCTGGTGGAATTAAAACAAATATTGTTAGAAATATAGAGGGTCAGAACCTCACTGAAACTCAATTAAAAAAATTAGATACTCATTTTCCAACAACTGCAGACGAAACTGCAAATAAAATTATTCAAGCCATTCAAAAAAAGAAAACTAGATTAGTAATAGGTCCAGACGCTAAATTCATGTACCGTCTGTCAAGATTTTCTCAGAGAATAACTATGAAATTCTTGGTTAATTGGGCTAAAAAAATGATGAAAATTCAATAATGAAAAAACTAATAAAATATTTTTTATTGTTTTTATTAATATTGATATTTTTTTGTTTTTCATTTATCAACTTTTATCCTGAAAAAATTTCTAAAACTTTAATCAATTATAATATTGAACAAAATCAAAATAATTTATCATTAAATAAAAATGAAATTACTGTATTTACTATTGGAACTGGTTCACCAATTAATGCGGAAAGAGTAAATTCGGGAACCGCAATATTTGTAAGAGATAAATTTTTCATTTTTGATGTTGGAGATGGTGTGGTTCAACAAGCTGAAAAAATGAATCTCCCATTAAACGAACTAGATGGGGTATTTGTTACTCATTATCACTCTGACCACTATATAGACCTTCCTTATTTAATTAATAGATCCTGGGTATTAGGAAGAAATAAGAATTTAAATATTTATGGTCCTGAGGGTTTAGAAAATATATTAGAAAGCAATAAGTCATTTTTAGAATTGGAAAACAAGCATAGAGTTGATCATCATGGTTCAGAAATAATGAATACAAAGTACGCCTTTGGAATATCGAACGAATTTAAAACAGAAAATAAGCAGGTTATATATGAAAAAAGTGGAATAAAAATTACCGCTTTTAAAGTCAATCATTATCCTGTAGAGCCTTCTGTGGGTTATGCTATTGAATACAATAATAAAAAAATTGTAATTAGTGGAGATACGAAACAAAATGATCTAGTTTTCGAAATGGCTAAAAATGCGGATTTGTTAATTCATGAAGTAATATTAAATTCTCTTTTAGATGAAACTATTAAAGTCTTAGAAAATAAAAATATGCACAGAAATGCCCATATAGTTAAGGACATTCAAGATTATCATACACCCCCTGATGAAATTATAAGATTAGCTAATAAAGTAAATGTTAAAACTCTTGTTTTAAATCATTTAGTTCCATCTCCAGATAATATTATAATTAAAAAATTATATAACAAATACACTAAAAAATTTAAAGGAAATGTATATTTAGCCAATGACGGGGATAAATTTATTATCAAATTAGGTGAAAAATAATATAATAATACCAATATTAGTTCTATTGTCAATAATTATTGGGGGTTATACAGCTATTTCAAATATTAATTCTTCAACACAAAACAATGAATTTTCTATTAAAAACGGAAACTGGAAAGTTAATCCAAATATGGATTTAAAAGACAGTTACCAAAGAGCTTATATTTCAAGAATTGGAGTTTTTGCATTAGATGATAAAGAAGCGCTTTATTTCTTGTCAAGTAAGGACAGCGATGGAAACCCGTTAACATCAGACTTTGATTATCAAATTATTGGTACACCACCAAAGGGAAGATATTGGAGTTACACATTATACGGTGAAGATTATTTCTTAGTAAAAAATGATGCCAATATTTACACGATAAACAAAGAAAACCTTACTAAAGACAAACCTGTTTTAGTATCATCATCAAAAAAAGACATTAATTGGTTACCCTCAGGAAATGAAACGAAGTTTCATATTACACTAAGGGTTTATAATCCAGATGAAAGTGTTTATAAAAACTTAGAATCATTAGAGTTGCCAATAATTAAAAAAATAGAAAAATGAAGAAGATATTTTTTTACTTAGGGATAATAATGGTAATGAGCATTTGTTCTTATAATTTAACTATACATTACATTCCAAATATTGTATATGCTGTTTTTCATTATAAAATTGAAAAAAATCAAAATATTAAGGATAATGAAATAAAACATTTTGATATTCCAAGTGACCAGTCTAGAAATGTTGTAATGCCCAATCCTGATTTTTTATATTCTACTATTTTTTACGACTTAAGTGAAAAAGATTTAAATATAAATGCAAATATGCCTGACTCTACGTATTGGTCTGTTTCATTCTACAAACCAAATACAATAAACTGGTATGTTAAAAACGATCGAGAGTTTGATACAAACAAATTAGATCTTACATTAACTCTTAATGATTCTAAATCAAAGGACTTTATAACATCTCCTGTAAAAAAAGGATTTATGATCATCAGAATTCTTGTGGAGAAAAAGG